>Ga0181579_10002578_pt1 | contig 14634 bp, 12 predicted proteins | sample 071ome_24_FD_132996 | JGI IMG/M metagenome (GOLD analysis project Ga0181579, IMG submission 132996) | Coastal salt marsh microbial communities from the Groves Creek Marsh, Skidaway Island, Georgia - 071402CT metaG (megahit assembly) | ecosystem: Environmental > Aquatic > Marine > Intertidal... | reverse complement strand
TTGGTGACATCGTTCCACGACAGATGCCGCTCGATGAACCACCGATTTCGCGCGGAGGGTTCGAAGGACACCACTCGACCGACAGGACCGACGAGCTGTGCCAGCGCGAGCGTCATGAAACCTTTATGCGCACCGACGTCCCACACGGTGTCTCCGGGTCGTACGAGGTTCTGAAGGACCTCGAGGCGGTCGCTGGCAAATGTTCCGGAACCGTAACCACGGCCTGTACTTACGATACTCCACTTCATGCCGTGATTTAAGCCGGAAGCAACGCGCACGGGTACGCCTCGGAAGAGTCGTTGTCCGGCATCACGGATGGCGAAAGGGAGTTGCATGGAGCCAATATAGATGCGTCGTGACCAAAGCATCCCCGAGATGACGTTGACGCCCGATCCGGACAGTGAGGAGAACCCGAGCCCGAGTGAGGCCCGGACGAGCACCACAGGGGCGGAGCGCAGAGCTCATGCCGAGGAGCCGGGTACGACGCGGACCGGCTACGTGGCCCTCGTGGGTCGACCCAACGCCGGGAAGTCCACGCTTCTGAATCAACTAATCGGCGAGCATTTGTCGATCGTGACGCCGAAGGCGCAAACCACGTGGCAGCGCGTGACAGGTCTGCTGACGGTGGATCGCGATCAGCTCATCTTCCTCGACACACCCGGGATTCTGGAGGCGAAGGATCTTCTGCAGCGCGCCATGCTGGGTGCGGCGCTGGAGGCCCTGCAGGAGGCTGACCTCGTTCTTCTCGTCGTCGACACAACGCGCCCCCCGACGGAACGGGACTCGCAGCGCATTCTGGCGGCGCTCGAAGAGACGTCGGCCCCGGTACTCGCTGCCTTGAACAAGGTGGATCAGGCAGACTCCGGCTCGGTCGAGGCGTGGGACGCGTGGGTCAAAGACCATATGGCGGCTGACACGTACCGGATCTCCGCCCTGACGGGAGAGGGGACGGGAGTACTTCTCACCGCCATGAGGGACAGGCTTCCGGAAGGTCCCTTTCTCTATCCGGAAGACGAGATTGCGTCGGATCCGGTCCGATTCTTCGTCGCCGAGCTCGTCCGTGAGACCATCTTCGAGCAGTTCCGCCAGGAAATCCCGTATTCCGTCTTTTGCCAGGTCGTCGAGTTCCGGGAATCGCAGGACCCGATCTACATCCAGGTGAACGTCTACGTGGAGCGGAAGTCGCAGAAGGGGATGCTCATCGGAAAGAAGGGAGCTGCGATCCGAGCACTCGGTGAGGCGTCACGAGAGAAGATCGAGACCTTTCTCGGTCGCAGCGTGTATCTCGACCTGTGGGTCAAACCCCTCAGGGCCTGGCGGAAGAACCGGGCCTATCTCGGTGATCTCGGATTCCGCCTGCCTCCCGACGATGACGCGTAGACCTCTCGTTTCCAGCATCCTCGTGCTGCTTTGCCTCAGCGCTGTCGTCGTGATCGGCCCATCGCCGGCGTGGGCGCAGGATGTTCAGGATGAGGGTGCGCTCTTCCTGCTGCTTCCAGTGGGTGCCCAGGGCGTGTCGCTCGGCCGCGCCATGACCTGGGTCGGTGGTGCGGAGGGGGCCTTCTGGAATCCGGCGGGTCTCGCAGAGGTGGACCGGTCGCAGGGCGTACTATTTCGAGGGGATCATCCGGCAGGAACGGCAACCGCCGCGACCGTTCTCTGGGCGTCTCCGGGTGTCGGGACGCTTGCCGCGTCATACTTCCTGCTGGACGCGGGTGAGATCGAGCAGACGGACGAGTTCGGGACCTTCACAGGAACGATCTCCATTCGGAACCACCTGGGCATCATCTCCGGAGCCACCATGCTCGGAGACGCGATCGCGGCGGGGCTCAACTTCAAAGTGATCCGGTTTCAGCTGGCTTGCCGCGGGATTTGTCCAGACGAGGGGACGACCGCGACCACCTACGCGGTGGACGCGGGTCTCCAGGGCGCGGTCGACAACCTGCGTCTCGGTGCGATGGTGGCGCACGTGGGGCCCAGCTTCCAGGTGCTCAACGCCGAGCAGGCAGATCCTTTACCCGCCCGACTCCGGGTCTCCGCCGCCTATGACATCGCCGCGGCCATCACCCCGAATGAGAATCTCGGGGCGTGGATCGCGTTCGAAGTCGAGGATCGGCTCCGGTCGCTGGGAAGTCTCTCGTACTACCTGGGTACCGAGTTCACCGCCGGGCAGCTCGATCGCCTGTCCCTCCGGGCGGGACACGTGTGGTCGGACCTCGAACAGGAAGACGGCAGACGGGTGGGGCTCGGGCTTCGTTTCGAGCGCTTCGACCTGTCGATCGCCAAGTCTCTGGCGGTGTCTACGCTGACCGGCGAGACGGAGCCCGTTCACGTCACCTTCTCGATCACCTTTTGAGGAGCCGGCGCAGCAGCCGTCGGATGCTGCGGGTCGTGCTGCTCGTGAGCAGCGCCGTGGGTGGTCACGATCTGGCCGCGCAGCTGCCGTCCGGCTGGGCGACCTCCGTGGGCTCCCGCTCCGTGGTCGAGCGGGTCGGCCGCTGGCCTGGGCAGGAGCGTTCGCCAGCGTTCGACGTCCTTCTGGCGGAACGTGTCCCGGCGCGGCAGGACCGGTCGGTCGGACCCGGCAGCGCGGCGCTTCGATCTGCTCTGCTTCCGGGCGGCGGGCAGTTTGCGCTCGGCCAGCGCCGCAGTTGGGCCTACCTCGGGCTGGAAGTGATCGGATGGGGCGTCTATCTGAATCGAACGTGGGCCGGGGATGAGCTACGGGACCAATACCGGGACTTCGCATGGGCCGAGGGGCGCCTGCAGACGGGCCCCCGGATCGACGGGGATTTCGATTATTACGAAACCCTCAGCAAGTGGGACCGCTCCGGCTCGTTTGACGCCGATCCCGGTCTCGCGGGGGTCCAGCCCGAGGAGGATCCATCCGTCTACAACGGGCTCATCTGGTCCCGGGCTGCGGGGATCTTCTCCGTCGATCCGAGTGCAGGGCCCGGAGACCCACGCTACGACCAGGCGCTCCTGTATTACACAGAGAGGGCGTATGGCCACGAGCTTCTCTGGGATTGGACGGCCACACCGGGAGCGCGGTCGACGTACGCCGGAATTATCAAGTCGAGCGATGAACGATTTCGCCAGGCGAGCAATGCACTCGGCTTCGTGATCGCCAATCATCTCGTCTCCGCGGTTGATGCCTTCGTATCGGCCCGGTCCGGGCTCCGGCTCGAGAGTCGGGTCCTGCCTGGACCGGGTGGACTCGGCATGACAGTCGCCTCGTCACTTCGGACGCTCGTTCGGTGAGCCGGCGCAAAGGCCGAGGGGGCTCGGGGCGGCGTCGGGGTGAGCGCGACGGGGGAGGGCGCTCGGGGCGACGGGCCGGGAGGGGGCGGCGATCCGGTGGTGGTCAGACGGGATGGAGCGAACTCGAGGCAAAGGTCGTCCAGATCCTGGGTGAGTCGAGTCGGGGGCCACTCAAGAGCAAGGACCTTGCGACTGCTCTCTCGATCTCTGCCGAGGATGAGCGGGCGTTCAAGCAACTCCTCCTCGGTATGCAGAAGAAGGGCACCATCTACCGTGTCCGTGGGCATCGATATGCGCTGTCGAGCAGGATCGACCTCGTAACTGGCCCGGTTTCCATGACCCGTGACGGCCACGGGTTCGTGCGCACAGATGACGGCGGCTCGGACGTGTATGTGCCGGCGCACCGCCTGGATACCGCGTTGGACGGCGATACGGTCGTCGTGCGAATCGAAGGACGGCCCAGGGGGAGGAGTCGGGAAGGGGCGGTGGTTCGGGTGCTCGAGCGGGCCCGCGAGACGGTCGTGGGGACGTTCCACGAGGGGCGCAGGGTCATCTTCGTCCGTCCGCTCGATGCCCGGATGCGACGCGATGTTCTGATCACCCCGGGCGACGACGCGGGAGCGCAGGACGGACACGTCGTGGTCGTTCGCATCACGTCGTACGGTGAAGGTCGGGTCGGCCCCACGGGGACGGTCGTCGAGGTGCTCGGGTATCTGTCCGACCCCGGTGTCGACGTGCTCGCCGTCGCACACGGCTACGGCGTCTCGCTGACCTTTCCCGACGATCTCATCACCGCAGCCGAAGTGGCCGCGGAGCAGGGAATGGCGGATCCGGGGCCGGATCGCATCGACCGGACGGGACTGCTCACCTTCACGATCGATCCGGCCGACGCCAAGGATCATGACGATGCGCTGTCCATCGAGACGGTCGGCCCGGATCGGGTCGAGGTCGGGGTCCACATTGCGGACGTGTCCCACTTCGTCCGGATCGACAGCCCTGTCGACATCGAGGCTGCGGCACGTGGAACCAGCGTGTACCTTGTCGACCGGACCGTTCCGATGCTGCCGCCGGTCCTCTCCAATGAGGTCTGCTCTCTGAATCCGCGAGAGCCCCGCTTCGCTCTGTCGCTGTTCGTGACCCTCGATCGTGAGGGGCGCGTCCATGACCGCCGCTACGAGCACACGGTCATCGAATGCCGGGAAGCGCTCTCGTACGAGCAGGCTCAGGAGGTTCTCGACGGAGAGGGTTCGATCGATGCGGATGTGGATCGTGCGCTGAGGTCACTCGACGATCACGCGCGCGCGATCCGGGCACAGCGAGTCGAGCGGGGTGCACTCGATCTGGATCTGCCGGAGTCGAAGGTAATTCTCGACCCGGAAGGCCATCCGATTGACATCCGTCGCCGCGAGCGTCTCGAGGCCCATCGCCTGATCGAGGACTACATGATCCTCGCCAACGAGGTCGTCGCGAACGATCTCGAGGCGAGGGGGCTGCTGGGTATGTATCGGATTCACGAGGATCCGGCCCCGGAAAAGGTCGAAATGCTCTCGGAGACGCTTGCCCGTTATGGCGTGAACGTGCCCCCACGTCGTCGTCTTAAGCCCTCCGACGTGCAGCGGATTCTCGCCACCGTGCGCGGTCGTCACGAGGAATCGCTGGTGAACACGCTTGTACTCCGCTCGCTTCGGAAGGCGCGCTACGACACGACGAACGTCGGTCATTTCGGGCTCGCGTCAGAGGGCTACGCCCACTTCACGTCTCCGATTCGCCGATACCCGGATCTGGTCGTCCATCGAGTCGTGAGCGCCTGTCTGGTTCGCGGACAGGGCGAGCCGTATCGGGATGCGGACGCACTCACGGTGCTGGCTGAGCGTTGTAGCGCCCGTGAGCAGTCTGCCGCTGAGGCCGAGCGGGAGAGCGTCGCGCTCAAGAAGGTGGAGTACATGGAGCGCCATCTCGGCGAAGAGTTCCACGGTCGAATATCCGGCGTCACCGCGTTCGGGTTTTTCGTCACACTCGAGGAGGTGTACGTGGAGGGTTTGGTGCACGTCAGCGGGATGCTGGATGATTACTACAGGTTTGAGGAGCGCCAGCACGTTCTGGTGGGGGAGCGAGGCGGCAAGACATTCCGGCTCGGCGACAGGGTCCTCGTCCAAGTCGCGCGGGTCGACAAAGAGGCTCGGCACATCGACTTCGCCGTCGTCCGGCGCATGCCCCAGGAGCGCTCCAGGCCTCATGATTGACCTTGCTTCGGACGAAAGGTAACGTCCGGATGTCGCGGTCCCCGACCCAGGAACAATGGCCTCCGAAAAGACGATTCTCTACTTCGGATCCGGCCATGCGGTGTCCGCCGACTTCGTCGCGGGCTTCGCGCATGAGCGTGGGCTGCAGGTGGAGGCAGTGTTTAGCGCCGACGACGTACGGGCCATGCTCAATCGCACCTTCCCCGCCGGTGTCGTCGTCGATGCAGACGATGACATCGATGGCCTCATTGGCCTGATTGAAGCGCTCAAGGGGGATCCCTTCACGGGGATCGTGCCGATGGTGGCCATGCTAAGCGTGGACGCCGCGGACCGATCGACGGATCTCCTGAAGGCAGGTGCGGACGATGTCATTCGCGAGGGGCTTCCCGGGAAGGAGCGTGATCTTCGCCTGGATCAGGTGCTGCGCCGGGCGGACCGCGACGTTTCGGTCCACCCGACCACACGTCTGCCGGGCACGAACCACATCGCCCGCGACATGCAGCGCCGCCTTGACGTCGGGCAGAGTTTCGCGGTGTGCTACGCGGACCTCGATCACTTCAAGGAGTTCAACGACCGCTACGGGTACGCCTTCGGTGATGGCGTCATCCGCTTGCTGTCGCGCATTCTGCGCGATCTGGTCCGGGGCCTCGCACCGGGGGGATTTGTGGGGCACATCGGGGGAGACGATTTCATCTTCAATGTCCCCCTCGAGCACCTCGAAGCCACCTGCGACGAGATCATCCAGCTCTTCGACGAATTGATCCCGTATCAGTACACGGAGGAAGATCGCAAGGCCGGGTACTTCCTCGGTAAGGACCGCCGGGGCAACATTCACCGGATTCCACTGATGGCGCTCTCGATCGGCGTCGTCACCAACCAGTTCCAGGACTTCGACCACACCGGACAAATCAGCGAGCTCGCGGCGGAGATGAAGAGCTACGCCAAATCGCTGCCCGGGTCGAAGTATGTCGTGGATCGTCGCCACCAGCTGCCCACGCTTCCGACGGCCTCGGCCGACCAGGAGGCGGCACTGGCCGGCATCGATCCGCTCGTCCACGCAACGACCTCAACCTGAACCCCATCGAACATGGTCATCACCATCACCTGCCCGTCGTGCTCCGCTTCCTTCCCGGTCGATCCGGCGAAGATCCCCGAGGCGGGTGTCAGCGTCCGGTGCAGCTCATGCGGGGACGTGTTCCGCGTCGAAAGGCCGGCTGAGCCCGAGCCGCTCCCGACGCTCGACGATCTTGCACCGGCCGAACCCGCTGCGGAGGAGGCTCCGCCAGAGCCCGCGCCGGAACCGGAACCAGAACCAGAACCAGAACCAGAACCAGAACCGGAACCAGAACCGGAACCAGAACCCGTGGTCGCCGAACCGCTGCCCGGATTTGATGAGCCCGTTGCGTCTGCTCCGGCTCCCGAGGTCGCTCAGCCGGCGGAGCCGGTCGCCGAGGCGCCCGCGGCGGCTCCGGCCGACGCGGCGCCGGCGGCGCCTGCCGTACAAGGCTTTACGTTCGGCAAGCGCGACCCGACGGACAAAGCCAAGAGGCTGGCCCGAGTGCTCGTGTCCGACATGATCATGTACAACGCCGAGCGCCATCAGTCAGCGCTTGCGGCAGGCACCCTCGTACAGGACTTCGAGGAGGAAATCGACAAGTCCTGGAAGGAATACACCGAGCAGGTCGGGGAGGAGCTCGCAAACGGAGTTGGGCGCGAGTTCTGGACACAGGCTTTGAACGACATCCTGGCGAAGGGGCAGGAGGTCTTCTGACGGCCTGAAACCCCTGATATTCAGCGGCTTCAGGGCTTCAAGGCGCCCCGTGGCCGGGGTATATTTCGTTCGCTGGAGCGGAGGGGCCGTCCACAACGGACGGCCCCTCTCTCTTGATTCCACCGGACAGAGCCCGACGAGCGGAACGATGAACAAGGACCAACTGCAGACGCTTGAAGCGCTCCGCGGAAAACTTCGTGATCTCAGGGGGTATCTTTGACCTGGACACGCGCGAAGAACGCCTGACGAACCTCGACGAGGTGATGGCTGCTCCGCATTTCTGGGATGACCAGGACGCGGCTCGAGACGTCATCGAAGAATCGAACCGGCTGAAGGGTTGGATTCAGCCGTGGGCGGACCTGTCGACGCAGGCCGACGATCTGGGCGCGCTGGTCGAACTCCTCGAGATGGAGGAGGACCCGGATCTCGAGGCGGAGTTCGAAGCGGGGCTCGCTTCGCTCTCGGCGGGTGTGGAGTCGATGGAGCTGCGGACGATGCTCCAGGGAGAGGATGATCACCGCGAGGCGATCGTAACCCTGCAGCCGGGCGCGGGTGGCCTGGAGAGCCAGGATTGGGCCGAGATGCTCATGCGCATGTACACGCGCTGGGCGGAGCGGCGCGGCTTTCAGGTAACCGTCCTCGATCTGCAGGCGGCCGAAGAGGGGGGAATCAAGAATGCGACACTCGAGATCAAGGGCGAGAGCGCATACGGCTTCCTGAAGGCCGAGCGGGGCGTGCACCGGTTGGTCCGGATCTCGCCCTTCGACGCGCAGAAGCGGCGACACACCTCCTTCGCCAGCGTGTTCGTCTACCCTATGGTGGACGATGACATCGAAATCGAGATCAACGAGTCGGATCTGCGCGTGGATACGTACCGTGCTTCGGGTGCCGGCGGGCAGCACGTGAACAAGACGGACTCCGCGGTGCGAATCACGCACGAGCCGACGGGGATCGTCGTGGCGTGTCAGCAGGAGCGCTCTCAGCACAAGAACCGGAGCACGGCGATGAAGATGCTCCGTGCCGCTCTGTATCAGAGGGAGCTCGAGGAGCGGGAGAAGGCCAAGGAAGAGGTGCAGAAGGGGATGAGTGATATCGCCTTCGGGAGCCAAATCCGCTCGTATGTGTTCCAACCGTATACGATGGTGAACGACCACCGTACGGAAACCAAGATTACCGACGTTCATGGTGTCATGGACGGCGACCTCGATCCCTTGATCGAGGCGTACCTCAAGAAGCTCGGAGCTGCGGCGGACTAGCCGATGTCAGAACACGAGACGATGGACGACCTGAGTCAGGTCCTGCGGCACCGCCGGGAAAAGCTCGACGCAATCGTCGAGCGTGGGATGCAGCCGTTCGCGTACAACTTCACGCCGACGTCATCGGCCGCGGCAACGATTGAGACCTTCGAGGCCGCGGAGGCGTCCGGCGCGCTGGACGAAAACGGCCAGGGGGAGAAGGTGTCGGTCGGGGGGCGGATCGTCGGGTGGCGTGACATGGGTCGAAGCGTCTTCGCGCACATCGAAGACGGTTATGGGCGGGTGCAGCTCTACTTCCGCAAGAACGTGATCGGCGAGGAGTCGTTCGAGACGCTGTCGCTCCTGGACGTCAGCGACTGGATCGGGGCCGAGGGCCCAACCTTTCGCACCCGCACCGGCGAGGTCACGGTACAGGTCGAATCGTGGACGTTGCTGACCAAGTCGCTTCGCCCGCTCCCCTTCGGCAAGGTCGAAACGGATCCGGAGACGGGAGAGCGGACGGTCTACGGGGGCTTCCAGGACCAGGAAACCCGGTACCGTCAGCGGTACGCGGATCTGGCCGTGCACCCTGAGGTTCGCGAGGTCTTCCGCACTCGTTCCCGGGTGATCACGGAGCTTCGGCGCTTCCTCGACGACGAGGGCTTTCTCGAGGTCGAGACGCCCGTCTTGCAGCCATTGTACGGCGGGGCTTCGGCGAAGCCCTTCGTGACGCACCACCACTTTCTCGATCAGACGATGTACCTGCGGATCGCCGATGAGCTCTACCTGAAGCGGCTGATCGTCGGGGGACTCGATCGGGTCTACGAGATCTCCAAGGACTTTCGAAACGAAGGTCTGTCCCGGGTGCACAATCCGGAGTTCACGATGCTCGAGTGGTATCAGGCCTTCTCCGACTACGAGGACCAGATGGACCTCGTAGAGCGGATGGTGCTGCACATCCTCGACACGGTGGTCGGCGAGCGTGTGATCCGCCTGGGAGATCGGGAAATCCCCGTCACCGTTCCGTTCCGTCGGCTCGGCCTCGTCTCCGGCCTGTCCGAGGCGCTCGGGCAGGACGTGCACGAGATGACCGACGAGCAGCTTCACGCCCGGGCGATGGAACTGGGCATCGGGGAGCTGGACGGATCGGGCCGGGGCAAGCTGATCGACAAGCTCTTTGGCGAGCTCGTCGAGCCCGGCCTCATCGAGCCGACCTTCGTGATCGACCATCCGAAAGAGCTGAGCCCTCTCGCGAAAGTGCACAGGAGCGATCCTCGCCTGACCGAACGATTCGAGATGTACATCGGGGGCGCAGAGATCTTCAACGCGTTCTCCGAGTTGAACGATCCCATCGATCAGCGACAGCGCTTCGAGGCGCAGGTCGCACTCAGGGACGCGGGTGACGATGAAGCCCAGCAAGTCGATGACGACTATATCCGCGCCCTCGAATACGGCATGCCGCCGACCGGGGGCGTGGGGATGGGCGTAGATCGCTTCGTGATGATGCTCACGGGCCAGACCTCGATCCGCGATGTGATCCTGTTCCCGATCCTGAGGACGGAAGAGTAGGCAGATGGACCGCCTCAACTGGTTTATCGCGCGGCACTACCTGCGAGCCGGTCGGGGGCGCGGACTTCTCTCTCTGATCACCTGGATCGCGCTCGGGGGTGTGATGCTGGGGGTCGCAGCACTCATCACCGTGATCTCGGTCATGAGCGGGATGCAGGGCGAGCTGCGCAGCAAGATCCTGGAGTCGACCCCGCACCTGTACGTGCTGGAGTTCAGCACGAGCCTGCAGTTGACGGAGTATCAGACCGTCGTCGACTCGATCCTGGCGATGGACGGCGTTGCGGGAGCCGCGCCCTTCGCGATGTCCAACGTGACTCTGGTCCTGGACGGTGGTCAGTACTCCCAGCCCGCATATCTCTTCGGGGTCGACATCGACACGGCATCAGTCGCGGCGACCGAGATGGAGCGTCAGATCATCGAGGGCGCCCTCGACCTCGAGCAGCCGGCGTCCGGTCTTCCGCCGCTCCTGATGGGATCCGTACTGGCCGACCGGATGGGCATCTTCCCCGGCGACACGATGGTCGTGATGTCCATGGAGAACCTGAATCAGGATGTGTTCGGGGGGTTCCAGCCGACGCTTCGGCAGTTTCAGGTCACGGGCACGTTCACGACCGGGATGTACGAGTACGATCTCTCGAACATTTACACGACGCTTCCGGACGCACAGGAACTCCTCGGACTCGCCGAGAGCGACGCCAGCGGCATCGGGGTTCGGCTCCATGACGAGACCCGCGCCACGGAGTTGGGGGCGCAGCTGGGCGGGCGACTCGGCTACCCGTACTCCGTGCAATCCTGGATCGAGCGGAATCGTGCGCTGTTCAGTGCCCTGCAGCTGGAGAAGATCGCGCTGGGGGTGATCGTCTTCCTGATTGTCGTGGTTGCCGCGTTCAACATCGTGAGCACGCTCGTGATGGTGGTGTCGGATCGTACCAAGGAGATCGGGATTCTCCGGACGATGGGGATGACGGAGAAGGGCATCATGCGCGTCTTCATCATCCAGGGTGTCTGGATCGGGGTGATCGGTACGACCGCGGGTGCGGCGCTCGGGATCGCGCTCTCGTGGTCACTGGACCGCTTCGAGCTCATCAAGATTCCAGGCGACGTGTACTTTGTGGACCATCTGCCGGCCACGATGGACCCGGTGACGATCGTCGTCATCGTTCTGGCCAGCATTCTGGTGTCGTTCGGGGCCACCATCCACCCGGCACGCCAGGCATCCCGCCTTCAGCCCGTGGATGCGATCCGCCATGAGTAGCGATCCCGGCGCCCCCCCGCTCGAGGCCCGGGGGATCACGAAGGTGTTCACCGGTGGCGACGGCCGGGCACTGCCCATCCTGTCCGGTGTCGACTTCTCGATGTCGACGAACGAAGCGGTGGCGATCGTCGGTGCGAGTGGAGCTGGCAAGTCGACCCTGCTTCACGTCCTCGGGGCCCTCGACCGCCCGACCCAAGGGGATGTGCTCATTGAGGGACGCGCTGTGGGATCCCTCGACGACGAAGCGCTCGCGACGATCCGGAACCGCCGCGTTGGGTTCGTCTTCCAGTTCCACCACCTCCTGCGTGAATTCACGGCGATCGAGAACGTCATGATGCCGGCGTTGATCGCGAGAGTAGATGAGCATGAGGCCCGCGGGAGGGCGGAACGCATCCTGTCGGACGTGGGTCTGTCGGACCGGCTTTCGCACAAGCCGAGACAACTCTCCGGCGGCGAGCAGCAGCGCGTGGCTGTGGCACGGGCCCTGGTGAACGACCCGGTCGTTCTCCTTGCCGACGAACCCAGCGGTAACCTCGATTCGGAGACCAGCGGAGCGCTGCACGATCTTCTGTTTGAGCTTCGCGGGCGTGGGGAGCTCTCGATCGTCGTGGTTACTCACAATCTCGATCTGGCCGATCGAGCGGACCGGGTTCTCGTGATGGAACACGGGCGGCTCCAACCGAGAGGTGAGGGGTAATGCTGTCCGGATTCCTCAGGACCGGCAGGGTGAGAAGCGACTGATGGCCGAGATCAAGTGTGAGAACTGCGGTGCGACGGATGCCGTCGTGCACCTCACGCAGATCGTGAACAACGAGATGTCGACGCACCATCTCTGCCAGACGTGTGCCGCGGCGAAGGGGCTCCACGATTCGCCCGATCCCTCCAACGAACAGCTGCTGGACCTGATCGAGAAGGTGTCTCCGAACATCGCGGGCCACTCCCGCACGGGGACGGAGCAGTGCGCGTTCTGCGGCCTGACGTTCGATGACTTTCGGAAGACGACTCGCCTGGGATGCCCCCAGTGCTACGAGGCGTTTTCCGATCACCTGCCGCGCCTTCTTCGACGGATCCACGGCGGAGTGAAGCACGTCGGCAAGGTCTATCTGCCCCCGGACCCGACAGCCTCGGAGATGGAGAAGAGACTGGAGGGGCTGCGGCGCAAACTGGAGCGCGCGGTTCAGTCCGAGGACTTCGAACGCGCAGCCGAGATCCGCGATGAGATCCGCGCCTCGGAGCCGGCGTAGAGGGTGATGTGACCGAATTCGACGCGATTCCGGACCACGGCCTGGGTTGGCTGGAGGCCAGCGGAGAGCACGCCGACATCGTGCTCTCCACGCGGGTACGCCTCGCCAGGAACCTGCAGGGGCACGCATTCGGTGCGCGGGCGCGGGTGAACGACCGTGAGGCGGTCCTTCGCCACTTCCGCAGCTCGGCCGATCGGTCCGAGATGCTTAGGGGTGGCACACTCCTCGAGATGCCCGACGTGCCCGATCGGACGCGCCAGGTGCTCCACGAGCGCAGGCTCGTGACGCGGGACCTCCTGGGCGAAGAGGGGACGGAGCCCGCGACCAGCACGGCGGTTCATTTCGCCCACCGGGAGCCGGTGAGCGTGATGGTCAATGAGGAAGACCACCTGCGGATGCAGAGTCTTCTGTCCGGACTCCGCATCCCCGAGGCGTGGCGCATCGTCGACCGGCTGGACGAGGAACTCGGTCGCGAACTGCCGTACGCCTATCATCACGAGTTCGGCTTCCTCACGAGCTGTCCGACGAATGTGGGTTCGGGGCTCCGGGCCTCCGTCTTCATGCACCTGCCGGGCCTCGTCCTGACCAAGGAGATCGGCAAGGCCCTCCGCGGCTTGGGGGAGCTGGGGCTGACCTTCCGCGGTCTCTATGGAGAAGGCTCGGAGGTTGTCGGTAACTTCTTCCAGATCTCCAATCAGACGACCCTCGGACGCACCGAAGAGGACCTCATCGAGGATCTCGATCGCGTCGTGCGGACGGTCATCGCGAAGGAGGTGCACGCGCGTCAGGTCCTGTTGCGGGACGCCGCGGGTCTAACGGAAGACAAGATCTGGCGAGCGTATGGCACGCTGCGTTACGCGCGCTCGCTCTCGTTCGAAGAACTGATGAACTACCTCTCCGGTGTGAGGCTCGGGATGAGCCTGAACCTTCTCCCCGGGCTACGTGTATACACGCTGAATAAAATGATGATCTTTACGCAGCCGGCGCACCTCGATCAGGCCGCCGGCCGCGATCTTTCTCCCGAAGAGCGCGATGCGCACAGAGCTACATTCGTGCGTCGCGTTCTGGCCACCGAGGGGGATGTCTCGGCCGACGTTGACGGGGACGCCGATGACCGCTCTTCCGACCAGCCCTGACGGGTCATGAACTACAATTTTACCGACCGAGTGCGGAAGGTTCTGGCGATGGCCCGCGAGGAGGCTATTCGCCTTCAGCACGACTACGTGGGTACCGAGCACATCCTGCTCGGCCTCATCCGCGAGGGTGAGGGGGTCGCCGCCGCTGTTCTACAGCACCTGAGTGTGGATCTCGATCAGATTCACGAGCGTGTGGAGGAATCCGTTCGCAAGGGCAAGGCGACGATCGCGCTCGGCGAACTCCCGTATACGTCCAGGGCGAAGAAGGTCCTCGAGTTCGCGATGGCTGAGGCCCGCGAGTTCAATCACTCGTACGTCGGCACGGAGCATCTCCTGCTCGGGCTCCTTCGAGAAGAAAAGGGCATTGCCGCCCAAGTGCTGAACTCACTCGGCGTCACGCTCGACGAGGCGCGCGCCGAGACGCTGAAGGTGCTCGGGACCGATGTCGCCCCCTCCGAGCCTGCGGGTATCGGTGTGGGGGAGGAGGTCACCGGCGGTGCCTCGACGTCAGGCAAGGGAGACAAGAAGTCGAAGACGCCGGCCCTCGATCACTTTTGCCGGGATCTGACCGAACTCGCTCGGCAGGACAAGCTCGATCCAACCATCGGGCGGTCTGACGAGATCGAACGCATGGTCGAGATCCTCTGCCGTCGTAAGAAGAACAATCCGGTGCTCATTGGAGAGCCGGGTGTCGGCAAGACGGCGATCGTGGAGGGGCTGGCCCAGATCATCTCCGGCGGAGAGGTCACCGAGGCGCTCAGGGACTACCGCGTCCTCGCGCTCGACATGGCGGCCGTCATCGCCGGAACCAAGTACCGGGGCCAGTTCGAAGAGCGCCTGAAGGCGGTCATGAACGAGATCCAGCAGAGCAAGACGGTCATCCTCTTCATCGATGAGCTGCACACGCTCGTCGGGGCGGG
>Ga0181579_10002577_pt1 | contig 14635 bp, 12 predicted proteins | sample 071ome_24_FD_132996 | JGI IMG/M metagenome (GOLD analysis project Ga0181579, IMG submission 132996) | Coastal salt marsh microbial communities from the Groves Creek Marsh, Skidaway Island, Georgia - 071402CT metaG (megahit assembly) | ecosystem: Environmental > Aquatic > Marine > Intertidal... | reverse complement strand
TTATGGAGGCTGCACTAGCTCAAGCTAACGAAGCGCGCATCCATATTCTGGGTGAAATGAACAAGGTCATCAGCGAGTCTCGTGCTGAGCTGTCGGCTAACGCTCCGGCCATGGTCACCCTGAATGTTCATCCGGACAAGATCCGAGACATCATCGGGAAAGGCGGCGCCACCATTCGTTCCATCGTCGAGGAAACCGGTGCTGAAGTAGATATTAACGACGATGGCAGTGTGCGTATCTACGCCGAAGACGCATCTGCCAAAGACGCAGCAGTAGCGCGTATCCAAGAGATCACTGCCGAAGCGGAAGTTGGTCGTATCTATCAAGGCACGGTTGCTCGGGTAGTGGACTTCGGTGCGTTCGTTACGATCTTGCCCGGCAAAGATGGCTTGTTGCACATTTCGCAAATTGCTGAAGAGCGAGTTGAGAATGTTTCGGACTACATCAATGAAGGCCAAGACGTAGAAGTTGTTGTTTTGGATGTGGATCAGCGTGGTCGTATTAAGCTTTCCATCAAAGAGCTGGAAAACTACCGCGACCAAAACGAAGCTGGTTAAAACGACTGAGCTGAAAAACACAGAGGCACCGGAGTGTTGTCGGTGCCGACGTGTAGGATCAAAAAGCCGGCGTCAGCCGGCTTTTTTTTGCTCAGCTTCCGGGCTTTACGCGATTTTGGATTAAATCATCCACCACCGAAGGGTCCGCCAAGGTAGAGGTGTCGCCAAGATTGTCGAGTTCGTTGGCTGCGATCTTGCGCAGAATGCGTCTCATGATTTTGCCCGAGCGCGTTTTGGGTAGGCCCGGTGCCCACTGAATGACGTCGGGTTTGGCAATTGGACCAATCTCTTTGCGCACCATGGCGATCAGCTGGGCCAGCAGCTCATCGGTATCCGAGTTATCGCCGGCCATCAATGTCACATAGGCGTAGATGCCTTCGCCTTTGAGGTCATGCGGAAAACCTACCACGGCCGCTTCGGCAACGCTTGGGTGCAAAACTAGAGCGCTCTCGACTTCGGCGGTACCAATGCGATGACCGGAGACATTCATGACGTCGTCAACCCGTCCTGTGATCCAGTAATAACCGTCCTCATCCCGGCGTGCACCGTCGCCAGTGAAGTAATAGCCCGGGTAGGTTGAGTAGTAGGTATCGATAACCCGCTGATGATCGCCGTAAACGGAGCGTATTTGGCCGGGCCAGGAGGCGGTGATGACCAGATTTCCGGACGCGGCGGTTTCTTCGATGAGATCGCCTTCTGGGTTCATAAGGGCGGGTTTGACGCCAAAAAATGGCCGGCTCGCTGACCCGGGTTTCAGGGCTGTTGCGCCGGGTAGCGGGGTAATCATGATGCCGCCGGTCTCGGTCTGCCACCAAGTGTCCACAATGGGACAGCGGCTTTCGCCAACGACTCGGTGATACCACTCCCATGCTTCCGGATTAATAGGTTCGCCAACACTACCCAGCAAGTGCAGTGACGCCCTAGAAGACGTATTAACGAAGTCATCGCCTTGAGCCATCAGCTGTCGCAGAGCCGTAGGCGCTGTGTAGAAGACATTGACTTGGTGCTTGTCGATGACCCGCCAACATCGGGAGGCGTCCGGATAGGTTGGGACACCCTCGAACATAAGCGTTGTGGCGCCATTCGCCAGCGGCCCGTAAACAATGTAGGAGTGGCCAGTAATCCAGCCTACGTCCGCCGTGCACCAGTAAATGTCGCCCTCTTGGTAGTCGAAGACATACTTGTGGGTCATGGCTGCATGCAGCAGGTAGCCAGCCGAGCTGTGCTGCACGCCCTTGGGTTTGCCCGTAGAGCCCGAGGTATAAAGAATGAACAGCGGATCCTCAGACTCCATCACCTCAGGTTCTGCGTGGGTGGATTGGTCTGAGGTCAACGATTCGTACCAAACATCGCGCCCCTCCACCCATTCGATGTCTCCGCCGGTGCGTTTCACAGTAACCACGGTATGAACGTTTGGACAGTCTTGCAACGCTTCGTCGGTATTAGCTTTCAAAGGTATCGACTTGCCGCCTCTGACCCCCTCGTCGGCAGTGATTACGGTTTGGCAATCGGAATCGAGAATCCGGTCTTTTAGCGATTGGGGCGAGAAGCCACCAAAGACCACACTGTGAATGGCGCCAATGCGGGCGCAGGCCAACATGGCATAAGCTGCCTCGGGAATCATTGGCATGTAAATGCAGACCCGATCGCCTTTACCAACCCCTCGCTGACGTAGCCCGTTCGCCAGTTGGCAAACGCGGTCGTAAAGTTCTTGATAGGAAATTTTTTGATCGTCCGCCGGATCGTCACCTTCCCAAATAATCGCTGTTTGGTCAGCGCGCTGGGGCAGGTGTCGGTCAATACAGTTGGTGCTGACGTTCAGCTGGGCGCCATCAAACCAAGCGACATTGCCATTGGGAATGTCTGCTTGGCTGACCGTATGCCAAGATTTTTCCCAGGTTAAAAAGGTGTTGGCTTGCTCTGCCCAAAATTTGTCGGGGTCTTCCACGGATTGAGTGTAGAGGCGTTGGTACGTGGCCTCGTCCATCAATGTACGTGCCTTGATGTTGGCCGGTACTGGGTACAGTTCGCTCACAGAAAATCTCCCCTTGCACGCGCGTCAGCGCCTAAGATTCGATAGGAATCAAGGAACGGTAGTAATCGATTAAATGGCGTGTGGCGGGATCTTGTTCTGACGCATCCTCGCCATGCATTTGCGCAAAGATCGGCAGCGCTAATTGCTTGCCGAGCTCAACCCCCCACTGGTCAAACGAGTTTATATTCCACAACACGCCCTGACACAATACCTTGTGTTCGTAGACGGCCAGCAGGCAGCCAAGCTGTTCTGGCCCGAGTTCGTCCAGCAAGATCGTGGTTGAAGGGTGCTGCCCGGCAACGCCCTTATGCGCCTGATCCATAGATTCTGGTTGGGTGCCTAAGGTCATCGCCTGACCTTGGGCAAATCCGTTTGCCAGCAGCCATTGGTGGTGCTCGGGCTGATCGAGATCATCCCGACCAACTAAAATGAAATCTGCGGCAAAACGACTGGTGCCTTGGTGCAGCAGTTGGTGATAGGCGTGCTGACCGTTGGTGCCGCAGCCGCCCCAAAGAATTTGCATAGTTCGATAGGACAAAGGTTTGCCATCGATGCTGACGGACTTACCGTTACTCTCCATTTCCAACTGCTGTAAGTAGTCGGGCAGCAGTGCCAAGCGCTGGTCGTAGCTCAGCACCGCCAGATTGTCGCAACCCAAGGCGACTGTATTCCAAGTTGCCAATAGGGCGGCGATCAGGGGAATGTTCTCGCTGGGTCTCGCGCTTACAAAGTGTTCGTCAGCTGCTCGCGCACCCGCAAGAAACTCCTCAAAAGCCTCGGTGCCGAGCTTTATCATGATTGGCAGACCGACTGCTGACCACAAAGAAAAACGGCCTCCCACCCAATCCCAGAGCGGATAAATTCGGTCTTCGCGTAAGCCGAATTTGTGGGCAAGTTCCACGTTTGCCGTTACGCCAATGAAGTGCTGGCCGACGGCGGCCAAATCGCAGGTGCGTTCCAAAAACCAGCTGCGGGCGGTGGTGGCATTGAGCTGGGTTTCCAAGGTGCCAAAGGATTTGGACACCACGATAAAAAGCGTGGTCTCTGGGTTTAAACCAGATAGGGTAAGCGCGATGTCTCGCGCATCGACATTGGCGACGAAGTGAATGTTCGGGCCGCCGTCATTGCTTCCTAGGTTGCTACTTTGACGATTGGATTTGCCTAACGCTGTAACTGCCAGCTCCGGTCCCAGATGAGAACCGCCAATACCGATATGCACCACGTCGTGAATAGTCTTGCCGGTATAGCCCCGGTAGTGCCCCGAGCGGATGTTCTCAACCAGTTCGTACAGGCGGGCTTTTGTGGCATGCACTTGTGCTTGCACGGATGCGGGTGCCTTGGGCGCGCCGTCTCGCAGGGCCGGGTGCAGAACTTGGCGATTTTCTGAGGCGTTAATCGCTTCGCCGCTGAACATGGCATCGCGCTTGGTGAACATTTGTGTTTTTTCGGCAAGCGCCAACAGCTCGTCGAGGATTTGCTGATCCACACGCTGGCGAGAGAAATCGAATCGGCAGCTACCGATGGCCAATCGCAGCGCCTGATTCCGCGCGTCGTCTTGAAGCAGCGTCAGGCTTGGTGTGGCTTCGATACGTGAGGCAGAAGCGATTAGAGCTTCCCAGTGCGCAGGCGTGTGTGGCGTTGTCATGACTTATAGCAGCGTCGGATTGGGGTTAAAGAACTGCCGCGTCCCCTCCATTTCCAAGATTTGTTCGAGCAATGCGTGGAAATGTCGCTGGTTGTTGGCGAAGTCAATTTCCGCGGCGTTAACAATAAGAACGGGTGCGTCGGTGTAATAGTGAAAAAACTCTGTGTAGCTGTCAGCGAGGGCGTTCAGGTATTCGACATCAATGGCGCGTTCGAATTCCAAACCGCGCCCGAGTACCCGTTGCCGCAGCACCGGTGCCGGCGCCTGCAGATAAATAACGAGGTCTGGCTTGGGCGGGTCTATGGCGAGGCTTTTGTGTATTTGTTGATACAGCTCAAATTCTTCGCTATCCAAGGTCAATCGAGCGAATAGATCGTCTTTCTCGATCATAAAATCCGCTATCAGGGTTTGGTCGAAGAGGTCGTCCTCGGGTATCTGGGTTACCTGCTTGGCGCGATGCAACAAAAAAAATAGTTGGGTCGGTAGCGCTTGATTAGATCCCTCGGCATAAAAGCGGTCCAAAAAAGGGTTCTCGGTAACCGGTTCCAGCATTAATGGGTAGTCTAAAAGTTCCGCCAGTTTGTTCGCCAACGTGGTTTTGCCAACACCGATGGGCCCTTCAATGGCGATATACCGGGGCAGGCTGCTGGTTTGCTTGGCCAGGTTTACTCTCGCTAACGCATCGCCGCCGTCAGTAAGTTGCGGTGCTTGGCTGGGCTCAAGAAATGAAGCTTGACGAGTGGACACAGTAGTTTCTTTGACCTAACGAAATTGCGAACGCCGAGTAAGCACTATGAAGAAGACTTTCAGGGCCTTCAACTGTCGCCGGCCACGTTGGCCTCTCCTTCCCCGGTTTTTCGTTTTCTGCGGCTGCGTCGGCGCTTGCGTGGTGCTCTGGGAAGCTGGTCCATGAGGATTTTTCGGCCATTTTCATCCGCCGTTTGAAAGTCGGTCCACCACTGAGCACAAACTTCTAGCGCATCATCTGTTTCAGCTCGCAGACATAGAAAGTCATAACCGGCGCGAAATCGTTTGTGAGTCAGCAAGCGCTCAACTGAACGCAGGTTCCTGCTCTGCAGGCGCTCTTGCAGCATCCACACTTCCCTGGCGAAGGTGCCAAATCGCCGAGGTATGGCTACTGAGCTTTGTTGGTCTTTAAGAACCACGAAGGCAGGATCCTCATCGGTCTCGCCATCTTGGCTGCGTGCCCGAAAGTCATCCCAGAGCAGGACGGCAACTAAAAAGCCCGGCGTTATTGAAGCGCCGCTTTTTATTCGGTCGTCGGTGTTTTTCATGGCCGCCATCACCATTGGGCTACGCGGGTCGCAGGCGGGGAATAAAGCCTTGGCGATTGGGGTTTTGTAGATCTGCCGCCATGCAATTTCAGCGTAGCCGCCTAAAAAGAGCTTTAGGAACTCGTCAAATAGCCTTGCAGGCGGGATCGACTCTAGGCGCTTGGCGGTTTCAGGCACTAGCTCGAGTATCTTCGGTTCGATGGTAAAGGACAGCTTGGCTGCAAAGCGGATGGCACGAAGAATACGCACCGGATCCTCGGCTAAGCGGGTCGGTGTCTCTCCGATGAAGCGCAATTGTTTTGCACCGATGTCCTCTACGCCGCCAACGAAATCGATGATCTCGTTGTTTGTTGCGTCGTAGTAGAGCGCGTTGGCGGTAAAATCCCGTCGGAAGGCGTCTTCTTGGAGGGTGCCAAAAGCGTTGTCGCGCAAGATCATGCCTTTGTCGTCCTGAACCACCTTATCTGACATGGATCGCCGGAACGTGGACACTTCGATCAGGTCGCGGCCGAATCGAACGTGCACGATAGGGAAGCGGCGGCCCACGATTCGGGATCGGCGAAACAGTTTGACCACCGTTTCCAGTGGCGCGTCCGTTGCAACGTCAAAGTCTTTGGGTTTCACCCCGCACAGGGCGTCCCTTACGCAGCCACCAACTAAGTAACCTTGATAGCCATTGGCATTCAGAGTTTTGATGATTTTCAGGGCATTGGGGTCGAGGACTTTGGGGCCAAGCTGGTGGTTAATAATGCGCGCCGGTTTGGCGTGCTCGGTGGTCTTGCGCTTGAAAAAGCTGAACAACTGTTTCAAGAGTTTTCCCGACGCCCGCGTTGCTGGGTCTTTTTACGGGGTATGTTTAAGCGTTGTCGACGCTCCCAGAGACTCTTCCTGCTGATCCCCAGTTTCGCGGCCAGTTCGGTTTCGGTGAGATTTTCTTCATTTTCCTGAACGAAACGCACGAAGTAGTCTTCCAATGACGTTTGGCTTGGATCCGTTTCCTCCCGCGGCTCTGGCTCGGGTTCTCCGCGGGGTTCAATGGCCAGCAGTGATTGACTAATAACGGCCCCGTCATCGGCAAGAATGACTGCGCGCTCTATGGCGTTGCCCAGTTCGCGAACGTTGCCAGGCCAGTGATAGGCCAGCATGGCTTCTTTAGCCTGCTCCCCGAGCACCAGTCCTGGCTTGTTAAGTCGTTGGCAAGTTTCTGCCAGCAACTGTTCCGCAATGTCGATGATATCTTTGCGCCGGCCTTTTAGCGGCGACAACTCCAAACACAGAACATTGAGGCGATAAAACAGATCCGGTCGAAACGCGCCAGATTCGGTGAGCGCCTTCAGGTCTTTATGGGTCGCGGCAATAATGCGCACGTCCACTGGTAATGCCTGAGCCTGTCCTACTTTTCTGTTCTCGCCCTGAACGACCTGCAGCAGCCGCGCCTGGGCGCTGGGTGGAAGCTCGGCGATCTCGTCCAGAAACAACGTACCGCCGGACGCGGCCTCCACCAAGCCAATACTCTCTTGGGGCCTATTTTCATAAGCCGCCAACCCAAACAGCTCAGATTCGATGAGATTTGGCGGCACTGTGGCGCAGTTGAGTGTAATTAATGGTGCGTGGGACCGATTACTGGCGGCATGGATGCCCCGGGCCACCAGTTCTTTGCCTGTTCCGGATTGGCCAAGAATGAGAACCGTTGAGTCAGTGGGTCCCACTTTGGCGATCCGCTGACGCAGAGTGTTCATCACCTCAGAAGAGCCAATCATTTCAATAGGCCCCACCACGCTTATGGGTTTGCGAACGCTGTAGGCAGTGGCCCTTTCGATGGCCGCCATCAGGTCACCGGTTGAAACCGGCAGCGCCAAGTAATCCTTGGCACCAGACTGCAGAGCTGCCACAGAGGCTTTCACCGTTGGGCTGTCGGACAGCAAGATGACCGGGCGTTGCGTGCTCAGGTCGGAGACATCGGCAGAGACTGCGGTATCCACAGCAACAATGGCGTCACAATTTTCAGCGGTCTCTGTGGCTATCGAATCTTGTTCAGTGACATCAACCCCCTGCTCGCGCAGTTGCTCGGCGATGTGCGACCGCCGGGAGTAATCTTCGTCAATGAAAAGAATGTGAGTCATAGGAGGATGGTAGCAAAAAACCCAAGGGAAAAATCCCGGAAAAACCGATGCAATAGCCGCGCTTCATCGGCTTAGGCTTGGCGAAAAGGCCTTAAAAATTTCGGAACGGCTGCCAGTTGCCAATGCTTCACGCCCCAATCTAGCCACTCTCTGGCTGACAGAGGTTTGTTCGGTGGCTGCTGGCCCAAGTAGTCGAAAGCTGCTCTAAGGTTGGTTGTCGCTATGTTGTTGTCCAAGGCGGGAGCAAGGGTTTGTTTTGATAATTTAGTGCCGTCTTCGTAAGTGAGAACGGGTATGTGCGCATAAGTTGGCGCTGGGAGGTTCAACTGCTCCATCAAATAGAGCTGCGGGAGTGTTTGTTCGTATAGATCCTCGCCTCGCAGGACGTGGCTGTACTGTTCTCCATCATCAACGGCGGTAGCGAGGTGGTAGGTCACCAAGTCGTCACGGCGCCAGATAACGAAGTCTCCAAAGTGCTCATTGGCGTTGAACTGTAGGACACCCCTGACGTCGTCGTGAAAAGACCGAGGCAGATCATCCACCCGCAAGCGTAGCGCGTGATCTGCTTGATAGTCTTCTTTGTTGCGACAGTAGCCAGGGTACACATCGGCCGTCTTGAGCTTGCTGCGAGAGCAATCGCAGTAGTAGGCCTTTGCGGACAAATGTTTTTTTGCCGTTTCATATCGAGTGGTGCGCTGACTTTGACGTTGCATCGGTGCGTCCCCCGTCAGGCTGTGGGCGGCTAAGCTTTCCTGGATTTGGGCCAACGCCTTGAGGTCGCAGCGCAGCGGGTCAATGTCATCAATCCGCACATGCCAACGGCCGCCGCGCTGCTTGATGTCGCAGTAGCTGGCAACCGCGGTTATGAGGCTGCCCATGTGCAAAGGACCGGTGGGAGAGGGGGCAAAACGGCCCGTTAGAGCCGTGTCTGCTGAATGCGCTGTTGTTAGCTCAGAGGATGTCAAAGCCGAAGCCCGAGGCAGATTTTTAGCCGTGCATCTGCTTTTCTTTGATCTCGTCTAACGCCTTGCAGTCCACGCATTGAGTGGCCGTAGGTCGGGCCTCTAGGCGACGTAGACCAATCTCAATGCCACAGGTTTCACAGTAACCGAAATCATCGGTTTCCAGTAAATCGATAGTCTTGTCGATTTTTTTGATCAGCTTTCGCTCGCGATCCCGCGTTCTTAGTTCAATGCTAAATTCTTCTTCCTGCGTTGCTCGGTCTGCAGGGTCAGGGAAATTCGCTGCGTCGTCCTGCATGTGGTTCACCGTTCGATCCACTTCTTCCATTAATTCAATGCGCCAAAGGCTCAAAATGGAACGCAAGTGGTCTAACTGTCCCTCACTCATGTAGGCTTCGCCACGCTTGGGCTTGTATGGCGTGAAGTTGCGGAACTGAGAATCCTTGGCAGCTGCCTTGCGGCGCGGTGCAGCGGCGGTTTTTTTGACTGTTTTTGCCTTTGAGTTAGCGGCCATAATCAATCCTATATTATGAGGGCTCGGTGCCCCAAAATCAGAAGGGCGCGAAATCTACCAGATGCCGCAGTGGAAAACCACACCCGGCCCGCTGAGTTTTTGTGAAAACCCTCAAGCATTTGTCCAGTTCTATCGATAGTTCGACGATGCAAGGTGCACTCATCTATATTGAGAGATTTCAAAATGTTCGCAAATCGCACAAAAGAAATATCGCCGTTTGTTGTGATGCAGTTACTTCAGCGCGCCGAAGAATACGAACGGTCTGGGAAGACAGTGGTGCACCTTGAAGTCGGAGAGCCAGACTTTCAAACCGCAGAACCCATCGTCAAAGCGGCGCACAGCGCCATTGACGCAGGTCGCACTAAATACACCTCGGCACCGGGTATTGCGGAGCTGCGCCAGCGAATCAGCACCTACTATCAGTCCATGGGTGTTTCCATATCGCCAAATCGCATCATGGTTACCAGTGGCGCCAGTGGTGGGTTGGCCTTGCTCGCCGGATTGTTGCTGAATCCCTCGGATAGATTGCTGATTACTGACCCTGGTTACCCCTGTAATGACGTATTTGCCCGCTTGGTAGGCGCCCTTCCCAAGGCGATACCGGTATCTGCCGACCACCGTTTTCAGCCCACACTGGCAAGTTTTCGATCAGCTTGGTGCGATCAAACCCGAGGAGCGCTGCTGGCTTCTCCTAGTAACCCTACTGGAACGATGCTCGGCGCGCAGGATCTGGCGGATATGGCTGCCTATGCTCAAAGTCGCCAAGGTTTTTTGATTTTGGATGAGATCTATCAGGGGTTGCATCACAAGGAACCCGAATACGTGTCGGGTTTGGCGGTGACAGATGATCTTTACGTGCTGAACAGTTTTTCCAAGTTTTTCGGTATGACGGGGTGGCGACTGGGTTGGGTGGTAGTTCCCGAACAGGCTGTCGAACCCATTACCGCGTTGGCCCAAAACCTATTCATATCGCCAAGTGCGCCCGCCCAGTATGCAGCCCTAGCGGCGTTTGATGACGACGCCATGGCAATACATAAAGCCCGCCAACAGGCCTTTGTGAGCAGGGCTCAGTTGTTAAGTCGCGGTTTGGAAACTTTGGGTTTCAAGATTCCTGTGGTGCCAGACGGGGCATTTTATTTGTACGTCGACATCAGCCACACGGGAATGAACAGCACAGACTTTTGTTGGCGTTTGATCGATGAATATCAGGTGGCGGTGACACCGGGTGCCGATTTTGGCACCCATCAGGCGGACAACCATGTTCGCTTTGCTTACACCACCGATGAGCGGAGTATTGCCGTGGGCTTGGAACGCATTGACGATGCGCTTCGGGTTTGGGGGGTAACAAAGTGAAACTGCCGAAACTTTTCACCGGCACGCTGGTCAAGCGCTACAAAAGATTTTTGGCGGATGTGGTTACGGCTACGGGCGAGACCATAACGGTTCATTGCCCCAACACGGGAGCCATGACGGGTTGTGTTGATCCGCACAGCAGGGTTTATTACTCCGAGTCAGATAATCCCAAGCGCAAGTACCCCTGCACGCTGGAGTTTGTTGAGACGCCCGGAGGCTTGGTCAGTGTCAACACCGGGCGGGCGAATACCTTGGTTGGTGAGGCTTTGGCACAAGGACAAATTCAGCCCCTGTCTGAATTTTCAGACATTAAAGCAGAAGCAAAAATTCCCGACGGTGGCGGCCGTTTTGATTTTCTGGCGCTAGATTCAGCCGGGAATGCGGCCTATGTCGAAGTGAAAAGCGTGACCCTGCTGCAGGCGGGAGGGCGCGGAGAGTTTCCCGACGCGGTTAGCGAGCGAGCTTTGAAGCACGTGGTCGCTCTGCAGCGGATGGTGTCATTGGGTCATCGCGGCGTTTTGATTTTTTGCGCGCAACATTGCGGGATCGAATCAGTCAGCCCGGCTTGGTCAATTGACCCGAACTACGCCCAAGGTCTCGTCGAAGCGGCAGCATCTGGTGTTGAGGTCTATGCGCTGGCCTGCAAGACCGATTTAGAAACCATGTCCATTGACCGCCAGATTGACGTTTGCTTCAGCTAGCGGTAGCTGAGTCTTTGGGGCAGTTCGGTACCTCGCGCCATGCCATGAACTCCTGATGCTCAGGAGGACAGGTAACGGTCTTTTAGGGTTAGGTAGTCTTCAAGTGAGGGCAATCTTGCACCGAATTGCATGATGACCTGTCCCGCTGCATGGTTGGCGAAGCGAGCCGAATCCTCGGGTAGAGCGCCTCGAAGGCGGGCGGCTAAACAGGCGCCTGAGAACATGTCGCCTGCCCCGTTGGTATCGATGGGAGTGCGTGGGTCACCAGCCACATCGGCGATGCCAGAGCGCGATACCACCCGGGCGCCTTGCGCGCCAAGGGTCACATAAACTTCCTTAGCGATGTCTGACAGTTCGGAAATCGCCACGTCTAGTCTGTCTGTGTTTGCCCATGCAAGGGCTTCTTCCGCGTTACAAAAAAGTATGTCGATTCCGTTGCCCAAGATGGCGGTCAAACCATCGCGGAAAAAGGAGACCATGGAAACGTCTGAAAGGGTCAGCGCGATCTGTTTGTCAGCCCCTCGGGCGACCTGGCAGCCGTTGACGGCTGTTGCCACGCTGCGTTCTGAGGACGCCAGATAGCCCTCCACATAAAGTACCTTGGCGGTCTCCAGTAGAGTCGAATTTATTTGGCTTGGCTCAAGGTCACTGGAAACGCCGAGATCTGTGCACATGGTGCGCTGGCCGTCAGGGGTTACCAAGACCAAACATTGGCCCGAGCGCCGGCCATCTGCCGCGGCTTCGGACAGTGCTGAAATCTGTATGCCGGCAGCGCGCATCTCTGCGTCAAAATGCTTGCCATTTTCGTCGTCGGCCAACCGGCATGTGTATGCTGTGGTGAGGCCGAATGCTTGAGCTGCGAAGATGGTGTTTGCCGCCGAGCCACCGCTAGCTCTGTTCATGGGCAGATGCTTGAGCTTGTCTGCCAGATCGGCCATCTGTGCGGAATCGACCAAGGTCATATGTCCCTTCGCTACTCCCGCTTCCGATAAGAAGCCATCGTCTACCTCTACATCAGTGTCAACAATGGCATTGCCAATTCCATACAGATCTAACATCACAGGTCCTTTCTTGGTGAAATTATAGGATTGAGAGATGGTCTATGAGATCACGGATGCGAGCGCTAGGTCAGCAGCAGCTAGGGTTTTTTGGATTTCTTCGGCACCGTGCTGGGCGGATAGAAAACCAGCCTCAAAAGCAGATGGCGCAAGATAAATGCCCTGATCTAGCATGGCGTGAAAAAAAGCGTTGAACTGATCGACGTTGGAGCCGGCGACGTCATCGAAGTTGCAAACCGCGTCTTGGCCAAAGAAAAAGCTGAACATCCCACACACGTGATTTTCGCAGAGCGAGATGCCATGTTTCGCCGCTAAGGCCAGCATTCCATCCACTAGGGTTTGGGTAGTGGCGGTCATCGTCGCATACACATCTCCAGTGAGGTGATTTAACGTCGTTAAACCCGCGGCCATGGCAAGGGGATTTCCGGAAAGTGTGCCCGCTTGATACACGGGACCAGCCGGTGCAATGCAGTTCATAATGTCGGCACGTCCGCCAAAGGCTCCCACGGGTAATCCGCCGCCGACGATCTTTCCGAGAGTCGTGAGATCCGGCTTAATACCGTACAACTCCTGGGCCCCACCGGGCGCCACTCGAAACCCCGTCATTACTTCGTCGAAAATCAGCACGGCTCCGTGTTGGTGACATAGACTTTGCAAGCTTTGTAAATAGCCAGTCTCGGGGGGTATACAACCCATATTCCCGGCGATGGGTTCGACAATTATGCAGGCAACCCGATCCCCATAAGTCGCCATCAAAGTTTCGATGGCTTGGGAATCGTTGAAGGGTGCCGTGAGTGTGTGCTGGGCCAGCGACTCAGGGACCCCCGGAGAGTTTGGCAGCCCCAAGGTTAGGACCCCGCTGCCAGCCTTCACCAGCAAGGAATCCGAGTGCCCATGATAGCAGCCGGAAAATTTGACGATCATGTCCCTGCCAGTAAAACCTCGGGCCAGTCGGATGGCGGACATGGTTGCCTCGGTACCTGAATTGACCATTCGTACTTGTTCCATGCTAGGCACGAGGGCTGTGATCTTTTCTGCCAGCAGAATTTCCAGTTCGGTTGGTGCGCCAAAGCTCAGCGCTCTTTGGGCTTGTTCGGTAACCGCTTGAACCGTCGGCGCGAAGTTGTGCCCTAAGATCATGGGACCCCACGAGCCGACGTAGTCGATGTATTCATTCCCGTCCACGTCGTACAGGTAAGCACCTTTAGCATCGGCGAAAAATATCGGGTCTCCGCCGACGCCCTTGAAGGCGCGAACCGGCGAGTTCACGCCACCCGGGATGGTTTTCAAGGCTCGTTGCATCAAAGCTGCGGAAGTATCTCTTTGCATGGGGTCTCTTCGTGGGGTTTTACGGTGTCTGTTCGTGATGTTTGCGGTGGCTGAACTCGCTCCTCAGAAGGGTTTGATGACCACCAATAGTACGACTGGGACTAACAGGAGCACCGGCAGTTCGTTGTAGATTCTAAAATAGCGCTCACTGTGTTTTTGACGGTCTTCGGCAAATAAGCGAACCATCCTACCGCAGTTTAGATGGTAGCCGACTAGGCCAAGGACCAGAACTAGCTTCACCCAAATCCAGTAAGCGGTTGACAACGCGGCCCACCCTTGAATGAGCATCCAAAAGCCCAAACCCAGCGCGACCAGCATGGACGGCGTCATGATCAGGCGGTAGAGCTTGTCTTCCATAACCTTAAAGCGTGCGTTGCTAATTTCGTCCTCAACGCTGGCGTGGTAAACGAACAAGCGCGGCAGGTAAAAAATTCCTGCGAACCAGGTTATCACGCTAATAATGTGGAAGGCTTTGAGCCACAGGTACATCGGATCGGCCTCCGGCCTCCAGAAAACAGCTAGTGTAGCCTTTGGGGTCAGGGAAAGCTGCTGTTCTGGGTTTGAAACAACTACGACGGTCTGGGCTGTGCGGCCCGGATTGTAGAGCCGTTGGTGCAAAACCACAGCTGCGCAGCGAGGTTTGTTTTTTCCGGTTGCTGGTATAGTGGCGTTCTCGAGTAGGTTCTCGAGACTTTAGTAACTTGTCTAGGAAAGCGTTGTGCGCTATCGAGTGATCATTGAGCAACCCAAGTGGCGCAGATGGATTTTGTGGACTGGCGTGTCGGTATCGCTTTTGGTCGCCGCTGCAGTTGGCGTCTTATGGGGCGCTTCCGTTGCCCAAGGTCAGATTCGTGAAAACACGGACCTCACCCAGCGGGTACAAGGATTGGATACAGACAATAAGGCGCTGCGCGCTCGCCTAACTGACAGCGAGCTAACCATCGAAACGCAGAAGGCGACCTCCGTTGCTTTGCGCGACGAACTGACTCAGTTGTATAAGGTCAATGCAGACCTAGAAACCGAGCTTGGTTTTTTTCGGAAAATAATGGCCCCCGGTGAAGTG
>Ga0181579_10002572_pt1 | contig 14640 bp, 14 predicted proteins | sample 071ome_24_FD_132996 | JGI IMG/M metagenome (GOLD analysis project Ga0181579, IMG submission 132996) | Coastal salt marsh microbial communities from the Groves Creek Marsh, Skidaway Island, Georgia - 071402CT metaG (megahit assembly) | ecosystem: Environmental > Aquatic > Marine > Intertidal... | reverse complement strand
TCAGCCCTTAGGTTGAAGAGAAAACCTCAGGGTTCTTGCCGAGAGGAAACATTGACAGGGAAAGTTGAGTTGAGAGGAAACTATGGTTCGGCTGAGTGACCTTCCAGAGTATGAACAAGCGCATCTTTTGGCGAAGAAATTGCCGGCTATGACGCCGCCCCAGTGGGTGGCGCCCAGTAAACCGCTAAATCAAATGCGCGTGGCCCTGATTACCACCGCCGGGCTGCATTTTAGGGATGAAGCCGCATTCAACTTTTTAGATGCCGGCTTTCGTCCCATTGCAAACGAAGCCAACGGGGCTGACTTAGTGATGTCTCACAGTTCCGTGAATTTCGATCGTAGTGGCTTTGCCGAAGACGTTAATTTGGTGTTTCCCATCGACCGTTTTCGAGAACTGGAACAGCAGGGCCAGATCGGGTCTCTCGGTGATGTGCACTACAGCTTTATGGGGGCAGGGCATACGCCCGATGCCTACGAGCAAGGCGCGGACCAAGTAGCGGGGTTGCTGAAAAAAGACAAGGTCGATGCGGTATTTCTCACCCCGGTCTGACCCAACTGCACCCGCGCCGTGTGCGCGCTGGGCTACTACTTAGAGCGAGCCGGCATCATGACGGTGAGTATTGCGCTCGTGCGCGAGAACGCTGAGAGCCTGCGGCCGCCTCGCAGCCTGTGGGTCAGCTTTCCCCTCGGCCGCCCCCTAGGTGTACCCAATGATGCCGCTTTTCAGCGTCGGGTGATCGACGCAGCACTGACTCTGCTAGGGCGAAAACAGGGGCCGGTGCTAGAAGATTACGGTGAAGATGTGCCGAACGTTCCCACAGATAACACACCAGCGTGCCCTGTGTCGTTTCCAAGCGATGATTCGTCCTGGCACGGCCGGTTAACCAGCGAGCTAGCCGCACTGCAGCCTTGGTATGAAATTGGACAAAGTCGGCGCGGCGGTAGAACCCTAGTTGGCGTCAGTGATTCGTCCATACAGGACGTTATGCAGAGGTTGGCGGAAGATCTAGACAACCAACAGTTGCCTGCAGACCTTGTGTGGTTTAAGTCCGCCATAGAAGATGCTAAGGCTTACTACTTGGAGGCCCTGACAGCTCAGCCCGGTGATTATGATCAGGACGCGCTTTACCAAACACTGTGGCATGACACCCAGTTCGGAGCAGGGCTGCGCTGGTTTTACGACCAATTTGCGGCAGACGACAAGCTGTCCGGGTTTGCCGTCATTGTGTTACCCAGAGAGGCTCTAGAGGAACGAGGCGAGGAGCCGATCAGGAGATCCAAAGATGAGAATTAATCCGATAACCGATCACTTTGTGGCCGATGTGGAAGGCGTCGACATAGGTGCCATCAGCGATGAGGATTTTGAGGCGGTTTATCAAGCATGGCTGACCTTCGGCGTGCTGCGTCTGCATAACCAGCCGTTAGACGAGGAGAGTCTGCAGCGTTTCAGTAGTCGCTTCGGCCCCCTAGAAGAAAGACCCATGGGTCGATTGTCAGCCGAAGCACGAGCAAAAGTAAAAAACCGCTATGTGACTCAGCTGTCGAATATTGTTGAAAACGGCAAGCCCATCGGCGGCTTGGGCAATTCCGAAGCTAATTGGCATTCGGATATGACGTATGTAGAGACACCGCCGCCGGCCAGTATCTTGCTCGGTATTGAAATACCCGAAATCGGGGGCGACACCTACTTTGCCGATCAGCAAGCGGCCTATGAGGCGTTGCCAGAGGCTCTGCGCAACCGAGTCGAAACGCTCTCGATCAAACACGACGCGGCGCACACCAGCGTCGGCAGCCTGCGGCCCGGCTATGAGGCCTTTGACGACCCGCGGCAGGCGCCGGGTGCCGTGCACCCAATCATCCGCACTCATGAAGAAACCGGCAGCAAGGTGCTTTATTTGGGACGGCGGGAGTGGGCCTTTATCCCAGGTTTGTCCTTAGACGACAGCGAAGCCTTGCTGGATGAGCTGTGGTCCCATGCAGTAACAGGCGCAAATACTTGGGGTCAGCAGTGGCAGCCCGGTGACTTGATTATCTGGGACAACCGGCGTGTGCTGCACCGGCGGGATGACTTTCCCGCGGATTCCAGACGACTGATGAAGCGCTGTCAGGTGTTGGCTCGCTCAGGCTAAGCGGTCTTTCAAACTGGAACGCAAGGGCTCCCAGTGCCCGACAGCCCAATTGTTATTTCCGGCGAAGCCTTCGCCCAACGAGGTTAATGGGATAAGGTGTTGAGCAGATTTAGAGCAGATCTAGAGCGTAAGGAGAGGGCGATAGATCGTAGCTTAACAGGCAGTGTGGCGTTGTTAGATGCGCTCGCGCCCGGGGAGCCTGATAAGCCAGCAGGGTCCTTACCAAACACTTAAGTCGCCTTTGCAAGGCATTCCCCCTCACCTAACCCAATGAGTAGAGAAAAACCTATGACTGATCTCGTGCAGCGCCAAGACATCGACGGTATCGCCGTGTTGACCCTGAATCGTCCGGAAAAACTGAATGCTCTGAACGTGCCTTTGTTTCAAGAGCTGCATGCCCATGCCCAAGACATTGGGGCCAGGCCTGCAGAAATCGGCTGTGTGGTGATCAAGGGTGCCGGCCGGTGTTTTTCCGCGGGCCATGATCTGGGCGATATTGCGACCGGCGAAAAGCTGCCTCGGCCCAATTTTCAGGCCAAGGTCATCGAGGCGCTTACGCAATTACCCCAGCCGGTGATCAGTGCAGTTCACGGTCATTGCTATACCGGTGCGTTGGAGTTGGCTTTGGCCGGCGATTTGATCCTCGCCAGTGACAATGCCAAGTTCGCTGACACTCACGGAAAGTGGGCCCTGCAGCCGGTGTGGGGCATCAGCCAGCGCTTGCCGCGCAAAATTGGTAACGCCAAGGCAACCGAGATGATGTTAACCGCACGCACCTACAGTGCCGCTCAGGCGCTGGACATGGGGCTGGTGGTACAGGTGTTTGCGGACGAGACCTTTGAGGCGGACGTCATCGACTATTGCCGAGAAATGCTCCAAAACTCATGGCACTCCCTGCGAGGCTATAAGGCCCTGCTCAACGGTACGGACGGCATGAGTCTGGCGCAAGGGTTGGCGTTTGAAGTCTACAACGGGGCCGGCACCGGGCCAGATATGGCCGAGCGAATTGCCGGCTTCGGTAAAAAGTAATGGTGATTTTTTGCGTCGCTAAAAGCGCTGGGTGCACTTTCTCATGACGGATCGTGAGTCTTCAGACCGACACAGACGCTTCCATATCAATGGCTGGGTTGTGGTGATTCTTATTGCGCTGACGGCCACCGTGGGGCACGCCTTCGGGCGTTTTAGTTACGGCGTGTTGTTACCTGCGGTACGAGACGATCTGGGCATTAGCAATACCCTGGCAGGGTTTATCGGCGGTACCAACGTGGGCTTCTACTTAGCGGGTACGCTGCTGGTTTCATGGATGGCCGGCCGCTTTCGTCTGCTGGGCATCATGCGCTTGGGTTTGGTGCTGGCGGTATCGGGCCTGTTTGCCGCCAGCATTAGTACATCTTCATGGGCGCTGGCGGCGGCCTTGGCCATTACCGGCGTGGGCGGAGCGCTGCTGTGGATTCCGGCCCCCGTGATAGCTGCAGACGCGATTCCCAGTAACCGCCGCCCCCTGGCTGTGGGCCTAATGGGTTCAGGAATCGGGTTGGGCATTATGTTAGTCAGTACCGTCAGTGGTGATCTGCGTGCGTCTTCTGGCGATGCTGCTTGGTCCAGCGTTTATCAACTGCAGTTCGCGCTGGGTTTTATCGTATTTTTGCTGGTGCTGCTGCTGGTTCGCCATCAGCAGCCAGCGCCCAACGGTGGCGGTGGTGTCGGAGGGTTTGCCGCCCTTAAGCGAATGCCGGGCTGGTTGCCGCTGATCGCGGCTTACGCCTGCTTCGGCTTTATGTATTTGTTGGTGTTGGGCTTCTTGACCACCCGGCTGGAGGATGACAGCGGCTGGAGCTCAGCAGATGCCTCGATTGCCTATTCGCTAATGGGATTTGCCATGATTTTTGGGGCGCCGCTTTTCGCTCTGTTGACTCAGCGCCTTGGCCTGCGCTTGGTGATCGCAGCGGCCTTCTGCCTTTGGCCGATCTTTACGATCGTCGTCCTAAGCGGTGTTTGGTTCCCGGTTCTTGTCGCCAGTGTGGGCATCGGCTTTTTGTTTAGCGCACTGCCCAGCCTCATCACCCTATATGTGGTGGAACATACAACGGCTGAGGATTATGGCGCGAGCTTTGCCGCCGCCACATTAGTGTTTGGCGTGGCTCAAACGGTCTCGCCGCCTATTGGCGGCCTGATTGCCGACATTTCTGGATCCTTTACCTTGGTATTTTTTCTGTCCAGTATCGTCAGCGTGATCGGACTGTTGGCGACGTTAAGGCTGCCAAAGGATCGCAGGCAAGGGGGCGCGGTATAGCAACGAACGCTCCGATGAAACTCGAGCACGCATAGGGGGAGAAATGAAACCATTAGAAGGGGTAACGGTACTGGAGTTCTCAACCATGATTACGGCGTCCTTCGCGGCCATGATGCTGGCGGAGCAGGGGGCGACGGTCATCAAGGTAGAGCCGATGAATATGGGTGATCCCATGCGCTACATTGGCGCGAACAAGGGGGGAATTTCTTCGCTCTTTGCCAACTGCAACCGGGGCAAGCGCTCGATACGCGTCAACCTCAAAGAAAGCCAAGGCCAAGAACTGATCCGAGAGCTGGTGCCTCAAGTAGACATCTTTATCCACAATTTCCGGCCCGGGGTTATGGACAAACTGAACCTTGGCAGCGAAGCCCTCCGCGAGTTGAATCCTCGTCTTATCTACACAGCCATTTCGGGGTTTGGTAAGGAAGGCCCGTTGGGTGGTGCTCCGGCTTACGATCCAATTATTCAGGCCCAAGCGGGTTTAACCGCAACCCAAGGCAAGGAAGAGCCAGCTTTTTTCCGCACGCTGATTTGCGACAAGATCACCGCCTATACGGCTTGTCAGGCAGTAACCTGTGCTTTGTATGTGCGGGAGAGAACCGGAGCCGGCCAGCATATCGATTTGTCTATGTTGGATGCAGGCCTGTTTTTTGTGTTCCCTGACGGATTCCAAAATCACACCCTGCTGGATGCAGATCACGTGCCCGGTCCTCTTTTGATCGATCTGCTGTATGAGCTGACCCTGACTAAGGACGGGGCGGTCACCATCTCAGCAGCAACGGATGAAATGCAGATGCGCTCGCTGATCGCCGTGGGTATGGAGCATCTGCTAACAGATGAGCGCTTCGACTCGTTTGAAAAGATGGTCGCGAACCTTGAAGAATTCAAAGCAGAGGTGGCTCAGGCCTTTTTGCAGTTAACCACAGAAGAGGCGCTGCAAAGACTTCAGGCCGCGGATGTGCCATGTGCTCGATGCCTGAATAAGGAAGAGGTGTTGGCTCAGGAACAGTTAGCCGCCAACGATACGCTGGACGTTATTCAGCATCCCGTCATGGGTCAGATGCGGGTGGTCAAATCACCAGCACGATTTGGCGGCCAGCGGCTAACGCCAGCCCGGCCCAGTCCAGATCATGGTGAGCATACCGCGGAAGTTTTGGCGGAATTTTCGGTGCCGCAGGATCGCATAGCGGCTATGACCGAGGGGGGAATCGTCGCCTAAGTATTGGCCGCTTCCGGCGGACGGAGCCAGATCATCGCGATGCCCGCCGGTAGCATGATCAGGGCTAGGGTGATCAAGGCCACGCTGTAGCTGCCGTAAAGGTCGTAGACCCAGCCCGCGCCAATGGGGCTGATGGCGCCGGCCATGATCGTCAGCATGCCGTATCCCATGACCCGGCCGAAAGAGGCCACGCCAAACCGTGAGCTGTACATCAGGCCCATCAAGGGCAAGATACCGCCCCCGGATATGCCCGTGGCTATGGTGGCAATAACCAAAACGGGCAGGGTTTGCGCGTATAAAACCAACAGCAGGGCGATGATGGTGGCGGCGTTGGCGATCCAGTAGAGCTTGCGATGATCCACTCGGTCACCCATAACCCCAAAAAACAGTTTGCCGGCCACCATACACACCGAAGTCAACGCAATTAAGTTGCCGGTAACAGCGGTGTCCAAACCAACGTCCCGGACAATGATGCCAAGGTTAAATTGCAGGGTACCAAAGGCCATGCTCAGCGGAGCCAAGCCGCAGAACGGAATCCAAAATAGACTGGTGGTCAGAATTTCTCGAGTGGTCCAGGACCGCTGATCGCCGGCGCCGCCAGCTGCTACGGCGCTGGCCGGGGCGGGAGATCGGCTGAGCACAAGAAATGTCAGGGGCAGAACTAAGGCGACGGCCAAAAACATGAGATTTACCAAGGTGTCTCGCCAGCCCACCTGCAGCAGCCAAGCCGAAACCAAAATAGGCAGAACGATGCCCCCCACATTGGTGCCAATGGCCGAGATGCCTAAGGCGAAACCCCGGTTGTCAGTAAACCAGCGACTGACCAAGGTTTGAGCAGCAAGGGTGCCAGTTAGGGTCATAGTTAAGGGCATCAACGTGGCGTAAACCAGCCACAGATGCCACAAGGCAGTTGCTCTTTGAGCCAAGAGCAAACCCATGACCATGCAGGCCAGCCCGGTCAAAATGACCCATCTGATAGGGAAGGTGTCTAGCGCTCGCCCGGCAAGGGGGCTCATGACGCCAGCGCCAATTTGCAGTAAGGCTATGGTGAGCATCAGATCCCGGCGGCTAGAGCCAAACTCCTCAAGCCAAGGCAGGGTGAACAAAGTGAAACAGTAGATCAGGGTGCCAACACTAATGGCCTGCAGGACGACGCCATAGGCTACGACGATCCAACGATAATAGCTGTCGGGTATCCAGGGTTGTTGGGCTGTCATGTTCATAGGTACTGCTTTGGTCTTGCGTTCTTACGTTCTGTGGCTATTGAGGGCAACCCAAGCCGACAGCAAGTTTACGTTCTATCGCGGCAGATGGCCTCTTTACTTGCGAACCGCGGAAAGGTAGTGGCCTAACCCGTTTGACCCAGGGATGTTCGATCCGTCGCTGGCAGCAAAGTGTCGAGCTCGTCGCAGCTCAAGAAATTCGTTCGAGGTTTCCGGCGCAACTCCAGTGCCCAAGGACTACAGTTTGTGTCGTTCGGCCCAAGACAGAGGGTCGCGGGAACACCCTAATGATCAAAACGTCCGAGACAGATGAGAATTGGTTGCCCAGCGCATCGTCATTGGTGACGAATTACCTCGTGTGGTCTGCGCTAATGGCCTTGGTTGTTGGATTTGCCTCAGCCAGTTTGGCGACCAGCGAGCGCGTACCGGAAATGCCCCAAACCGCGCCAGCAGCGCAAGGTGTTTCCGCTGAGCGGCTGAAACGACTAGACGATTTAGCTAAGCGTTATGTCGATGAAGGTCGGGTGTCTGGCATGGTGAACGTGGTGCTGCGAAACGGTCAGGTAATTTATGCCAAGGCTGCGGGACACCGCTCCATGGAACGTAAAGCGCCTTTGCAGATTTCGGATCTGTTTAGAATCTATTCCATGACCAAGCCCGTCACAGCGGTGGCGGCTATGCAGCTCTACGAGCAGGGCAAATTTCACTTGGATGACCCGGTTGCGAAGTTCCTGCCCGAACTGGCGGATTTGAAAGTGCTCAACGAACATGGTCGTTTGGTGCCGCTGGAACGCCCCGTTACCATGCATGACTTGCTCACCCACACAGCGGGTTTTTCTTATGGCTTCGTCCCCCACGTCGATGCCATTGACGCTCAGTATGTTGAGGCAGATCTCTGGGCATCAAAAGATTTGGATGAGTTTGCTCAGCGCGTCGGCGAGCTGCCGCTGAGATTTCAGCCCGGCAGTCAATTTTTTTATTCCATTGCCGTGGATTTGACCGGATTAGTAGTGCAGCGCATCAGTGGTATGCTTTTTGACGAGTATTTGGCGCGCAATATCTTTGCGCCGCTGGGTATGCGCGATACGTTTTTTCAGGTGCCACAGAGCAAGCGCGAACGCTTTTTGCCCAACTACTATTTCGATCCGGGCACGGGCAAGCCGGTCGATGTGGAGCTGGCCCCGCCAGCTGTCGCGCCGCGAAAAAATGTTGCGATGCAGGACTTCTCAAAGGTGGGGCTATATTCCGGGGGAGGCGGCCTGGTGTCTACCGCGGCCGACTACGCCCGCTTTGCTGAAGCCCTGCGTAACGGTGGCGAGTATCTTGGTGTGCGTATTTTAGGCCCGAAGACCATTGCCTTCATGGCCGCCAACCATTTGCCCGCCGGGGTCAGTATGCCGGTGTTTGGGGAGGAGCCGGGCGCGGAACCCAACGATACTGGCCTCGGTTTTGGCTTAGGGTTCGGCGTGGTTACCAATCCCGTTGCCGGGCACGTGATTGGCAGCGCTGGGGAGTTCAACTGGGGCGGGGCGGCAGGAACGGTGTTTTGGATCGATCCGGTTGAGGAGTTGGTGGTGGTGAGTATGATCCAGCTCATGAGACCACCTTGGCCCCTGCGCTCGGATCTGAAAGTAGCTATCTATCAAGCCTTGGATGACGTATACGAATAAGGCTCCTGAAGGTTAAAGGGACGATAAAGCTGTAAAACCCAGAGGAAATGGCGTGAAAGGATGGCAAAAACTGGTTCTGGGCTTGGTGGTTGCGGTGGTTGTTGGGTATTTGGGTCGTGACGGCATCGTGCGTACGGTGGATCAGTACGCTTACGAACCAATGCTTTCGGTCTGTACTTCGGCGCTCGGCTTGATGGAGTCGGATCGGCTAGAGATCGAGCTACGCTCTTATTGCAATGTGCACATGATAGGCATCGCGGCTGGTGCCGCAGCTGCGGCTCAGTGAAGCACGGTTGTGTGCTTCGGCATGGGTCACGACTTAACCCAACAGTTCCATAGCCTCATGGGCAGCGGCCCGGCCACTGCTCAGCGCGCTGTCTATGTCGTTTCCCAAACACCAATCTCCGGCGCAAATCAGCCCGTTGTCTGAGTCGATCAGGCAAGGTTCGTTAACAGGGTTCGCAACGCCGGCATAGAGCCAGCGGTGAATCTGTTGATGCACGATCCCTGAACCGTCCCAGCCCAGGTTTATTAACTCCCGCAACATGGTTTGGGCCGCGTCCTTTGCCGGAATCTGTGCATGTTGCTGACTCCACTCACGCCCTGCCTGAATGGTATAGGTGCTCAAGCCGTTGGGGTTTTCCCGGCCCTTGCTGTGTTCCGCTATGACTCGGTCGATTATCTCTCCGTGGCGGCCCAGAGCCTGTTCGTCAATTGGTTTTTCGGTGCCAAGCATCAAGGTCCAGCAGGCCCGGGGCTGCATGGAGGTCAGCAGCGGCATGATTGGGCCTTGGTATGGGTCGAGGACCTGCGCCGCTTGTCGCGGTGGAATTGTTGTAATAAGCAGATCGAAGAGTCCGGGCAGTTCGGCATTTTGAGTGCCTGCCTGCCACTGTTTTCGCGAGGGATCCCGATGGGCTCGGCCGACGGTCACGTTCAAATTGATGTCCAAGCCAGCCGCCAGTGCTTTACCGACCGAGTTGATGCCTGATGCTGAGATCAAGCTAGGAGACTGCTGGGGATGGCTCAGGGGCCAGGGCGTCAGGTCTGCCGCTTGGCAAAAGTGCTGGAACGATTGGTCGCCGTATAGCGGCGCAGGCGAGGTCGGCGCAATGAGTTCGGCAAGGCTGGCGGCCTGAGCGCGGGTTAGGCTGCCGGCGCCGTGATCGAAGCGCAGGGTCGCGCCTTGGCATTCGGCGCGACGGGTAGCCATGCGCCCGCCGACACCCCGGCTTTTTTCATAAATAACGCAGGCGATGCCAGCCTTAGAGAGTTGACGGGCGGCAACGAGTCCAGAAAGTCCGGCTCCTAAAATGACAACCTGTGGGTGCGTCATGAACGGTTCTCCAAGATGAAAGGTGGACCGAAAGCGTCTCAAAACGCTGAAAACCTAGACAGATACAGGATTTTTCATCGATATTCAGCGAAAAACGCAAGAAATCCATTAAATGTCTAAATAAACTCGACTATTTTCTTTGACATGGAAGAGTGCTGTCACGAATATAGCGCTATGAATTTAGACAACAGTAGACAAAAAAACCACAGCGCTCGCAGCCGGGCGGGAATGGTGCAGAGCTGGGCGGCGCGATCTAACGCCAGCGCTTCTTACCTGGCCGCGGTTTGGTGTCTGACATTCGCAGTGTCCGCGGCCTTCGTTAGCGCCCTGCACTGACAGTCCCTCAAGCGCTCGCCTCGCCCCTCCTCCTCCCCTGAGGCGAGCGCTTTTTTTACGCAACGCAGGGCATGGATTTCACAGATCACGATCAATTTGTCTTATGCCGGCCCAGCTCTACCGCGGATCTTGCGGCGATAAACGCCGTCATCGAACAGTCGATTGAGAGTTGGCCGACGTCGGCCCGATTGAAGCGTCTGGCCATGGCCCCTTTGCAGTATCGAGAGGTGGATCTCCAAGATTTTGAATTCCTCTTGTGTTATAAAGCGCACGCTTGTTTGGGCGTCGCCGCCTGGCAACCCAGTGTTCCTCTTGTTCCTCAGCAGACGGCAGTCGCTAAGGGCGCTGCAGACACGGAAAATGCCAAAGCGATGCTCTTGTACGGCCTTTTTGTTAGCGCGCAAGCGCAAGGCCGTGGCATCGGTGGTCTGTTGCTCGACGAATTAACTTGGCGAGTAAGGCGGGAGAAGTTTTCCAGCATTCAGGTGCGGGTAGAGCGGTTTTCCACCAGCTACTTCGAGCAAAGAGGTTTTCGTCTACTCACCCATGAGGAAGAGCCGGGCTTTCAGCCCACGTCCTATCCTTATCGTTATGTGTTGGATTTAGACCCGAGCGAGAAAAGTAACGGCAGAGCCATAGACGAAACAGGCGTTTTTAAACTTAGCGGTTAAAGGAAAACGCGAAATGCTCAGAAAAGTTCTCGGTATTCGAGTTGCTATCAGCGCATGCGCCCTATTGGTTGGAGCGTTGTTTAGTTCGACAACCTTCGCGGCGGATGCAGGCGAAAATGCAGCTTTTAAACATCATTGTGTGACATGTCACGGTTGGGAAGGTAAATCCAGTGATTCTCGCTACCCCAATTTGGCCGGACAAAATGCTGCCTATCTCGTAAGCCGCCTGAAGTATTTCCGTTCGGAGGAAGAGCCCGGCAACCAGATGAACGCGCAAGCGGTATTGCTGACCGATGAAGAGATCGATCTCATTGCCGAATTTTTCAGCAAGCAAGCGAACTAGGAGACAAATATGACGATCAAGAGTTTACTCCTCAAGTGCGCAGTGGTCGCCAGCGTCGTTTTGCTGGGCGCGTGTGGTGGAGCCGAGGTAGACGGTGCTGCGCTCGCGGCTGAAAAAGGCTGTGTTGCCTGTCATGGAACCAAGGGCAAGGCAATTGCCCCTATGTACCCGAATTTGAACGGGCAGTGGGAGTCATACCTGCGCAAGCAGTTGGTGGCCTACCGTGATGGTTCACGCAAGAACGCGATTATGGCGTTGCAAGCGCAAAATTTGACCGATGAAGATATTGCGGTGCTGGCCGCTCATTACGGGAACTAACCCAGCGAACGATGCGCCGCGCCGTATGTCAGGGCAGCTCTCGGCTCGCCCTGGCCTACTGGCCAAGCTTTCCCTCCTAACATTTCTCGTTAGGGTTCAGCGCTCCCTCTTTATAGGGCTACTGCTTCCAGCGCTTTTTCTTACCGGCTGCACCGAGTCTAGCTCTCAGCCTGTTCCTTCGTCCTTGGGTACCTCAGCACCGCTCGTAGCCGAATTGCCGGAAGCGTCCGTGAACAAGGCCTATGTGGGTTCCCAAGCCTGCGCGGGTTGTCACCAACAGGCTTATGAACGATGGCAGCGCTCGCACCATGCCATGGCGATGGCCGCGCCTGATCGAGAAAACGTTCGGGCGAACTTTTCGGCACAGCCCCTGAATATCGCCGGGCGCCGCATTGCCTTTGCTGAGGGCGAGCAAGGGTTTACTGTGACCTTAGACAGTGGCGACGGGTCATTAGCGGATTTTCGCGTGGCCTATACCTTTGGTATTTCTCCACTTCAGCAGTACTTGACCGATGTGGGCAACGGCCGTCTGCAGGCGTTGCCGGTTGTGTGGGATACCCGAACTGATGGGAAGGGTTGGTACCACTTGCAGCCGGACACCGTGGGTAAGCCGCAGGACGTGCTGCATTGGGCGGCTACCGGCCAGAATTGGAATCATATGTGCGCGGACTGTCATTCCACCCAAGTGCGAAAGCAGTTCGACCCTCAAACCGAGGTCTTTGATACGACGTTTAGCGAGGTCAGCGTGGGCTGCGAGGCCTGCCATGGCCCTGGCTTGGCACACAGCCAAAATCCAGCAGACGGCGCGATTGTCGCTCTTGGAAACCCCAAAGTTAGATTAGAGGTGTGCGCCAGTTGTCACAGTCGCCGCAGCCAGATCGCCGAAGGCTTTGCCCCCGGCCGGTCTTATTTGGATCATTTTTCTCCAGCCCTGCTGGACAACGGGTTGTACTATGCCGACGGTCAAATTTTCGACGAGGTATTTGTTTACGGCTCCTTCCTGCAGAGCAAAATGCACGCCGGGGGTGTAACCTGCGGCGATTGTCACGATCCCCACACGGGGCAACTGCAGCGCGAGGGCAACGAAGTCTGCACCGCTTGCCATAGCCCGGCCGGTAGTCAGCGTTTTCCCGGTTTGCAGGCCAAGATTTACAATTCTGTGGATCACCACTTTCATCCAATGACCGAGCATCAACGTCAAGCAGTCGGCGATACGTCAGTCGTTGGTACAGGCGCGGCCTGCGTGGACTGTCATATGGTCAGTCGCACTTACATGGGCGTCGATGACCGGCGGGACCACAGCTTTCGTGTTCCGCGCCCGGATCTGTCGGCCCAGTTCGGCGTTCCCAATGCATGTGTCGGCTGTCACCAAGATCAAAACGATGCTTGGGCGGCGCAGCAAATTCGCAATCGTGGTGGCAGCCTTAATCAACTCCATTTTGCGGGTGTGATCACCGCAGCCCGACAAGGCAAACGCAGTGCGGGGCTACCCCTACATGCCCTGACCGCTGATCCGAATCAGCCAGCCATTGTGCGTGCGACGGCCCTGAGCATGGCGGGTCCATATCAACCTCGTTCAGTCCTACACAAAGGCCTGACCAGTCCGGAGCCACTGATTCGACTCGGGGCGCTGCGCGGTTTGGCGGCTTCAAGTGCTCAGGATTGGCCCAAGGTTTTGCCCTTGCTGGACGATCCGCTGCGGGCTTTGCGCTTCGCGGCAATCACGGCCTTACTCCCTGCTTACTCACAACTTTCTTTCTCGGCTCGCGAGCAACTGGACAGGGCTTTGGCAGAATATGTCGCCTATTTGAATAACAACCTAGATCGGGCGGAAGCGCTGACGAATCGCTCCATAGTGCATCAGGCGCAAGGTAATTACCAAGCTGCTGAGCAAAACCTCAGGCTCGCTTTGAAGCGGAACTCGAGTTGGGTACCGGCGCTGGTGAACCTGGCCGATTTGTACCGTGCCTCGGGCCGGGACGCTCAGGCAGGGGGACTGTTGCAGCAAGCGATTGCCCTGTCGCCGCACGCCGCTCAGGTGCGCGTTGCTACCGCTCTATGGCACGTGCGGCAGGGGGATATGCCGTCGGCTCTGTCGTTGCTCGCGGAAGGACATCGGGCCGGGCCGCAGGCCGGGAGTGGCTATGTCTACGCCGTGGCGTTGAATTCGGCAGGTCAGGCGGACGAGGCGATACAGGTGATTGATGAACTGATCGAGGCGGATACGTACTCGGATCAGGTGGTGCAGCTTGGCATCAGTCTGGCACAGCAGCATGGCTCTGCCGAGCGCATGCAGCGTTATCGTTCGTTATTGGGTTTCCAGCTTTAGCAGGGTCTCATTCTTTTGCCCGGTTTCGCATCAATCGCCACAGCCCGCGAAGGAATTTGCCGTTGAGCAGATCCAGCAGTCCGTCAAGCTGCTGAAAAGTGGTTTTGCCTTGCTGAAACAGGACGAGGGCGCGCAGAGGCATATGGTTGGCCATTTCCTCAAACATTTTTCGCGTGGTTGGATCGGCCTTATCCAGCCCCATTCCGCCCAAAAAGCCGGTCAGTGCCTTCTCTTTGATTTTGCCGCCTAACCAAGTGGTGCCAATTTCCGCGAGGGACGAGTTGCGATGAAACGGGCGTATTGGCTCGCCGGTCGGGGCGGGTTTGTTGAGCATCTTGCTGAAGAGTTCGTCGGACACGGCGAGGGCCTGACCGTGCGCGGACGGCAAGAACGCTGGGGCGCCGGTGGCCTTGGCGATATCGCTGAGCACTTCGTTGGAGACGATGTTAATGGCATGGTTCAGGCGAATGTCTCGACTGGAGCTGCCCACCCGCAGTTTTACGGGGCCTGCTTCCAGAACCCAACTCTGTGCGCCGTGATCGAACACGCGAAAGGTGTCGGGGTGCACAGTAATGGTAACGGTTGCCGTTGCGCCGGCCGGCAGCGTTACCTTGGCAAAGCCGCACAGTTGTTGGCTTGGCTGGTGGGTGGCGCTGGACCCTGCGTCCCGGTATACCTGAATCACTTCCGCGCCCGCACGGCTGCCGCTATTGCGCAAGGTCACGTGTAATTCTAGCAGGCCGTCGGCTTTGAGGGTGTCGTTGACCGCGCTG
>Ga0181579_10002571_pt1 | contig 14640 bp, 19 predicted proteins | sample 071ome_24_FD_132996 | JGI IMG/M metagenome (GOLD analysis project Ga0181579, IMG submission 132996) | Coastal salt marsh microbial communities from the Groves Creek Marsh, Skidaway Island, Georgia - 071402CT metaG (megahit assembly) | ecosystem: Environmental > Aquatic > Marine > Intertidal... | reverse complement strand
TCAGAAAAGAATACCCCCGGCCGTTCAGAAGGCCGGAGGTTATGTTGTATTAAAAATTGATGGCCGGTTTGAGAGATCAGTAATTGATCTCAATCTCAATACGGCGGTTCTTGTTGCGGCCTGCAGCGGTATCGTTGCTTTCCAGCGGCTGCGTTTCACCGAAACTGATCGCCTCAAGACGGCCTGCGCTCACCGCACCTGTATCCTCAAGGGCCTGAACGACACTGGCCGAACGAGCTGCCGCAAGATCCCAGTTATCCCGGAAGTTTGAGCCGAAGACCAGTGGCACGTTATCCGTATGACCTGAAACCTTGATCTTGCCTTTGCTGTCTGCACTGGCGCCGGCGATCTTTTCCATGATCTCTTTGGCCTGTGGTGTCAGCGCTGCGGAACCTGAAGGGAATGCCCCGCCCGAACCAACGGTGATGATAACCTTGTCATCGGTACGTTCAACATCGACAAGCCCCTGATCAATCTGCTGTTTGAGGGCAACGCGCAGCTCATCCTCAGCGAGCTCAGCCCGGCGGTTGGCATTCTCGGCCTTCTCTTCTGCCTCGGAGGCCGCATTGGCGATTTCCGCCTGTTGCTGCTGTGCCTGTTCGGTCGCTGCGATCATCTGCTTTAATTTCTGCTCAAGCCCGCCGAAAAGCACTTCCTGATCTGCCTTGCCGGCGGATTCCTTGGCGGCTTCAAGCGCGTTCAGTGTTTCTTTGAGCATCTGGGGCAGATTCTGCTGTTCGGTATCGGTTGCGGTAAAATTCACCACCACTTTCTCGCCGAGTGTTTCCACCTCGATATCACCGCGTGCTATCGCATCTTCCAGTGCTTTCAGAATGTCATCGGCACTGCCGTCCATTCCTTCGCCATCATTGCTTTTCTGCTGAACATCCAGGTCAGGCTTGGTCACATCTGTTGTCTGCTGGGTCATGTCATCGGTCAGCGACGGTGCCGGAGACGGGCTGAAATTCAAGGAAAGAATAGTGGTGCCCTTGGGCTGTTCAACAATCGGAATGATTCGCTGAACACCAAACGCATTTTTAAGCGAGCCGGAGATCTGCTTGAACTTCGGGACGTTAAATTCGGCAAAAGAGAGAATGAGAACAAAGAACGCCATCAGCAGGGTTGCCATATCCGCAAAGGTGGCCATCCATGCCGGCGCCCCGACAGGGGGGCATTTGGGACATTCTTCGTCCGGAGCTTCTTCTTCAATAGCTTCTTCGGCTTCAGCTGCCATGATGCTATCCTCTCTTTATTCCAGATGCTGACCGCAGGGTTAGGCTGCGGCCACGCTTTCCTGCAATTTGGGCGGCAGGTTGGCGATCATCTGATCCTGAATGTTACGTGGGGACTCGCCACGGGCGATATTCTTAAGCCCGATAACGACCATTTCACGATAGACGGTCTCATACGCCGTGTAACCTTCAAGTTTGGTTACCATCGGCGCAAACATGATATTGGCGATAAACGCCCCGTAAAGCGTTGTCAGCAAGGCCACCGCCATGGCAGGGCCAATCGCTTTCGGGTCAGCCATGTTTCCAAGCATAAGCACGAGACCGATCAGCGTGCCGATCATCCCCATGGCAGGCGCCAGATCCACCCAGGCTTTAAGAACACCCTGATTGGCTTCATGGCGTGATCTCATCGCCTTGATTTCCTGATTGAGCTGGGCGGTCAGTTTGGATTCATCCGCGCCATCGACCAGCATCTGCAACCCTTTCGAAAAGAATTTGTCCGGCACATCCTGGCCTTCAAGTGCCATCATGCCGTCTTTACGGGCAATACCGGCAAGTTCGACCATGCGGGTGACAAGCTCATCCTGCTTTTTGACCGGTGGCAGGAAAACCTTGGCCATGACACCGAAACTACCCAGAAAAACACCGAGCGGGGCGGTGTACATAACCGCAAAGAAAGTCCCACCAAACACGATGAGGATGGACGGAACGTCAATAAATGGCCCGACGCCCCCACCGGAGATCATTGCCCCGACGATCATGCCGACCGCGCCTAGAAAACCAACTAATGATGCAATATCCATATCTAAAAACCGTGACGATCAAGTAAACTCGATGAACCATCCTGCAATATTGATACCAACCTGAAACCGAAAGGTGAAAATGGTCTAAAATTTGCAGGTCCTCTATCGTTAAAACTACTATATAATAGATATCTAATGTTGAAAATGGAGTGTATCCATGAATCCATTCCGGCGGACAGTTCTGAAGTTCATCCTTGCCATGGTGGTTTGCCTGAACAGCCTCACCCTGTCTTCAGCATCGGCCACCAGCGCCTTCATGGCACGTGAACATCTCGTGATTGACCTCAGCTACGGGGTTGAATGGCTACGCTGCAGTGTCGGCCAGAACTGGAACGGCGAAACCTGCGTTGGTGAGATCGTCAAGCTCAACCATGAAAGCATCAAGGAAGCGATCCGTCTTGCCAATGAACAGCTTGGGGGAGAATGGAGACTGCCTTCGCTGGAAGAGCTCAAAGGCCTGCTTTGCATGGAATGTGGTGACGTGAAGATCAATGGGGAAATCTTCCCCAATACCTCACCCGAACCCTACTGGACGGGAGAGCGCAATCCTTACGCCTCACGCCATATCTATACGGTGAATTTCATCAATGGCTACAGTTATGGCCGGTTTTTCCCGTTTCAGGAAATGGCCGTCAGGCTTGTCCGGGATCGCTAGCAGCCCGGCGTTTTTCCAGCCGCCAGAAGACAAGCTTGATTACAAACCCAACACCGCCAACAACCCAGATCGCCAGCGCGGCGCGCTCGGCTGAGATAAACTGAAGATATTCCATCTTGTCGCTGGCAAGAAGACCAAGGATCACCAGCATAAAAACCGTCAGCATGAAAAGTCTGATAACGCGGCAACGCTGACATCCCGTATAGCGACTGGGCCTCGTGCGGCTGAGCGTGATCATTTGTCTATCCTCTCTGGCAGGGCTTCATATCAGCCTTTATCAGACCGGCAGAACAAATATCTGCCCCGGCCCGGCATGCAAGAACAATACCATGATTACATGCCTGAGGAAGGTTGAAAAATTGACATGTAATTAATACTAAATTAACGAATAAAAGTTATATTATTGATAATTAACAATAATTTTGTTCTATTTTTGACAAATTTGCTCGTCAAATATTAATTTTTGATTAATGAAAAACTTTTGAGAAGCTTTCTCCACACTAAAAGTGGAGGACATCATGCAGTTAAGACCTGTTATCAAAGCGCAACAGAAACAATCGCTGATTATCACCCCGCAATTGCAGCAGGCGATCAAACTGTTGCAGATGACCAATCTTGAAATCCGGACCTTTCTTGAAGAGCAGGCACTGGAAAACCCGTTTCTTGAGGTGAGCGACGACACAGCCGGCACAGATGCCGCATCGGACGCCCCTGACCTGCATGAGAAGACAGAGAATTCAGACACAGATATGCCAAAGGATGTGGCCGAGCTTACGCCGACCAACAATGCGCTACAGGATGATCCGACGGCACATGCCGATATGGATAACCGTTATTCTTCCCTTGAAAACACGCATAAAAACTCATCTTTTGACAGCGATGCCGATGATATGATGGCACGTATCGCCAATCCTGAAGACGGCCTGCATGCGATGATCATCCGGCAGATTGACCTCGCCATAGATCCCGGCGACCGGGCCATCGCCTATATGCTGACTGATCTTATCTCACCCACGGGTTGGATTGACCAGTCACTCGAAGATATCGCTGCCTCCACCAATGTTAATCTTGAACGCCTTGAGATGGTCCTTGAAAATCTGCAGGAGCTGGAACCTGCGGGTATTTTTGCCCGAAATCTTGCCGAATGCCTTGCACTTCAGGCCAGAGACAGGGGCGAATATGATGACGTCATGGCCATTGTCCTTGATAACATCGACTTGTTGGGCAAAGGCGAAATTGCCTCTCTTGCACGTCTGGCCCGTTGCAACCAGGATGATATTCTCGAAACCCTCAGGCTGATCCGGGGTTACAACCCGAAACCGGGCGAAAGCTACAGCAATGATCTGCCGCCTCTGGGCGAGCCTGATGTGCTGGTGCGCCAGACCAAGGATGGCTGGGCTGTTGAGCTTAACCGGTCAACCCTGCCAACAATTCATATCAGGGAAGATTATGCCGATGAAATCGAAACACACCTTGAGCGTAAAAGCGAAGAAAACGGCAATGACTTTGTGGGCAATGCGATCGGCTCCGCCCGATGGCTTAAACGTGCGCTTGAACAGCGGAATATGACAACCATGAAGATCTCAGCTGAGATCATCCGTATCCAGAAAGATTTCATGGAACATGGCATGGAAGCACTGAAGCCGATGTCTCTGAAAACGATTGCCGAAGCCGTGGGTATGCATGAAAGCACCATCAGCCGGGTTACGAACGGCACTGTGATCAACACGCCGCGCGGAACCTATTCCCTTAAATCCCTCTTCAGTGTGTCCATCGCGAGCGATGATAGCGAAGAAGGCATGGCGGCCACTGCCGTCAGGAATAAGATCAAGAGCCTCATTCAGGCAGAAAACCCGAAAAAGCCCCTCAGCGATAATGATATCGCAGAAGCCATCAGTGATCAGGGTATTACGCTGGCAAGGCGGACAGTGGCAAAATACCGGGAGATGATGCGCATTCCTTCGTCATCAGAGCGTCGGCGTCTGGCACGGATGGAAATGATCGGCTAGCCCATATCGGTTTGATATTAGCGCTTACGGCCGCCCAATTTCTGATGGCGGACCAGAAAAACCTCACTTGTCAGGCCGAAATCCTCGATATAATGGGCAAGAGGCACTGTTTCGGTGCTGGTGATCTCTTCATGATCATCGTAATGCACGAAATTTACCGCCATGTCTGAGAGATTGGCACTCTCTTCCTTGATGATATCCTTGACATTATGATCATTCATGGCTTGCTCCGTTTCAGGTCAGACAAGCCAAATATTGCATGAACCGTGCCAATCAGTTTCCGAGCGCGACCATTGAATTAATGAAATCCTGATGTGAGGCCGGCATTTTTTCCATGCGTTCGAATAAAAGACCGGCCGGGAAGGCTCGTATCAGGGTTTGCCCTGAAACCAGCGCTGTATGCGGCCAGACTGCACCTGCCAGCACTTCGGGAATGCCGAAAAGCTGATCCTTTTCATAATACCGGAGAACCGTATTTCCCGACCGGTCAAGAACAAGGACACGACCCTGCTCAATGAGATAAAAAGCACCGGCGGGATCACCTTCGCGGAAGAGGACCTCACCATCAATCATACGGGCTGAAGGGATCTGCGCTGTCATGCGATCTCCCTTTCAGGAAGCATTTTTTTCTTGAGCGTATCGCTGGCTATTGAGCAGGCGAACACCCAGCTCGTCCTGTCTTCATCCTGCCAGCAATTTTCAACCAGCTCACGGGGCAGGACAAGCACTTCACAACGGCTGGTGGCAATAACATCCGCCTCATAGTTTTCCAGCGCAAGAAAAGAAATAAAACTCAGAAAATGCCCCGCTGTGATATCGCCTTCATTGACGATGGGAGAATGAGCCCTTGCACTGCCTTCGATGAGGAAATACGCCTGTTCCGTGGATGCGCCCGTGGCAATGATTGCCTTGCCCTTATCAATGACAAGACGCGGATAGGACAGCGCTTTGGTATCCACGCGCAACGGAGTTTTCATCACATCTTCCTCTCCTAACACATAACGACATGAGGAGAGGAATGTTAGTTTCTATAAAGGGATAAACCCTGGCCGCCGGAGAAAGTTTCAGTCTCTTTCCTTCAGGACCGTGATAAGGGCGTTCACGTGATCTTCGGATAAATGAAATTCGCGCCGCATCTGTTCTATTTTTGCCAGCTCGTCCTCGGTCAGCAGTCCATCGCTCAGCGCATGGGCGATCTCAGCTTCGATGATCATCTTACGCTGGGCGATCTGGTTCGAGAAAGCCGAGGCAACGATACCGGTGAGCATCGCCACCACGCATACCCCCATAAGGGCGGTAATGGCCCCGACAATCCGGCCAACCGGCGTGATCGGCGAAACATCTCCGTAGCCAACGGTCGTGAGCGTAATCAGCGACCACCACATGGTTTCAGGGATGGAAGAAAATTTATCCGGCTGGGCTTCGTTTTCCACCAGATACATAACGGCGCTTGACATGAATAGTGCGATAAGAAGTAAGTACATTGCCGCGCCAAAGGAGCTCAACTCTGATTTGATCGCCGTCAGCAGGTCTTCGAGCGCCGATGAATAGTGTGAAATCTTGAATAACCGGACAAGACGCATGGCACGCAGCCAGCGCAGATCCATATCACCGATGAAGAGCGGCAGGATGCTTGGCAGAATGGCCAGAAGATCGATCAGCCCGGTAAAGCTGAAAATATATTCGAGCCGCCGCGCGGAGGCTGAACTGTACTTGCTGTTTTCGTTGGCACTGCTCGCCCAGATACGTAACAGATATTCGATCCCGAAGATCGTGACGGACACCATCTCAAAGACAAAGAATTCACTTTCGTAAGCGAGGCTCAAACTTTCGATGGATTCAAGCGAAATGGCAAAAATATTGAGAATAATGAGCAAGCCCAGCAGTTGATCAACCAGCATGCTTGTCCGGTCATCTTTGCTACCGCGTTCAAGAATTTGAAGCATGCGCTGCTGGGTGATCATAAGGCGACTGCTGGTTTAAAATAAATCACGTGTGATTGTATTATATCATGGAACAGATTGATCTATCAATCTGCGCTGAATGTTTCCGCCAATTCCATGTTTTCAACGCATCTTTTGGTGAATTCCATCACATAGGCACGACCGTAGATCTGTGTCATCCTCATGACACCAAAACGGGCGGCAGCCAGCGCCACCGCGTTGGGATCACGTCTCAGCCCGGCAACCATATGCAATAGCTCCTCGATATTATCGCGGATATTCTCAAGACGCGCGATCTCAGACTCGCTTAATGACGAATTGTCATCATCGGTCATTTTCGCAATCTCCGGGCGTTTGTTATAGAGATATATGACTTCACCCATGAGACTACCTTTTACATGACCGGATAATAATACATACGACAGGAGACCGCAGATTTTTAGCCAAATCATGCATTACCGCTGGCACAAGGCTTGCAGTCCGGGGAGATGTTACCTCGTTACAGAACCAAGTTAATTGCCGCCTTTGCCATCATGATTTCAGGCCTTGGTGCAACCGGGCTGAACGCTCAACCCATTGTCCCCCGGCATCAGGCCCCTAATTACACAAGCATCTGTGAAGCCCATACCCCTGAGCTTGAAATGGCGTTTGACCTGCCCCGGGGTGTGCTGACGGCAATTTCACGGGTGGAATCCGGCCGGCCAAATGGCAAGGGGGTCCGGCTAGGCTGGCCCTGGACGATTAACCATGACGGCAGGGGACTTTTTTTCGAAAACAAGCAGGACATGCTGGCCTATGCCCGCGCCCATATCAATAAAGGTGACCTGCGCATGGATATCGGATGTATGCAGATCAGCATATTCTGGCATAAGGATCAGTTTGCCAGTCTTGAGGAAATGGCCGATCCTTCCGGTAATATCGCGTACGCGGCGGCATTTCTTGCCGACCTCAAAGACAGGCACGGAAATATTGATCAGGCCATCCGCCATTACCACAACGCCGATCCCGCGGCGAACACGCCTTATGTTGCCCGGGTTTATGATGTTTGGAAAAACATAACCGATGATGCAGATCTTACCCTTGCAAACATCCCGAGCGGGCAAAATGGTATCCCGAATACCGCCAGCACCCGGGCTGTTCCTTCATCTGCCAAAGGTAACGGGATTCCTGCGCAAGCCAGCCTGCAAAACGGCGCCACAGACATAATTCCTGTATCTTTAAGTGCGGCATCCTTGAGCACCCTTCCCTCCGAAGCGGAGCAGACCGACACTATGACAAAACCGGATCCGCTTGCGGCGGTAAAACAGCGCCAGCCCCACCTTAGCGGCAAATGGGACAAGGTTGAGCTATTCCGGAAAATGCTCAACCCCTGAATAAAAAGAGCCAGGCTGGGCCTGGCTCTGATAAGGGGGAGATATACTTGCGTAATCCTATAAACGACCTGCCGGGGAAAACTTTAGCCGTCACGGCAAAAAACCCTGAAACCATCCTTGCCTGATGATCCGGGTGTAAACACGTAATCCATTCTGTCGTTAAGATAGATATGGAACTGTCACCAATCACACATAACAACGGCAACATGCGTCACAATTCACGACGTGATGATCGCCTTACCCGTGAAGATATCGAGGAAGACGAAACCCCGGGTGACGTTTACGAAGCACTGGGCTATCGCAAGCCTGTCTATCCAAGCATCACGACCCAGCAATGGCTGGATAAGCGACTTATCATAGAGCAGATTTTTGCGTGATTTCTAACTGGCACCACGGCAGTTAAATGCCGCTTTGATATTTGTTTCTTCAAGGGAAATGGATGTCACATATCCGAGATCAAAGCCCAGATCCTTGCACCGCGTTTGTATTTCCTGAAGAATTTCAAGTGGCGGCGCTATTTCAAGACGTCCTTCGCCATTCCAACTGACATATCCCGAAGGGGCTTCATCCGGCAGGATATTGCCATTACCTTCTGTCGAAGCACCTGAATTGAGATCAGGCTTTGGTGACGTTGCCGGGGCACATGCGGCAAGTCCGGCCAGCAGAACAGCTGATCCGAGCCTGAGGGGCAAACGCTTATGAAAATCCCGGGCAGCATTCTTTGGTAAAGCGGCTGATAAAGTACGCGGTGCAAGAAACGCAGAAATGTTTATATGAAATCGCATCGCTGAAACAAAAAATTGATCTATAATTTTCATACATGATTCCACGGTAACGACAAATTAAATTTGCTTACAAATTATATTTCCTGCGATAAGAGGATGGCCCGGAGAATTAGTGACAGGGGAACGCGCAGATGAAACTCCATAATTTCAAGGTTCTTGCCTTTGATGTCTACGGGACGCTGATCGACTGGGAAAGCGGCATGGTGGATGCGCTCAGGCCCCTGACCGACAAGATTGACAAAAAGCTGTCCCGTGATGAGATACTCGAAGCACACGCCTATCATGAATCCACCACCCAGCGCTGGACGCCGGCAAAGAAATACTCCGATTTGCTTGCTACCGTCTATCGCAGGCTGGCCGAGGAATGGGGAGTTGAAGTGAGCTGGGAAGAATGCCGGGCTTACGGCCTTTCCGTTCGTCAATGGCCGGCTTTTGACGACAGCAGGGATGCGCTCAGATACCTTAAGCAGCATTATAAACTGGTTGTGCTGACCAACACGGATAATACGAGTTTTGCCGGATCAAACGCCCGCCTTGGGGTGGCTTTTGATGGCGTCTACACCGCCGAAGATATCGGCAGTTACAAACCCGATGACCGAAACTTCACCTATATGCTTGAAACCCTCGCCCGTCAGGGCATCGGCAAAAACGACATCCTGCATACGGCGGAAAGCATGTTCCATGACCATGCCCCCGCCAACAAACATGGTCTTGCCAATTGCTGGATATATCGCCGCCACGATAAAACCGGTTTAGGCGCCACCATGAATCCGGGGGAAATGCCGCACTATGATTTCAGGTTCAACAGCATGATGGACCTTGTTAAGGCACATAAGGCTGAGCTGGCGGGGTAGAGTTAGCGGGGGTCAACACCCCGGCAACATGCTCATCATAGGGGAGCGCCCATCAGTGCGCCCCCGCGTGCGATCAGCGCTTCAACGGGTTCAACCGACAGATCCGTGTTGCCATCCAGCTCTCTCTCACAGAAGGCTTTGGCAACGATTTCATGATCAATCAGAAACCGGATGGTTTCATGATCTGATGGCGGAGCAATCTCAAGAAGGGCCGAATATTCAGCGATATCATCATCCAGTTCATGGCTGAAGCGACGCATCAGCTGATCCCAGGGCAGGTTCATATAGTTCACCGCATCCTGCTCACCGGCTTCTGTGCTTTCCGCACTTGCCCCGGTTGCCACGTTATGACGTTGCACTGCCGCCTCAAGAACGGATCGCGTCACCTCTTCCAGCCGGGCAAGAAGGTGCCATTTTTCTTTTTCTTCAGGATGATGACGCGCATCAGCTATACGTCGATACATGGCAATGCCGTAGAATTCACCCTGATACGCCGCATCAAGCCCGGCCTTATAGTTTTCAAGATCTTTCACAACATTACCCTCAGGATGGGGCCTCCAAGCACTATGATAAGTCGGGCGTTTCAGCCGATCAAGCCGGGGATGGGACTTTGTTTGGGGAGTGGAGGATGATGGCATCAATCAGCAAATCTTAATATGTACATGTTTCCTTAACTCTTCTGTCATATTTTGAAGTGACAGAAAGTCATTGGCGTGAGAAAATAAATGTAAGTATCTTAATGTTTTCATTCGTGTGTTTAATTAAAAACAATCAGTTTAGTTTAATGTGTTTACCAAAATATGCGTTTTAGTTTTAACACTCCCTTAATCATCTCCACATTCGCTCTTACCCTGGCAATGATAGTCACTTGGGCTATTAAAAACTCTTATGCTCCGCTGGGGTTCAGACCCTTTTCACCCGCGCTCCATATGACGCTGGACAGCCTTATTTTCTGCGCTGATATGCCGATGTGTTTCAGGGTTGGCACCTCGCTTGTATTTGCCCCATTTTCGCAAATACTGCATTTTGCCGAAACTACTTTCGGGGTGCCTGATATCTTGCGGCTATCTGCTGCCAAATTATATATGACCGGCTTGTTTTTCCTGATTGTATTTGGATTTTTATTTTCAGGACGTCTCAGAATACAGGCTCTGTTCCTGTCTCTCTTTATCATAAATCCGTTTTTCTATTCGGCGGTCGGACTTATTCATTACGATATATCAACGCTTGCCTTGTGGTCAGTCGTGTTCATGTGCGCCAATAGAATAGCGGCATTCACATTGACGCAACGCCTCCTCCTCATCTTTGCTGGCGGAATGATTTTTGAGAATAACGGCGCAATACTTGCCTTTATGTTCTGGGCCCTGGATTTACGCCATTTTGTTTTTACCGAATGCAAAAGTTTGAGATCACTATTTCTGCCTGCAATATGGTCGGGCTTCAAATACCTTGGCGTGGCAATCTGCGCGCCCTTATTTGTTTATGTGATCTCCTATATTCAATCCGACGGCAATGTCTTCTTTTTAAAGGATGGCGGTACACCTTACGATCTGATACAGAATTATGGAGCAAAAAACACGGTAAAATTCACCATTTCAAAAATTGGTGAAGTGACCTGGGTTGCTTGGCTGTGTCTGATCATCTATTCCATAGTATCGAAATTGCGGAATCGGGGAAGGTCATCAGACCGTGTTAATATTTTGAGAGACGGGGGACGCTCCTTCGTGGTTTTATGTTGTCTTTTCGGGTTTATGATTACTATAGGTGTGGGCCAGCTCACTTCCGGCATTGTCTGGGAATGGCCGCGGCAATTCCTGCCTCTTTCATTTATGAGCTACTTTTTAGCGGCAAGTATTATCAACGATGGCCTCAACAGAACTTCATAAATTATCCGTTATTATCCCGATCCTGAATGAGCGTAAGAATATCAAGCCGCTGATCGCAGCCCTACATGAAGCTGTGCCTGAAACCTTGTCTCCCTTCGAAATCATTTTTGTTGATGATGGCTCAACGGATGGCTCAAGAGATGTGCTTGACGACTGCGTAAAGAAGGATTCCCGCGTTCATAAGTTATTCCGGACCGGTCACAAAAGCCTCAGCCAATCTGTCCTGGACGGTTTCAGCATCGCCAAAGGGAAGATCTTAATTGTGATGGATGGCGACCTTCAGCATGATCCGAAATACATCCCCCTTCTTTACGCATCATGCATGGAATCTGACGGTATCAGTCTCGCGAGCCGATATATAGACGAAGGCAAGGGGTTTGCACGTAATTCACCCAGAGACATGGTCAGCCGGTTCTCAACAATGCTTGTACGTGTGCTGCTCCGTGTCAAAGTAAGTGATCCCATGACCGGATTCTTTGCCGTCAGGCGGACTGTGTTTGACAAGATAGCCAACAGGTTAAGCGGGGTGGGATACAAGATCCTTCTTGAAATCATTTACTATTCAAGGGCATCCGGAGTGAATGCGCGCAAGATCGGTGAAGTTCCCTTTGTCTTTGCAAAGCGAAGCCACGGCGAATCCAAGGCATCCGTAAAAATATTCTATCAGTTTCTTTGCCAGGTCATGGCTTTATTGCTGCGGATAAAATCTGTTGAATTCATGAGTTTCTGTATTGTCGGAACGATCGGGGTGGTTGTCCATCTGGCCGTGTTGAATATAGCCCTCCTTGCCGGTTTCAACTTTCACCTGGCTAACATCTTTGCGCTGATCATCGCGGCAACACATAATTATGTGCTCAATCTCTATTTCACCTTTTCCGACATAAGAGAAAGTCCCCATACACAATTAAGTAGCTGGATCCTTTATCTTCTGGCAAGCGGGGTCAGCATGATTGCGAATACTTCAGTTGCTTCGGCGATACATACGACTATCGGGTGGGTCAATATTGCGAGTATTTGCGGGATCATTGTCGGCATCATCTGGAATTATTCGGTGGGCCGCTATCTGCTAAAGTCCTGATCTACAGTGTACTTATACACACCCACCATCTGAACCCTGCTTGTCATCGCAATCGAACGTGTCATAATGTCAGCAATATTCAGATCAGGCTGGGCTAAGCCATGGAGTCTTCAGGTCATTTTTCAGGCAAAAAAGCGTTGGTGACCGGTGCCGCCGGCGGGATCGGTCAGGCGATTGTTGCGTCTCTTCGTGCCGCCGGCGCCAGTGTTGCCGCAGCAGATCGTGATACCACATCCGTTACCGCCGACGCGCATCTTACGGGTGACCTGCTTGATCCCGATTATGCAGATACGCTCCCGGCAAGGGCAGCCGAAGCCTTGGGCGGTCTTGATATCGTTATCAATAATGCAGGGGTGATCACCCGCGGCTCCGTAACGGAGACCACCGATGCGGACTGGCGCCTTTCCCTCGGCGTTAATGTTGAGGCTCCGTTCCGGATTTGCCGCGCCGCGATCCCGCTCTTGGCGGCGGTGGGCGGCGGCGTGATCGTCAACACCTCATCCTGTTGGGGCGGCAAGGCCCCCGGCCCGAACCACGCTGTTTATTGCATGACCAAAGCGGCGCTGGCCTCGCTCACCCAGTGTATGGGGATGGATCACGCGCATCAAAATATCCGCATCAACGCTGTCTGCCCGAATGAGGTGAATACCCCGATGCTGCGCTCAGGATTTGAAAAGCGCGGCTTTGACCCGGACACAGCCATTGCCGAACTTGGACAAACTGTCCCTCTCGGCCGCATTGCCGAACCCGAAGATATTGCTGATATCATCCTCTTTCTGGCCTCGGATGCATCCCGCTACATGACCGGCGCCCTGGTTGAGGTCAACGGAGGCAAACCCGTTTCATGAAACGATTTCAGGGGAAAACTGTTCTGATTACAGGGGGACGCAGCGGGATCGGCCTTGCCGCCGCCAACCGTTTCCGCGATGACGGCGCGCATGTCATCACCGCCCAGCGAAAGCCTGATGAACGTCATGAGCATATCATCACCGACCTTGCCGACCCTGCGGCACCACAATCACTTATCGACGAGGTCATTGCCAGGACAGGCCGCCTTGATATCCTTGTCAACAATGCCGGCGTGATGATGGAATCTTCTGCAGAAGCCATGTCACCTGACCGCTGGATGGAAACGCTGAATATCAACCTCACCGCACCGTTTCTGCTGATCAGGGCTGCCCTGCCACATCTCCGCATATCAGGTGGTGCCATTGTCAACACGGGCTCAATCGAAGGCCTTGGCGCCAATCCGGGGCATGCCGCCTACGCCGCCTCAAAAGCAGGCCTTCATGGTCTGACCCGTGCCATTGCCGTTGATCACGGCGCGGAAGGGATCAGATGCAATGCCGTTGCCCCGGGCTGGATTGATACCGATCTTAATCTCGATTTTATTGACAGCATGTATGACCCCGAAGCTTTCCGCCGTGATATCGGCAGAATTCATCCGGTGGGACGTACAGGCACGCCCGAGGAAGTTGCCGCGCTTATCACCTTCCTTGCGTCAGATGACGCCGCTTTCATCACCGGCCAGGTCTACACCGTGGATGGCGGCCGGATGGCAAAACTCAGCCTGCCTTGAATGGGTTTTCTATATTTTCGGGAAGGTATTGGTAGCGGAGGAGGGACTTGAACCCCCGACACGCGGATTATGATTCCGCTGCTCTAACCAGCTGAGCTACTCCGCCCCGGGTAAGGTCAGGTAATGACCTGAGGAAGCTATCTTCTAGGCAATTCCCGCCCGCCGGTCAAGCGTGTTTTCGTGCCATTCCGCAGACTTTGCTCCCACCATGATGAGATTTCATCCCGCCCCGCATACCCTGACCACGGAGGCTTGTAATATAACCCAAGGCTGGCCGCTCCGTCCTGAAGCCATCCCTTAACCCGCGGCCGTCGGCGCTTCGCTGATCCAGCCGCCGCCCAGAACCTGCTCCGGACAAGCCGCATCATAAAGCACCGCGGCCTGACCTGCAGCGATGCCATATTGAGCCTCATCCAGGATAACCGAGGCCTGACCATGCTTTC
>Ga0181579_10002569_pt1 | contig 14649 bp, 9 predicted proteins | sample 071ome_24_FD_132996 | JGI IMG/M metagenome (GOLD analysis project Ga0181579, IMG submission 132996) | Coastal salt marsh microbial communities from the Groves Creek Marsh, Skidaway Island, Georgia - 071402CT metaG (megahit assembly) | ecosystem: Environmental > Aquatic > Marine > Intertidal zone... | reverse complement strand
TGCTGCTCCTGCTGCGATGCCTGGCCCTCATCCTGATTGCCCTTTGCTTTGGGAGGCCACTACTGCCCTCCCTCAGTGAGGAACCCACTTCGATCAAACGCCAGGTGATTCTGATTGAAACCTCCGCATCGACTCAGCGTGACGAAGTCCACGAACAATTGATCCAGAAGGTAAATGAATTCCTCAAAAATCTTCCGGAAAACCAATCACAAGTGGCTCTGATGACGTTCAACCGGGAAGCCACCGTCCTCTATGATTTCACCCGGCAAACCGACCAACTGGACCTCCAGCCGGTGGTGCCGACTTGGTATGGGACCAACCTGGGCAACGCCTTGCTTTCGGCATCTCAGTACATACAGCAAACTCCCAAGCCGACAGACCTTCCCATGGATTCCGACAGCACAATCCATGTTTTTAGTGACCTGCAAAAAGGGGCAGACCTGACCGCTCTGACTGAAAACCCATGGCCCACCAATATCGAAGTCGTTCTGCACACGGTAGCTCCACAGCAAAACCCAGGGCAAAATGCGGCCATCCATCCAGCACCCGCCCATCCTGATAAACCAACACAAGCCCGAATCCGGGTATCCAACCCAACGACAGCCGCCAACACCACTTTCACTGTTCAATGGAACTCCGAGCAAACCGACACGGAGACTACCAAAACCGTACTACAAATTGAACCGGGAAAAACCCGCATTCTTTCTGCACCTCAAAAACCCGACGCCACAGCCACCACACTTCAACTGGCCGGAGACCCCCACGAGTTTGACAATGCACTCCACATTGCCCCAGCCCCAGCCCGACCGCTCAACATTCTGCACCTTCAACCCGAAGCCGACGACACCCCGCAAGGCACCCTCTATTACCTGAACAAAGCTCTCCAGCCCACCAAGTTCCTTCACCCCACCGTACTTTCCCAAACCCCAGACTCCGTCCCTTCCGAACCGGATTTCACCCCCAATCACCTCGTCGTTGTCGAAACCCCCATCTCGGAAACCCTAAAGTCCCCCATTCAAGCCTATCTGGAAACGGGCCGCTCCCTTCTCATTCTTCTCAAACATGCCGACCACCTGCCTGAATTGGCGAGTTTCCTCGAATTGCCGGAACCGACCCAAATCCCAACTGTAGCCGAAAAAGACTACCATCTCTTTGGCAATCTGGACACGTCCCACCCTGTCCTCTCCCCTTTCCACGACCCAAGATTCCGGGATTTCTCCAAACTTCATGTCTGGCAACATCGCCCTTGGATGAAGAACGCAGAAGCCGGTAAAATCCTGGCATCCTTTGATGATGGAGAACCCGCCCTGATCCACATGCCTCATGAAAAAGGCAACTCTCTGGTGCTCACCACCTCCTGGGCTCCCAAGGACAGCCAACTGGCCCTGTCCACCAAGTTCATTCCCCTACTGTATTCTATCCTCGAATTCAGCATTGGAAACCTCCAGCCACAAACCAATTACACCACCGACCTTCCCATCGACTTGAGCCAGTTTCCGGCCGTCACCTCCATCCAATCTCCCGACGGCGAAACCCACACCATTGAAGAAAACCAAACCCACTTTCAACCCACCCAGCCCGGCATCCACAAACTCCTCACCGAGCAACACACTCACCTCCTGGCCATCAATCTCCCCCCCAAGGAAAGTGAAACCACCCCCATGGAAGAGTCCACCCTCCTTTCCCTCACCAACTCCAAGACTTCAGAAGAGCCCCAGGACCAACTGGCCTCCAATACTCTCGTCCACATCGAAAGCACACAAAAGCTCTGGCGCTGGATACTCATCGCCGCCCTGGTAATCTTAGCCTTCGAAACCTGGCTAGCCTCAAGGTTGACGAGGACAGCGTGATGGGGAAATAGGTCCTATACGACCTATAGGACTTATTGTTCCTTACGGCGAATTCGTGGCCAATCCTTCCAACTCCGCCAACTTCCGAGCCTTCTGATCATAGCTCCAGAATGCGTCAAAGTTCAGAGCTATCGCAGAGGAGACATGAACCATATCGTAGGTTCGGAAACCATATTTCTGGGTATACCGGTGAACCATTGATTCAAAGATTGGGTTGAGATCTGTCCAGGGAATGGATACCGGTTTGAGAAGTTTCCCCTTGGCAAGTTCTTCTTCAAAAAAATGGATACCAATGGCGACACTTTCAGGCGTCATTCTCAATTGGCCAGAACGTCTGGACTCATAGACCATTCGGTTCATGGCATTCAGGCATTCATATCTCAACAAGGGTGGAACAGGAAATGGAGAGGAGAAGTCTGTCTGAAATTCCTGCAAGAGGGACCATGGGGACTTCGATCCATCGAAGTTGAGGAAGAGTCTGATCAGGAAATTCGTATCCGCGTAGACGTTCATTCTTCCCCTGCGATGATCCGGTCCAATCGTTCCATCTCTTCCGGATTATTGATAGGCTGACATCCGGCTTCATCGAGCTTCCGATATAGCTCATCAAAATCAGGAAGAGTGATACCTTCATCACGAGGAGTTTCCAGCAACTTCAAAGAGTATTTCTTTCCCGCTCTGGTGCGGATTTCGACCTCGCCTTCTGCATCACAGGTGGAAAGCACCTTGGCCGGTTTTCGGTTTAAGTCCCGAACTGTAAAAGATGCTAAATTCGCCTTCATGTCTGACATAGTGGCAGACATGAGTGATACTGCAAGAAAGAATAGGTCCTATACGTCCTGTAGGGCTTATTTTCCGAAACTACGGCCTTCTCTCCAGTTCCTTGAGTTGTTCGTTGAGAACTTGTTTGTTGAGGGTGCGGGTTTCTTTGTCCCGGTTTTGGGAGAGTTCGTTGAACAATCTTTGGATATTGAGAGTGGAGTCCTTGTAGAGATAGGCAACGAGGGCTTCGAGTTCGGGATCTTTGTAGGGGCCGTTGCGTTTGCGGATGAGCCTGTCGGCGTGATAGACGCTGGCGGTGAGGACGAAGAGTTCGGTGCCGATTTCGACGATTCGGCTCAAGGTGAGTTGTCGTTTCTCCAATGCGGGTCCATAGCGAACCATGTTGTGGAAGAGAGTTCTGGCCAGACGGTGACTCGTCTTCTTTACAAATCGCATGTAGGGCTCAAAGGGGCGATAAAGTTGATAGGGTGGATCTTTCAACTCGGGCAACCATCGGGCTGGATACCAGAGAGCGTAGAACATTCCGGCTTTGATGGCGGCAATGCCGCGTTTCCAGAGTGGTAATCTGGAGTCCAGAACCGCTCCGGCTTTACGGAGGTGTGGGTCCAGTGCTTCTCTGGCAAGGAAAAGGCGCATGATTTCGCTGGAGCCCTCGAAGATGGTGTTGATCCGGGCATCTCTCAAAAACCTTTCTACGGGGACGGCTCGTTCGCCGCGTTCTTGTTGGGATTGTGCGGTTTCGTAGCCTCGGCCTCCACGGATTTGGAGAGCGTCATCGGCAATGCGCCATGCCACTTCCGTACCCCACATTTTGGCCATGGCGGCTTCCATGCGGATGTCGACATTTTTGCGGTCTACCAAATGGGCAACCATGTTGACCATGGATTCGAGTGCGAAGGTATGCGCAGCCATACGGGCCACTTTCTCGGCAATGGCTTCATGCTTGCCGATCCGTGAGCCCCATTGGCTGCGCTGGTTCACCCAACGACGGGTTTCCTCAAGACATTTCTTGGCCAGTCCGGCACAGGCTGCGGGGAGAGTCAGGCGGCCGGTATTGAGTGTACTCAAGGCCACCTTCAAGCCTTTGCCTTCGGCCAGAACGATGTTTTCTTTCGGAACCTTCACATCTTTGAACCGGATCACCCCGTTGTACAAGGCACGCAGTCCCATAAAATGGCAACGATGCGTAACCTCGACACCGGGGCTATCCATATCCACAATAAATGCGGTGATCCGTTTACGCGATCCAGGCAGAGACCTCTTGGCGGGAGTTCTCGCCATGACGATTGCGTATTTGGCTTTTGTGCCATTGGTACACCACAGTTTTTCTCCATTGAGAAGAAAAGATTCTCCATCTTCCACAGGGACAGCCGTGGTTGACATTTTGGCTGGGTCGGAGCCCGCTTCTGTCTCGGTAAGAGCAAAAGCGGAGATGGCTCCGGCAGCAACCTGGGGTAAATATTTTCGTTTCTGTTCCTCAGTTCCGAATTGTAACAAGGGCTGCGGCAATCCGATGGACTGGTGGGCAGAGAGTAAGGCGGTAATGTTTCCGCAACGGCTTCCCAGCAACATGGCGGCCCGACTGTAGTTGGCCTGAGAAAGCCCCAGTCCACCGTACTCCTTCGGAATCTTGATGCCAAAAGCACCGATGGCCCGAAGTTGATCGATCACGGTGTCCGGGATTTCTCCGGATTGATCGATCTCGTCCGGATCGGCGTATTCATCCATAACCAGGCGAAGTTTGCCCAGAAACTGGTCTCCGGCCTCCTTATCCTCTTTGGATTGCTCAGGATAAGGATACAGGGAATACAGATCCGGTTCGCCCATGAAAAGTTGACTGACGTAGGAGGGAATGGGTGGCGCAGTGTCACGGGCGTTTTCCGTCAATTCCAGAGCATCCCGTTTGTCCTTGGACATGTGGGAAGTATCAATGATGGATTTGGGGTTCTTGGATGAAGTTTTCATAACAAGTCTTCCGGGTTATGTGGTGAATGGATTTCGATGAGTGGATGTGTTGGGTAAGCAGGAATATTAGGGTGAGTTGGTGATGTGGTCCACGGGTGTGGGTTTACGACTGGGCAAAGGCGAACTATGGGGAATCAAACCCTGTACCAGGTTCTGCGATGGCATAAAGTAGGGTCTATCGTGTTGGGCGAGGTCCCTCATGGTGGCAGTGACTTTGTCGAAGCCCATGGTTTCGGCGTAGTACAATGGGCCACCAAGATGTGGGCACCAACCGGCCCCAAGCACCATGGCCAGATCGATATCATCCGAAGACCTGGATACACCTTCATCCAGGCACCGGGCTGCTTCGTTTACCATGCTGAAAACCATACGGTCGAGCAACGTCTGCCATGGGCGGCCCCGTACGAGTTTCCAATCCAGTTCCCGAAGAAGTTTTGGGTTGGGTGCCGGAGCTTTCGACCCTTTGGAGTATTGGTAAAATCCCTGGCCATTTTTCCTTCCGAGAAATCCAGCGTTGACCATCTTTTCCAGGATGTCGGGCAAGGGTGCATGAGCCGGAAGTTTTGCAGCCAGGAAATCCGAGACATGCAGGGCCGTATCCAGCCCAATTTCATCCATGAGACGAAGTGGCCCCATGGGCATGCCAAACTGCAGCATGAGGGCGTCAATTCTTTTGACGGTTTCACCGGACTGGAAGAGCTGAAGTGCCTCCATCAGGTAGGGGATGAGAATTCGGTTCACCAGGAATCCTGGGCTGTCTTTGGCCAGCACAGGGATCTTCCCGATCCTGTGAGCCAATGCAAACGCTCTGGCGATATTCTCTTTGCGGGTATGCCGGGTTTCGATCACTTCCAGCAGAGGCATTTTCAAAACGGGATTAAAGAAATGCAGCCCCAACAGACGCGATGGGTCCTTGAGATCTTTTCCAATCTCTTCAATCGGCAAGGCTGACGTGTTGGTTGCCAGCAAGGTGTCTTGGCCGGCCTGTGCTTCCAGCTCGGCCAAGACCTTTTGCTTCAGTGGCAAATCTTCCACAATCGCTTCAATGACTAAATCCATGGTACCCACGGCGACCTCTCCGGAAACCGGGGTGATGCGGTCGAGTCCCTGTTGGGCTTCCAGCGGTGTCATGATCTTGTTGCGAACGGCCTTGGAGTAGAGCTTGCGAATGGAGGCCATGCCTTTAGCCAAGGTTTCCGGAAAGACATCTTTGAGTATGACCCGCATGCCTCTGGAGCTGAGCCAATGTGCAATGCCGCTACCCATGATGCCTCCTCCAAGGACAAGTACATTCCCAATGTCCCGTACCGGCTCCGACACTTCGTAGCCTGGATTACGGCGGGCTTTTTCCCGGAGAAAATGGAGGCGGAGCAAGCTCTTGTGCGTATTGGTTTGTGCCAACTTTGCGAACTCGATTTCCTCCTGCTTCAGAGATGCCTCGGGACTGAGGACCGTACTCCTTGCCAATACATGCTGAGCGGCAAGAGGTGCAGGAAAATTACCATGTGTACGTTTCTTCAGACCTTTGCAGATCCTGTAGGAAATAAATTGGGGAACCGGAGGGAAATTGGACAGGTGGACGCGGCTTTTTCTTTTGCCTTTGGCCAGGTATTTTTCTGCGGCTTCATGAAGGTTTTCCTCGTGGGCAATTTCATCAATCAATCCTACTTTCTTTGCCTGTCTCACATTGTACATCTTGCCTGTCAGTATGGCTGAGGATGCTTTCGGGAACCCAAGAAGCTTTGGTAGACGTGTACAACCACCCCAGGCTGGCAAAAGCCCGAGGTTGACTTCCGGGAAGCCCAATTTGGTGGACTTGTCATTGGACGCGATTCGCCAATCCGTAGCCAACACCAGTTCCATACCGCCTCCAAGGCAGGCCCCATGGATCAGGGAAACTTTGGGTATATTGAGGGCTTCGAGCCGGTTGAACAATTGCTGCCCTTCTTCAATAAACACAGGGATCTCGGCAGGATCCGCATGGGCCAGGACTTTCAAGTCCGCTCCGGCGAGAAAGATTTTGGGTTTATCTGTTTGAATAACGAGCCCCTTGACTTCGGAGTTGTTTTCAAGATGGGTCAGCTCCCGATCGATTTCCTTGAGGAAATTTTCACTGAGAACATTCGCTTTTTGCCCTGGAGAGTTGAAAGTCCAGATGCAGATTTTGTCCGGTGTAATTTTGCTGTAGAGGTGAACATTCATTTTGGTTACTGGGGGGGTTTAGGGTTGTGGATAGAAAGGAAAAATCAGTTGCGTTGGTCTGCCTCCAACCAGACAGCGGCTCCCTGCCCACCACCAACACAGAGGCTAACAAGGCCACGATTCGCTTCTCTGCGTTGGAGTTCTTTTAGGGTCGTGAGGACGAGTCTTGCTCCTGTAGCACCCACCGGATGCCCGAGAGCAATTGCCCCTCCGTTTACATTGAGACGATCTTCGGGTATCTGTCCCAAGGGGGTTGAACGCTGGAGTTCCTGACGACAAAACTCCTGGGAACGACAAGCTTTCTCAACGGCGAGGACCTGAGCAGCAAACGCTTCATTGATTTCAATCAAATCGGCATCGGCCAGTCCGAGTCCGGTCTTCTTTTCAGCGTCATGCATGGCGTACACGGGACCAAGCCCCATTCGGCTCGGTTTACAGCCAACATAAGACGCATGAATCAATCGGCCCAATGGGGTTAGGCCGTACTTCTTGACCGCACTTTCGGTCATCACCAGAAGAGCGACCGCACCATCGGTAATCTGGGAGGCATTACCGGCAGCGACCCTTCCATAGGAGCGTTGAAAGACAGGCTTCAGCTTGGCAAGAGCTTTGGTGGATTGCTCTTCTCTGGGACCGTTGTCCTGATCCACCATGATGGGTTTGGATCCTGCGGAGGCGGGGAAGTAAGGAAAGGTTTCCGTTTGCAGAAGAGCACGGGCAGAAATGGCTTTCCTGTGTGAGTAAAGGGAATAGAGGTCCTGCTCCTTTCGGCTGATGTCAAAATCACGGGCCAGGTTCTCTGCGGTTTCGCCCATATTCTGGTTACAGGTCGGGTCGGTGAGTCCCATTCGCAATGCCAACTTTGGCTGAAAATCCCGAGGTCTCATCTTCATGGCAGACTTGAGTTTCTGCACCGGGGTCCTTGCTCGGGCCAAGAGGGCAAACTTATCCGCCGTTTTCTGGGAGAAAAGGAGGGGATAGTGACTCATGCTCTCCGTTGCCACCACCGCGAAGATCTCTCCTTGTCCGGCAGCGGCCATTTGTTGTGCCTGGGTCAAGGCTTCCAGCCCGGATGCACAGTTTCGATGCACGGTGTGTGCGGGAATGGATTCCGGCAATCCTGATCGCAAGGCAATGACTCTGGACAAATTGGCCTCTCCAGCGGGTTGGCCCACACATCCGGTAATGATGTGATCAATGGCATCCAGTGGGACGGGTACTCGGGCCAGGACTTGCTTCAAAGCCTGGGTTCCTAGATCGACCGCACTTTCTTTGGCAAGGTCGGTACCCATTTTGCAAAATGGGGTACGCATCCCGTCAACAATGTGGAGTGGTGCATTCATAGCTGATTGACTTGTGCACTCGACCGACGATTCCGGCGTCTTGGGTTCGGTGCTGGGGTGAGTTTCGGCTGGTTGGGTTGGGAAATGGTGCGATGATCGACAATACGTTCTTCCTTGAGAGCCGTTCCCAGCCCCTGGAGTTTTCTCATTTCGGCTTCGGAGCAGAACTCAATCCGGTTGGGGCGAAGTTCTGCCGCTTGAAGCAAACGGATATTGAGGAGCTTGCGGGTTGAATCCGGGTCGGCACTACGACTGAGAGTTGCCCTGAGCCACACGGTATCGAGTTCCAGTGGATCATCATTGATCTTTCGCAATTCGATCTGCCAGGTACCAATGGCCTGAACATCGTCCAGCACGTGCTCAATTTCGTTGAAGTCGACCAGAGTGCCTTTGATCTTGTGCAGTCGCATGGACTGAATTCCAGAGACTCTCGAAATCCGCCCGACCAGACGCGGCACATTGCGTCCACAACGTGGACAACGTTCGTGCACCAGACCTCCCTCTACAAGGTCTCCGGTACGATAACGGAGGACGAGAGTTCCTCTGGAATTCAGAGGGGTAAAGACAATTTCTCCGGCCTGTCCCTCGGGAAGGACTTCGCCGGTTTCCGGATCAATGATTTCAACGACTCCCAAATCCGGATAGAGGTGATAACCTGTGGTTTCTTCCCCCACGGGAGTGGCACATTCAGGGAAGGCCATCTTGGCTTCAGTGAAACCATAGGTGGCAAGAGTGGAGATCGTTTCCGCTCCGAGGGCTTTGGCCATAGTTGCCAACTTGCGGCGTGTACCTGGGGCAACTTTTTCACCACCAAAGGCGATGCATCGCAAACTGGGCAGATGCCGCCCCTCCTCAACTCCCTGCCTCAGCAGGTGATAGAGGAAGGTTGGCATTCCCACAAGGATAGCGGGATCTATCTTTTCAAGCAAATCCAGGTTTCCCGTCGTGCCCAGCAGCTTGCCGCCACCAGTGCCAATGGAAAAAAGGAGATGCTCCTGGGCTGCATAATGGGCCAGCCAATAAGCCAAATGCGGGGCATAAGGGAACAGGTTGGCGACGCGTTCTCCAGGCTGAACATTGCCAAGCTCAATAATTCGACCTCCGGCAATGCAGAGGTTTCGAATATCATGAGCTGTATGAAGGAAAGCAACAGGGTCTGCGGAACGACCCGTGGTACTGGTGAGCAGAAGGGGCTGGTACTCCCTGCGAAGTTGACGCTGCACCCTTTGCTTGCCCATCAAAAGTGCCTTGCAGATGGTCGAGGGCTTGCGGCGTAACTTGTCTGGATCGGGTTGTAGTAAAAAGTCCTTGGATTGCTTGGGATTGTCCGCCGTCGGCAGCAATTCGGATTTGCTGGTAAAGGGCAATTTTTGCAGGTCTTCCACAGTATTGATAGGTCCGGCCTCCTTCAGAATCTCTTTGTAATAGGGAGAGTATGGCTGCACTTGCTCCCGGATAAATTTACGGAGCCGGAAGTTTTGGAAGTGGCGGATTTGCTCACGGGTAAGTTGGTCCCACTGTTTCATAGATGGTGTCCTTTCGTGGTACGATTCTCCTCTAATGCCAGGAGATCATCGAGGTGTTCATTGGCGACCTGTCGGCCGGCTTTGAGGTATTTGTCGGGTTGGAGAAACTCCTGCCAGCGGCTGTCGGGAGGGTGAGGTTCGAGGACGAGGTCCGCCATGGCGATCTCAGGTTCGACCATTCGTCCATGCGCCGTTTCAATACTGCGCATTAAGATATCAAAGGCATTGCCGTGGGCAAAAAGGTTGAGCTTGGAATTAATTCGATGGCGCAAGGGCCGACTTTCCCGTCGATTCATTTCCGCATACTCCCGATGCTGGCTCATTTCATAGCCATGCACTTCCCGGAAAACCGTACTGACCGCGAGGACATTCTCGATGCCCATTTCTTTTAAGGAATGCACTGGTAGGGGGTTGCTTACGCCTCCATCAATGTAGGTGTGATGCTCCCGGTTGCAGGGGATGCAAATGCCAGGTATGGCAACGCTGGCATGGAGTGCGGAGGCCACATCACCATCCTGAATGAGAGTGGAACAAAGATTGCCGATATCCGTCGCGGTAACAATCAAGGGCACGGACAAATCCGTAAAATTCGCATCGTCCAAAAGCTTCCGGATGTAGGTTTCCAGCCGATCGCCTCGAAGCAGACCCCGGCGAATGTCGACCATGTGATCAAAAAGTCGGCGAAGATGCATCCATTCGCGAAACTTGCCGACATGATAGGTCAGCTGGTTGGAATCGTAACCTTTCGCCCAGAGTGCCCCTATGATGGCCCCAATGCTGGAACCGGCAATCGCATCAAACTCCAGCCCCATTTCTTCCAAAATCTGTAGCACTCCAACATAAGAAAAACCTTTGGCTCCACCGGATGAAAAAACGAGCCCCATTCGTGTCCCGGCGATTTCTCTGGCAATTCTACGGTATTGCCCAACTTGGCGGGATTTCAGGAGCTTTGAGCCTTTGGGGATGTTGAGGGAAGAACTGAGTGGGCGAATGATATGCCGGATCGGGACACCGAGAGTTTGTTCTAAGGGGCGCTTGTCCTCCGGTGCCTTCTCTTTCTTTTTTAATAAGAGAACCAACCTGATCCGCATGCGAAGCTCGGAAGGAATGGATTTTAGAAGGAGACTTGCCTGAAGCAGAGCCTCTTCCGTGTTATCCAGTAAAAGGTAGAGGCAGTGTTGAGTTTCCAGTCGGTGAATGATTTGAGAGCGGGTGATTCCTGCAGGTAAGGCCAAAAGATGAAGAAAGCAGTTTTCGGCTTCCACAAGGGGGCAGAGGTGCTCTGCAAAAAGACGTGCCAGCTCACTGTCATTGAGGTGCAGAAAGTGCACATACTTGTTTTTTCGAGGCTGTCTCGGGGCGTGAGATTTCCATTTGGGGTATTTGGAGTGTGCCCCTTTTCTTGAAGACAAGCGTACACTTGTCTCCCATGGCCTGGAAGATGTGTGCATTTTGAGTGCGGACTTTATCGTAGAGGGTCCGCGGTGCCGTTGTTAGTGCGGGTCAGAGCCAGTTTATACCCGGAGGCTCAATTGGCTCTGACGGGCGGGTGTGGATAGTATTGGAATGACATTTAAAACATACACCCCATTAGAAAAAGTTTCAACTGACATTTGTATTTTTTAAGCAACCCATGAGCATTACTAATCCAACAACGCCATACCGAACTCCCAATTATTCAAAAATAGGCTTCCAACTCCCCCACTACCATCTATCTAATTCACAGCCTTGAAGTCATCGACCAAAGGAGAATCATGAGACAAATCAGAGTTGGAATTATAGGAGCAGGAGAGAATACAAGGTTGAGGCACATCCCTGGGCTTCAGGCTATCGAGGGAGTGGAAATTATCAGTGTAGCCAATCGAAGACGGGAGTCTTCTGAGCGGGTAGCGAAGGAGTTTGGCATTCCGAATGTTTATGACTCCTGGGAGGAACTGGTGACAGCCGATGATTCGGATGCCATTGTCATCGGGACCTGGCCCTACCTCCATTGCCCTGTGACGTTGGCAGCCCTCTCGGCAGGAAAGCATGTGATGACGGAGGCTCGTATGGCAATGAATGCAGAAGAAGCCCAAACCATGCTGAAGACATCTCAGCAGTGCCCGGAGTTGGTTGCTCAGGTCGTACCCTCCCCTTTTTCTTTGCCAATTGATAAGACCTTGAAACGCCTGATTGAGGAAGACTTTCTTGGTAAACTTCTGGCAATCGAAGTGCAGGCCACCAGTGGAGAGTTTCTGGATTTTCAATCCCCGATGCACTGGCGACAGGATGTTGAATTCAGCGGAATGAATATCATGACTCTGGGCATCTGGTATGAGGCGGTGATGCGTTGGGTTGGCGAAGCCACCAAAGTGAATGCTCACGGAAAAGTCTTTGTGCAGAAACGGAAAGATCCCATCACAGGGGAATCCAAAGCGGTCAAAGTACCGGAACATATCGTAGTCACTGCGGAGATGGAGTGTAATGCCATGGCCACTTTCCAGGTATCGCAGGTAACGGGAGCCATGGCAGTGAATGAAGCCAGGCTCTTTGGCACAGAAGGCACACTGCTTTTCCGTAACGGAGAACTATTGGGTCGCAAGGTGGAGGATACAGAATTTTCCAGGATTCCGATACCCTCAGAGGAAGCAGGAGGTTGGCGTGTGGAAGAGGAGTTTATCAATGCGATCCGAGGTGATGAGAAGATCACCCACACGACCTTTGAGGACGGAGTCAAATACATGAAGTTCACCGAAGCGGTAAACCAAAGTATGGCCGAAGAAAGAACCATTGCGATTTCTTCAATTTAGACTTCGTTAGGAGAATGAGAACGTTTCTACTTTTGGCATTGTTGTGGCTTTCCGCCAATCTTCATGCGGCTGACTGGCCCCAGGCAACGGGACCTAACGCCAATTTTGTGGTGAAAGGTGAGGCACCGGAAAAGTTCAGTGTTTCGTTGAACCAAAACATTCTCTGGCGAACTTCCATGCCCAGCACAGGCCAAGGGACTGTGATTGTCTCCGGGAAGAAGGTTTTTGTGACCTCCCATGATGTGATCAAGGAAGGCACGGAGATGGGCTCGACCATTCTCGGCTTGTGCCTGGATGCGGAGTCAGGGAAGGAACTTTGGAGACGGGAAATTCCGGGAACCCGTACGACGGATCTATCCAGCCTCTTCAGCGACAACACGGCGGCCTCCCCTGTTGCGGATCAGGACCGTGTCATCTTCACCAATGTCGGCGGTACCTTGAAATGCTTTGATCATGATGGCAAAGAAAACTGGTCCCATACCTGGACTCCATTTGGCCGACACCACGCCCGGCAGCATGAACCCATTCTGCATGATGGAAACTTGATCCTGATGCATGCTCCCCGGTACGACCTCCCGGTTTCTGTGACAACAAAGAAAGGCTCTCAACCACTGGGAAGAGGCAAAGAGTACTGGACCCATCTCCTGGCCTACGATGTGAAAACTGGGAAACGCATCTGGCAGGCGGAATGCGGAACATCCGTCCACTCCAATTCCATGATTGGTAAACTGGACTGTGATCGCTTTGCCATTTTGACCGGACGTGGAGGTGGCCACAAGCCGCCGGAAGAACCTTATGGCGTCAGCATGATGGATGCGAAGAATGGTAAGAGCATTTGGGATCGAGAGATTCCGGGCTATGCGGCGATGCAAAATGCATGCTGGAGTGACACTCAGGCCGGATTACTCATCGGCAAGGAACTGGTCTTGCTCGATGACAAGTCCGGTGATGAACAGAAGCGAATCTCCCTAACCGAAGGCGTCACTGTCACGAAAATGGTCGACAACCAATATGTGACACAAACCCAGCAAAGCCTTCCCAAAGCCAAGAAATCCTTCACCTACACCACCAATCTGATGCAAGGAGATTATTATTTCTTCCGCACCTACAGCCATTTCCTGATCGGAAGGGTGCATCTCAAGACAGGGAAAGTGGAGTATCTCCAAGTGCCAGTTCAAACCATTCGAAAACCAGGTCAGAAAGAAGAAGTGCTCTGGGATAAGGCCTTGAAGAATGACATGAAGAACGCGGAGGGTTTCCTGGCCACGCAAGACAAACGCAATGCAGGCAACGGATGGGGCCATGTCTCTGCGGCCTGCCCAATTGTTGTCGGAGACCGGATCTATTTTCCCACTATGGTCGGTATGGTCTACGTGCTGCAATGGAATGCGGAAAAATGGGATGCGGATGCCTTGGATTCCATCAGTGATCTTGGCCCTGCCGGAGAAACCTGGTCATTGTCCTCACTCTCCTATTCTGACGGAAAACTCTATGCCCGAACCCTGAAAGAAGTGATCTGCATCGGGGAAGCTAGCAACTGACGCTACTTGGCCAACTCGTCGTAATATTGTTGGACGAGATCGGAAAAACGCTGGGGAACCGGATCACGGTCAATGGGCGTTTTGGTAGGTTGATCGTCATTGAGTTTCCGGAGTTCTTCATCCAATTCCTCATGAAGTTCGGCCAATGGGTTGAGAATATCACCAATCACCTGGTCCCATTGTGGCTCTTTTCCATGTCGCTTGAAGTCCTTGCGTATGCTTCTGGCTTTGTCCCTGATTCGGGCAGCTTTGTTTCGCAACTCCGGATATTCGATCATTTCTTCCAGATCCCGGAGTTGATCGCTGAATTGGATGTAGTCCTCCCCTGTCATGGGACCTCCCGTGTTGGAGCCAAACCCTTCCTGGGGGTTTTGGTTTCCACTTTGCCCTGGTTTGGGTGTGGATGGTTTTGTAGGCTTGCCACCTTGTTCTTCTGATTTGGCTGTCTCGCTGGAAGGGGCTTTCGCATCTCCGGGTTTGCCGTCTTTTGACTCGAAAGGATTTCCCGGTGGATTGCCTTTTTCGGGATTTTCCTTCGGCACTTGGGCTTGGGCCTGGTCTTCCGATGTGGCGGGCTCGTTGGTGGGAGCTTGGGAGTTACCCGGTTTGCCACTCTTGGGTTCAGAGGGCGTTCCCTGCGGTTTTCCTTG
>Ga0181579_10002564_pt1 | contig 14653 bp, 11 predicted proteins | sample 071ome_24_FD_132996 | JGI IMG/M metagenome (GOLD analysis project Ga0181579, IMG submission 132996) | Coastal salt marsh microbial communities from the Groves Creek Marsh, Skidaway Island, Georgia - 071402CT metaG (megahit assembly) | ecosystem: Environmental > Aquatic > Marine > Intertidal... | reverse complement strand
TTGGCGTCGATAATGTGGATATTCCTGCCGCAACAGCTGCCGGGGTAGTGGTGATGAATACGCCGCATGGTAATTCGGTGACCACGGCTGAGCACGCAATCGCCATGATGATGTCTTTGACCCGCCAGATTCCACAGGCCCATATTTCTACTATTGCCAGCAAATGGGAAAAATCAAAATTCATGGGCACTGAGATAACCGGTAAGCGGCTGGGGATTATTGGTTGCGGGAATATCGGCTCTATCGTGGCTGAACGGGCCCAGGGGCTGAAGATGAAGGTGCTGGGCTTTGACCCGTTCCTGACGCCGGATCGGGCGAGGCAGCTGGGTATTGAAAAGGTTGAGCTGGATGAGCTGCTCGCCCAGGCGGATTTTATCAGCCTGCACACTCCGCTGACTGATGCGACCCGCAATATCATCTCGGCAGATGCGCTGAACCGCACCAAAAAAGGCGTGCGAATCATCAATTGTGCCAGAGGCGGGCTGATCGATGAGCTGGCCCTGCTGGCGGCCCTGCAATCCGGCCATGTGGCCGGGGCGGCGATGGATGTGTTTGCTGAGGAACCGGCAAAGGATAACCCGCTATTTGAAGCCCCCAATCTGATCGCCACCCCGCATCTGGGGGCCTCTACAGCTGAGGCACAGGAAAAGGTCGCCTTGCAGGTGGCTGAGCAAATGGCGGATTATTTGATCAATGGGGCGGTTACCAACGCGCTTAATATGGCTTCTGTTACAGCTGAAGAAGCCCCTATACTGAACCCCTATATGGAGCTGGGCAAATTGCTGGGCCGCTTTCTGGGTCAGGTCCAGATGGATGATCTGCAAGCCGTGCAGATTGAATTTGACGGCAAGGCGGCTGGCCTGAATGAGGCCCCGGTTGTCGCGACAACGCTGGCCGGGCTGCTCGGCCCGAAAATGGATTCAGTCAATATGGTCAATGCCGCCTCTGTGGCCTCCTCAGCTGGTATCGCGGTCGCCACGGTGCGCCATGACCGGCGCTGTGATTATGAAACCATGCTGCGGGTAACGGTTCAGCACAAGACCGGCGAGCGCACCATTGCCGGCACGCTGGTCGGCGGCAACAAGCCGCGCATTATCGAAGTGCAGGGGATTTCGGTGGAAAGTGATTTTCCAGCCAATCTGCTCTATATCCGCAATCTGGACAAGCCAGGCTTTATTGGCGCGGTCGGCAGCCTGATGGGTGAGCTGAATCTGAATATCGCCACCTTCCATCTGGGCCGCAAGGAAGAGGGCTCAGAGGCTATCGCGCTGATTGAGGTGGATGGCCAGATTACCGGGGCGGTGCTGGACCGGCTGCAAACCCTGCCACAAGTGGTGCGCGCCGACTATCTGCATTTCGCAGTCTGAGGCGGGATTTTTGGTCTGAGGAGATACTGTCCCAAACCTTGCCCTTGTCAGCGTTCTGCGCTAATCAAGGGCAAGGGCGGTCCAGATTGTTTCCTGTCGCCCTGATCGGTGCCAGTTCCGGGATGATATTTGATGCCAACCAGTCAGGATAACAATGCTGCGCGCGGCTTGCTGCCGTCGGGCCTCAGCGATTTGCTGGACCCGCAAGCGGCCCAGGATGCGGCTGCGATAGAGGCGGTTCTGGCCAGCTTTGCCCAATTCGGCTATCGGCGGGTAAAGCCGCCGCTGATGGAATTTGAGGAAACGCTGCTGCATGAAGGGCCGGGGGCTGCCCTGGCGGCTAAATCCTTTCGGCTGATGGACCCGGTTTCGCACCGGATGATGGCTTTGCGGGCTGATATGACGGCCCAGATTGCCCGTATTTCAGGCACCCGCATGGCCCATTTGCCGCGGCCGCTGCGTCTGGCTTATGCCGGAGAGGTGATGCGGGTGGTCCCGGATGTGCTGAACCCGGAACGCCAGCTGGTGCAGGCTGGGGCAGAGCTGATCGGGCGTGATGATACGGCCGCTATTGCCGAGATTTTGGTGCTGGGTGTGCGCGCCTTGCAACAGGCGGGCATCCGCCAGCTGACAGTGGATATAGGTGTGCCGCGGCTGTTTGACCTGCTGGTTGAAGCCAGCAAGACGGCCCTGCCAGAAGCGTGCGCGCGCGCCGTGCGGGAACGCGATGCCGATGCGCTGGCCGCGATGCAGCATCCGAGCGCCAAATTGCTGGTGCAGCTGGTTCAGGCTGGGGGCCGTGATCCGGCCCGGCTGGCCAGTCTGGCTGAGGCGTTGCCGGAAAAGCCGGCCAGCCAGCTGAGAGATATGCTGGCGGTGGCGGCGCGCTTGCAAGAAGCCTATCCGGATTTGCCGATAACCCTGGACCCGCTCGAAGGGCGCGGTTTTGACTATCATACCGGGGTGGCGTTCTCAATTTTTGCTGAAGGATTGCGCGGTGAGGTGGCCAGAGGCGGGGCCTATATCACCGGCTATGACGAGGTTGCTTCCGGCCTGTCTATTTACATGGAACGGCTGTTGCGCGGCCTGCCGGAACCAGAACCGGCGGTGCTGGTCTATTTGCCCAGCGATATACCGCTCAGCACGGCGCTAGGCTATGCGGAGCGCGGCCGCCAGCTGGTGCTGGGCCAGCATCCGGCAGGCAGTAAACAAGCCCGTGCTGAGGCCAGCCAGACAGGCTGCCAGTTTATCGTCGCCTCCATTGAGGGCACACCAGAGGCGCTGGATTAGGTTTTCTTTTCGTCAGGGGATAGGGCAAACATGGCAAATGTCGCAGTAATCGGCGCGCAATGGGGGGATGAAGGCAAGGGCAAAATCGTAGATTGGCTCTCTGAACGGGCTGATATTGTGGTGCGCTTTCAGGGCGGCCATAATGCCGGCCATACGCTGGTGATTGACCGGGTTGAATACAAGCTCTCGCTGCTGCCATCCGGTATTGTGCGACCGGGCAAGCTGTCAGTGATCGGCAATGGTGTGGTGATTGATCCGTTCCATCTGGTCAAGGAAATCACCCTGCTGCGGGAGCAGGGGGTGGCGATTGGCCCGGATAATCTGGTGATTTCGGAAAGCGCGGCCCTGATCCTGCCTGTACACGCTGCCCTTGACAAGGCAAGAGAAGCCCTGCGCGGCACAGCAAAAATCGGCACCACCGGCCGCGGCATCGGCCCGGCCTATGAAGACAAGATCGGCAGGCGGGCCGTGCGGGTAGCCGATCTGGCCGATACAGGCAGGCTGGCTGAGCGGATAACAGAGCTGGCCAGCTGGCATAATGTCTGGCTGGAGGCAACCGGCCATGACAAGGTGGATGCCGGGCAGATGCTGGCTGATCTGCAAGAGGTGATCCCGGTGCTGTTGCCTTATATCGGGCGCAGCTGGCAGGTGCTGGCAGAGGCAAGGGGGCGCAATCAGCAGGTTCTGTTTGAGGGCGCGCAAGGGGTGATGCTGGATGTTGACCATGGCACCTATCCGTTTGTGACTTCCTCAAATACGGTGGCCGGACAGGCGGCGACCGGCACTGGCAGCGGGCCCGCGGCGGCGGGTTTTGTGCTGGGCATTACCAAAGCCTATACCACGCGCGTCGGCTCTGGCCCATTTCCAACTGAGGATTTTGGCGCCGAGGGTGACCGGCTTGGTGAGCGGGGCCGGGAATTCGGCACGGTGACCGGGCGCAAGCGGCGCTGTGGCTGGTTTGATGCGGTGATGGTCCGGCAAGCTGGGCTGACCGCCGGTATCAATGGCATGGCGCTGACCAAGCTGGATGTGCTGGACGGGTTTGAGGTGCTGAAAATCTGTGTCGGCTATGAGCTGGACGGCCAGAAAATCGACTGGTTTCCGGCCGAAAGCGCGGCTCAGGCCGCCTGCACGCCGATTTATGAGGAAATGCCGGGCTGGCAAGAAACCACCTGGGGGGCGCGCAGCTGGGCAGAATTACCTGCCAATGCGGTCAAATATATCCGCCGTCTGGAAGAGCTGACCGGTATTCCGGTAGCGCTTCTCTCAACCAGCCCGGAACGCGAAGATACCATTCTGGTCCGCGACCCGTTTCAGGGGTGAGCTGGGGGCTACCCCTCTGGCAGCAATTTCATCTCAGCAGCGCGGGATTTTACCGCCTCTGCCAGTTTTTCAAAGGCGCGGACTTCAATTTGCCGGATGCGCTCACGGCTGACGGAAAATTCGGCGGCTAGCTCTTCGAGCGTCAGCGGCGGCTCGGACAGGCGGCGCGCCTCAATAATACGCTGCTCGCGTTCATTCAGCCCGGCCAGCGCTTCTTGCATCAGGGTCTGGCGGGCGGAAAATTCTTCTGCCTCGGCAAAATTGGTTTCCTGATCAGTGCGGTCATCCTCCAGCCAATCCTGCCATTCACCAGCGCCCTCACCCTCCATCGAAACAGGCGCGTTCAGCGAATGATCGCCGCCCGCCATGCGCTGGTTCATCGAGACGACATCTGCTTCGCTGACATTCAGCTCATCTGCGATATGGGTCACCTGTTCCGGCTTCAGATCACCGCCATCAATCGCGTCAATCTGGCCCTTGATGCGGCGCAGATTGAAAAACAGTTTTTTCTGGGCCGCCGTTGTGCCGATTTTGACCAGCGACCAGCTGCGCAGGATATATTCCTGAATAGAGGCTTTAATCCACCACATCGCATAGGTGGCCAGCCGGAAGCCGCGCTCCGGGTCAAATTTCTTGACCGCGTGCATCATTCCCAGATTGCCCTCGGAAATCAAATCCGACAGCGGCAGCCCATAGCCGCGATAGCCCATAGCTATCTTGGCAACCAGTCGCAAATGGCTGGTTACCAGCTGATGCGCTGCCTCTACATCGCCGCGCTCTGCCCAGCTTTTCGCCAGCATATATTCCTCATCCACCTGCAGCATGGGAAATTGGCGAATCTGGTCAAGATAGCGCGACAGGTTACCATCCGGGCTGAGCGCTGGAACCAGCGCCCGGTTGGCAGAAGCTGATTTTTTAGAGGCAGACATTTTGAGCGTGTTCCTCCTTAGAACTGCCATTTTTTACCCCCCCCTTATATGGGGAGTCCAACCCTGCCTTGCAAGAGTGGCAAAATCAAGGCAGCAGGTCGCCGCCAGCCCGCGCGGCGATAGCCTGTTCAATGCGGTCAATCAGCTGGCGTATATCAGCGGGCAGGGCGGTCTCAAAAGCCAGCTTTTCGCCCGTTACCGGGTGCCGGAAGCCCAGCTGTGCCGCGTGCAGGGCCTGTCTTGGAAAGGCGCGCAATATGGCCAAAGCCTCTCGGGAGACGCGATCAGGCATCTGGCCAGCGCGCGGCGGCCTGCCATAGATCGGATCGCCTATCAGCCCATGGCCAATATGCGCCATATGCACACGGATCTGATGGGTTCGGCCAGTTTCCAGCCGACATTCCGCCAGCCCGCCAAAGGGCGGCAAATCGCGCAAAATCCGGTAGTGTGTGCGGGCCGGCCGGCCATCTTGGGTCACTGTCTGGCGCTTGCGGTCCTGGCGATGGCGGCCTAGCTTTTCATCAATCAGCCCTTCTCTGGCCGCAGGCAGCCCCCAGACCAGCCCCTGATAGACCCGGTCCAGATCATGGGCGGCAAACATCTCTGACAGGCGCTGATGTGCGCGTTCTGACTTCGCCGCCAACATTACCCCAGAGGTATCCTTGTCCAGCCGGTGCACAATGCCAGGCCGCAGCACCCCGCCAATCCCACTCAGACTGTCGCCACAATGGGCGATCAGCGCATTGACCAGCGTGCCACTCTCAGCCCCCGGGGCCGGATGCACCACCATGCCAGCCGGTTTATTCAGCACAATCAGATGGGCATCTTCATATAATATATCCAGCGCGATAGCCTCGGCTTGCGGTTCTGCCGGTTTCGGGGCTGGCAGAAACAGCTGGTAATCCGCCCCGCCGCGCACCTTTGCTGCCGGGTCAGTCAGCACCGCCCCGTTGCACTTCAGCTGGCCGTCTGTTATCAGAGCCTTGATGCGTGATCGCGAGAGGCCGGGCTGTTCGCTTGCCTCAGCCAGATACCTGTCAAGGCGTGTGCCATTGGCCTCAGGCGGGGCGGTCAATTGAATAAGGGAAGAGGTCTCCATGCCTGCACCATATCCGGCAAATGAAAAGCGGGCAACTGCTGGCCTGTCTGATAAGATGGTTGCCCGGCTGAAAATCGCCTCAGCTGTGATGGGCGTGTTGATCATTCTGGCGCTGGCCGGGGTCGGCTATGGCCTCTATCAGAATTTTGCCAAACTGACCGGAAATGCGGCCCAGCAGGCTGGCGAGGCCGTGCTGACCCTGCCTGCAGGTCTGTCTGTGCAGGCGATAGCAGCTGGCCCGCAAGGGGGGCTGTGGTTATTGCTGTCGGGCAAGGGGAAGGTGCCGGGCCAGCTCTGGCAAATGGGCCCGGATGGCCAGCTGATCCGGCAAATAGAGCTACAATCGGCAGATTAAGCTGTCAGATCAGGGCAACCAGCTGGCTGGTCAGCTTGCCGGCCAGAGTTTCCAGCGGCAGGGCGAAAAACCCGGCCACCTCATAGCCTGCCAGAAGGGGCAGCAGGTAAAAGCGGATCATAAAGACCAGCCAGGCCACAAAAACCGGATGCAACCTCGCTATCAGAATAGAAGGGGTGAGCACCCGGCACAGCCGCAGGGCCGGATCGGTTATCCACACAAGACCGCGCATCAGGAAAAACCGCGTATTCTCAGCCAGAAAGACTGACAGCACAAACCGGCCCAGCAAGGCCCACATCAATAGGCCCAGAGCTGTATCTAAAAGCATCACCCAAAATGGCAAAATGCCGTTCATCAGCCTCTTTCCCCTGTTTCAATCTGCCCTCGTTCTAGCATAGCCGCCCCCAACAGGCAAAGAGGGAGCGCACCCACCCGCCACACCCCCGGAATTTCGCATCAAGGCTGGAAAAATCGGATAAATTCCTTTACCACTGGTCGGGCGGCTTTCGGTTCGGCAAAGCCGCATCAGGCACAAAAGAAAAGGCAGGTATCCCACAATGGCCAATCCGCAATATGTCTATACGATGCAGCAGCTGGGCAAGGTCTGGCCCGGCGGCAAGGAAGTTTTGAAGAATATCAGCCTGTCCTTTCTGCCCGGGGCCAAGATCGGCGTGCTGGGGCTGAACGGGGCGGGTAAATCCACGCTGCTGCGGATCATGGCAGGCATAGAGACAGATTTCAGCGGTGAGGCTTGGCCTGCTGAGGGGATTTCCATAGGCTATCTGGCCCAGGAGCCGGATCTGGATACCTCGCTGGATGTGGCAGGCAATGTGATGGGCGGTCTGGGCAAGGCCAAGGAGCTGGTGGACAGGTTCAATGAGGTCTCGGCTCGCTTTGCTGAGGAAATGACCGATGAGCAGATGAATAATCTGATTGCCGAACAGGCTGAGCTGCAAGAACAGATAGATGCGCTGGATGGCTGGGACATAGAGCGCAAGGCTGAGATCGCGATGGATGCGCTGCGGGTGCCGCCGGGTGATGCGGATGTAACCAAATTATCAGGCGGGGAAAAGCGGCGGGTAGCCCTTTGCCGCCTGTTATTGAGCGCGCCGGATATGCTGCTGCTGGATGAGCCGACCAACCATCTGGATGCGGAATCAGTCGCCTGGCTGCAACGGTTTTTGCATGATTTCCCGGGCACTGTCGTGACCATCACCCATGATCGCTATTTTCTGGATGAGGTGGCTGGCTGGATTCTGGAGCTGGATCGCGGCCAGGGCATCCCCTATCAGGGTAATTATTCCGGCTGGCTGGAACAAAAACAAAAACGGCTGGAACAGGAAGGCCGGGCAGACGATGCACGGGTTAAGTCCCTGTCGCGGGAGCTGGAATGGGTGCGCGCCGCCCCGAAAGCCCGCCAGGCCAAATCAAAGGCCCGTATCAATGCCTATGAAAAATTATTGGAAGAAGGGCAGGCCGCGCGGGAAGAAACCACCCGTATCACCATCCCGCCCGGCCCGCGCCTTGGCAATATCGTGATTGAAGCAGAGGGGCTGGATAAGGGGTTTGGCGATAAGCTGTTGATTGAGGGTTTGTCTTTCCGTTTGCCGCCCGGCGGTATTGTCGGCGTGATCGGCCCGAACGGGGCCGGTAAGACCACCTTGTTCCGCATGTTGACTGATCAGGAAAGCCCGGATCAGGGCAGCCTGCGCCTCGGTGAGACGGTCAAGCTCGGCTATGTCGATCAGTCGCGTGATTCGCTCGATGACAGCAAAACCGTCTGGGAAGTCATCTCAGATGGTCTGGATGAGCTGGAGCTGGGCAAGCGCAGCATGCCGTCCAGAGCCTATGTCAGCCTGTTCAATTTCCGCGGCAGTGATCAGCAAAAACGCGTCGGCCAGCTCTCCGGCGGTGAGCGCAACCGCGTGCATCTGGCCCGGATGCTGAAATCCGGGGCCAATGTGCTGCTGCTGGATGAGCCGACCAATGATCTGGATGTGGATACGCTGCGCGCGCTGGAAGAAGCCTTGCTGGAATTTGCCGGCTGTGCCGTGGTGGTCAGCCATGATCGCTGGATTCTGGACCGGATCGCAACCCATATCCTCGCCTTTGAGGGGGAGTCCCATGTGGAATGGTTTGAGGGCAATTATGAAGCCTATGAAGCAGATAAAAAGCGCCGTCTGGGCGAGGATGCCACGCGCCCGACCCGTATTCGCTACAAGCCGATCAGCCGGTAGGACTAATCAGCTGCTGCGCGAAGGGCTGTGATAAGGGCCGAGAATTCACCGCCATTCTTGCGGATAATGGCGATATTTTCCTGACGCTGGGTCATCAGCATGGAGTTATTTTCGATCTCTATATCGATGATGCGGGCAGGCTGGCCGGGCAGGGTGGTTAGCCGCCAATTCACTATCGCTTGCGGGCGCTGGCCGGTTGGATCGCTGATAACGCCGCCAACCAGAACCATCTTGTCGCCGCGCTGGCTGCTGGCGGTGGGTTGAAAGTCCAGCCCGCGGAACTGGTCAAACTGGCTGACCGCGGTGCGCACCAGCGCCTCCAGAAACAGGGCTTGATACTGGCTGCGTTCGTCAGCACTGGCGCGCCGCCAATATTGGCCAGTTGCCGCCCGCGCAATGCCTTCCACATCAAAATAGCTGGTGAGTAGGTCGGACACCTCAGCCTGCTTGCCAGCTTCATCAAGGGCGGTATTTTCCACCGCTTGCTTGGCCCGCACCATCATTTGGGTTACCAGCTGTTCGGCCTCACCTGTGCGGTCAGCCAGCAGCGGCCCGGCAGGCAGCAGGGTCAGCATCAGGAGTGCTGAAAAAAGCCCCATTAAGCGGCTTGTTAACCAGTATCTTTTATCAACTTTCTTCATTGGTCTGTTTCCGCCTCTGAATTGAGGAAACTGTCAAACAGGCTGTCATCAACGGCGCTCTGGTTGGCGGCGGTCACCCGGTCGGCCAACAGTGCCTCGCGCTGCTGGTAATAGAGCGAACGCACGCGTGCATAGGGGTCCAGTGATTCATATTTCACCTGATTGATCAGATCAAAATTATCAGCCCGCGCTGAAATGGCAGATAGCGGCAGATTGGCCTGAACCAGCTGGTTTGAGGCGGACACCCCGGTCAGGCTGCCCAGCGGGTCAAGGAAAGCTGTGACCACCCGCCCGGCCATATCACGCCCGGTGCCACCACCCAGCAAGGGCACCATCACATAGGGGCCAGACGGCACCCCGGCAGCTGCCATTGTCTGGCCAAAATCCTCTTTTTGCGGGCGTTCTGCCTCATCCTCCAGCAAATCAACAAAGCCCAGCGTCAGACCATTAATGGCAAAATGCACCAGCGCCAGCCCAGCGTTTTCTCCCTTGCCTTGCAGGGCGGAATTCATCGCTGTCGCAGGCAGCCCGGTCCAGCTGACATGGCTGGATACGGCGCGCTGGGCCGCGTCTGGCAGAGTCTGTCGCCAGGCCGCCGCTGCGGGTTCCAGCACCGCGCTGTCCAGCCGTTCATTCAGCGCATAAATGTTGCGATTGCCATTTTCAAAACGATCTTCCATCACCAGCTGCTTGCCAGGCCCGTCTGTCTGCGCGCTGGAACAGGCGGCCAGCAAGGCAAAAAGCGGCAAAAGCACGAGCGCAGCAACCGGGCGGCTGCGCGTCAGCGGGAAAAACTTCAAGACAAACCGAAACAGTGCGTTTTTTTCCAATGTGGCCTCTGTTTTTTGCCTGATCCTATGCTAGGCTGATGCCCTGTCAATTAATCTCAAAACTAATATAGGGGCTTGCCGGTTAAATGACAAATCCGTCTGCACCAAAAACATCGGCACCGGTATCAGCTTCTGCCGGAGAGCAGGCCCGCTGGCTGGACGGGCTGAATAACCCGCAGAAACAGGCGGTGACCACGCTGGAAGGCCCGTTGCTGGTGCTGTCCGGGGCAGGCACCGGCAAGACCCGGGTGCTGACCGCCCGATTGGCTCAGCTGATCGCCACTCGCACGGCTGCCCCGTGGAATATTCTGGCCGTTACCTTTACCAACAAGGCAGCGCGAGAGATGAAGGAACGCGCGGTTCATCTGGTCGGGCCGATGGCCGAGCAGGTGATGCTGGGCACTTTTCACAGTATTGCTGCCCGGATGCTGCGCCGCCATGCTGAGCTGGTCGGGCTGAAATCCAATTTTACCATTCTGGACAGTGATGATCAGCTGCGCCTCATCAAACAGGTGATGGAAGCAGAAGGGGTGGATGTAAAGCGCTGGCCGCCGCGCCTGATCGTCGCGCTGGTCAGCCGCTGGAAAGATCGCGGCCTGACCCCGGACAAGATCACCGCTGCTGAGGCAGGTGATGCGGCCAGTGGCAAGGCTGGGCTGCTCTACCGGCTTTACCAGGATCGGCTGAAAGCGCTGAATGCGGCAGATTTCGGGGATTTGCTGCTGCATATGCTGACCATCTTTACCAGCCAGCCAGAGGTGCTGGCAGATTGGCAGGCGCGGCTGACCTATATTATGGTTGATGAATATCAAGATACCAATCTGGCCCAGTATCTGTGGCTGCGGCTACTGTCTGGCGGGCAGGGCAATCTGTGCTGTGTTGGCGATGATGATCAGTCCATCTATGGTTGGCGCGGGGCAGAGGTTGGCAATATCCTGAAATTTGAAAAGGATTTTCCCGGTGCAGCGATTGTCCGGCTGGAGGAAAATTACCGCTCTACCGGCCATATTCTGGCAGCCGCCTCACATCTTATCGCGCGCAATGAATCGCGCCTCGGCAAAAGCCTGTTTACCGCCGATGCTGAAGGCGAGAAAATCACCATTTCCGGCTATTGGGATGGTCAGGAGGAGGCGCGCAGCCTGTCCAGCCAGATAGAGGGGCTGATGAATGATGGTCAGGATCTGAGCGAGATCGCGGTTCTGGTGCGGGCCGGCTTTCAAACGCGTGAGATAGAAGAGCGGTTTATCGCCATTGGCTTGCCTTACCGGGTGGTCGGCACGCGTTTTTATGAGCGCGCCGAAATCCGCGATGCGATGGCCTATTTGCGGCTGATTAATCAGCCGGATGATGATCTGGCTTTTGAGCGGATTATCAATCAGCCTAAACGCGGGCTGGGAGAGGCCAGCCTGCAATCCATCCATCAGCTGGCCCGTCTGCGCAATATCCCGCTATTGGCCGCAGCGATGGAGCTGGTCAGCACGGATGAGCTGAAGCCGCGGGCGCGCGGCGCGCTGGACGGCTTTGTGCGCCAGCTGGCGGGCTGGCGGGCCGAGGCAGGCAGCCTGACCCCGGAACTGTTGGCTGAGCAGGTGCTGGATGAATCAGGCTATACCGCCATGTGGCAGAACCATAAATCAGCAGATGCACCGGGGCGGCTGGAAAATTTGAAGGAATTGGTCAGCGCGATTGAGGCGTTTGACACGCTGGGCGGCTTTCTGGAACATATTTCGCTGGTCATGGATAATGACACGACCCAAGAGGGCGGCGAGGTCTCTTTGATGACGCTGCACGCCGCCAAGGGGCTGGAATTTGAGACGGTTTTCCTGCCCGGCTGGGAAGAGGGGATATTCCCCAGCCAGCGCACCATAGATGAAAACGGGGCAGCCGGGCTGGAAGAGGAAAGACGGCTGGCTTATGTCGGGATTACCCGCGCCCGCCGCCGACTCTATATCAGCTTTGCTGCGAATCGGCGGGTGCATGGCTTGTGGCAGTCCTCGGTGCCGTCACGCTTTATTGGGGAATTGCCAAAGGACAGTCTGGTTGAAGATATGGTTGCGGGCCTGTCTGTGGGACGGCCAGAGCCGATGATGCTGGGTGCGCCAGCAGATCGGGCCGGACGCCCCGGCTATGGGCCGGGCTGGCAGCGCATGGCCCGCAACCGTGGTGCGGTCGGGGCGGCTCCGCAGCGCGACCGGGATGGCTGGCTGCCGGACAGCAAAAACGCAGCAGGCTTTGCCGAGGGTGACCGCATCTTTCATTTGAAATTCGGCATGGGCAGCGTGCTGGCGGTAGAGGGTGACAAGCTGGATATCGCCTTTGACAAGGCGGGCCAGAAAAAAGTGGTCGCCAGCTTTGTTGAGAAAAAAGCTGCAAAAGAGGATGGGGCACGCTGATGCAGAGCGACTGCTGGGTGGTAGAAATACGCACAGACGCGCCGCTCGCCCCGCTGGAAACCGGGCTGGAGGAGGTGCTGGGTGCGCTCGCTCTGGCCAATCATCGCCCGCACCCGCAAGGCCCGGCGATCCTGCAAGGGTTTTTCGCCGCCCAGCCGGATGAGGCGCGTCTGGCAAGGGTGTTGCAGCTGGCCAGTGACGGCCCGCCGCCAGACTATCAGATTACCTATCATCCAGCGCGTGACTGGCTGGCTGAAAACCGCGCCGATTTTCCGCCGCTCAGCCTTGGCCGTTTCTGGGTGCATGGCAGCCATATCACAGCGCGCAAGCCTGCCCGGCTATCACTCAAGATTGATGCGGCTCAGGCTTTTGGCTCCGGCTCGCATCCGACCACGGCAGGTTGTCTGGCTGCCTTGCAGTTTATTGCCAAACGCCAGCAACCCGCATCGGTTCTGGATTTGGGCTGCGGCAGTGCGATTTTGGCTATGGCGGCAGCCCGGCTCTGGCCAGCAGCGCAGATTACCGCCTCTGATATTGACCCGGTGTCTATCCATACCGCCCGCGAAAATATGCGTCAGAACAGCCTCAGCCGGGCGCGCTGTCAGCTGGTGCTGGCGGACGGGTTGCAGCATCGCCAGCTCAGCGCTGCTGCTCCCTATCAGCTGGTTCTGGCCAATATTCTGGCCGCCCCGCTGCGCCGGATGGCCCCGGCTATCGCGTCAGTTTTGGCAAGAAATGGCTGGCTGGTGCTGGCCGGCCTGCTGGATCATCAAGCGCGCGCCGTATTGGCGGCCTATCGGGCACAGGGGCTGGTGCCGGTCTGGCAGAGGGTTCAGGCGGGCTGGTCTATCCTGATTTTGCGCCCGGCTGGCAGACAGGCACGCCCAGCGGCAAGGCGGCAGCGATGAGCAGCTTTGCCCAGCGTCTGGAGCAGCTGCGCCAGCTGATAAAGGCGGCCGGGCTGGACGGGTTTGTGCTGGATCGGGCAGATGCGTTTCAGGGGGAGGAGGTGCGCCCGTGTGATGAACGATTGGCCTGGATGACCGGCTTTGACGGGTCGGCAGGAACGGCCGTCATTCTGGCGGACAAGGCGGCGTTGTTTTCTGATTCCCGCTACAGCCTGCAGCTGGAACGCCAGCTGGACAGCACCCTCTGGCAAGGGTTTGATACGGCGGAAAAAGGCCTGGCAGACTGGCTGGCTGCACAGGCGGCACCGGCCCGGCTCACCCTTGGCTATGCCAGCGAGACCACCACCCCGGCGCGCTTGCGGCGCTGGCAGAAAATCTCTGGCCGGCTGGACTGGCAGGCGTTACCAGCCCATCCGGTCGATCCTATCTGGACCGACAGGCCCGCCCCGGCACCGCGCGCCGTTTGGCAAGTGCCGGACCATCTGGCCGGACAGACAGCAGCAGAAAAGCTGGCCGCGCTGCGCGAAAAAATGGCTGCGGGCGGGGCGCAGGCCCAGCTGGTAACCGACCCGATGGCGGTGAATTGGCTGTTTAACCTGCGCGGTAATGATCTGGCCCATACGCCGGTGCATCTGTGCTTTGCCCTGATCCCGGAGCAAGGCCAGCCAGTATTGATAGGCGCGGAGGCCGGGGCTGCCTCTCTGGCTGGGGCAGAGGGTGTTGCCTTGTCGGATGCGGGCAAAATGCTGGCCAGCCTGTCCGGCCAGAAATTGGCGCTGGACCGGGCCAGCTGTCCGCTGCTGATCGCAGATTTGGCAAGCAGCAGCGGGGCTGAGATTGTCTGGCAGGAAGACCCGCTGATCGGGATGAAGGCGTGCAAGAACAGTGCTGAGCTGGCTGGATTTCATGCTGCCCATCTGCAGGATGCGCTGGCCTTTGTGGAATTCTGGCATTGGCTGGAGCAGCAGGATGTGACCGGCTTTACCGAGAGCCAGCTGGCAGACCAGCTGCAGCAATATCGGGCCGCCAAGCCGGGCTATATCTGCGATTCCTTTCCGGCGATTGTTGGCTTTGCAGAAAATGCTGCTGTCGTGCATTACCGCGCCCGGCCCGGCCAGGACAGACAGATTACAGCAGATAATTTGCTGCTGATTGATTCAGGCGGCCATTACCAGCAAGGCACCACTGATATTACCCGCACGCTGGCGATTGGCAGCCCGCCCGCCGAGGCGGTCGCTGCCGCCTCATCGGTGCTGGCTGGTCATTGTGAATTGGCGCGGG
>Ga0181579_10002554_pt1 | contig 14674 bp, 15 predicted proteins | sample 071ome_24_FD_132996 | JGI IMG/M metagenome (GOLD analysis project Ga0181579, IMG submission 132996) | Coastal salt marsh microbial communities from the Groves Creek Marsh, Skidaway Island, Georgia - 071402CT metaG (megahit assembly) | ecosystem: Environmental > Aquatic > Marine > Intertidal... | reverse complement strand
CAGGCCCCAATATTCACGTTTGTGGATTTTGCCACCGGCCTCGGTGATGATGCCGGCAAATTCATCGGCCATGGTTTCGACCTGGGCGGACGAAATATCCTGACGCGCGATGAAGACGCTTTCATACAAGCGCATGCGTAACTCCTTCTGGCTAATCGTCCGCCATCTCTGCGACGGACCAACCGGTTTCCCGGCAAGGAATGTTTCAGTGATGTAGGCATCGCCGACAACTGTCCAATGCGATGCAGGCGACACCATACACGAACAGCGCCGGCGTGCAAGCAAATAGTGGCGCTACGGATGCGTGCCAGCGGTTGCCATATGTGGCATAATTTCGCCAAATTCGCTCGGCAATGACGTCGCGGTTTCGTAAAGAGCGATGTCCGGCATCAACGCCGGGACGATCAGTTGGAGTGAAGTATGGCTGACAAGATCCTTTTTCAGTTTCCCGGGCAGGGCTCGCAGGCCGTCGGGATGGGCGGCTCGCTGGCAGCCGACTTCCCCGAGGCGCGCGCGGTCTTTGACGAGGTCAATGACGCGCTTGGCGAGGATCTGTTCGCGTTCATGCAGGATGGCCCGGAGGATGACCTTCGCCTGACCCGCAATGCGCAGCCGGCGCTATTCGCCGCCTCGATGGCCGGGCTTGCCGTTCTGCGAAAGGCAACCGGGCGTCACATCGCCGAGCTGTCAGATTACGTGGCCGGCCATTCGCTTGGTGAATATTCGGCGCTGGCGGCAGCCGGTACATTGTCGATCGCCGACGCGGCGCGCCTGCTGCGGCTTCGCGGTGACAGCATGCAGGGCGCTGTTCCGGCGGGCGAGGGGGCCATGGCGGCCATCCTGAATGCCGAGGAAGAGGTGGTGAACGAGATCGTCGCCGAGGCGGCCGCAAGCGGTGTCATCCAACTCGCCAATGACAATGCCCCCGGGCAGATTGTCGTCAGCGGCGCCGCGGCGGCGGTGGATCATGCCATCGAATCGGCCAGGGCGCGCGGTATCCGCCGCGCTATCAGGCTGCCGGTCAGCGCTCCGTTCCATTGCAGCATGATGCAGCCCGCCGCCAAGGCGATGGAAGAGGCGCTTGCCGGTGCCGACATGAAGGACGCGGCGGTGCCGGTCTTCTGCAATGTCACCGCCGCGACCGAAACCGACGCTGGTGTCCTGCGAGAGAATCTGGTCACACAGGTCACCGGCCGCGTTCGCTGGCGCGAGACGCTTCTTGCCGCGAATGAGGCCGGCGTATCCCGCTTTGTCGAGATCGGCACCGGCAAGGTGCTGTCGGGACTTGTGAAACGGACGCTTGATGAGGCCATCATGGTCAATCTGGACAGCGCCGACGATCTGGACTCGGTGCTGGCCGAGCTGTAGGGTTGCGGCACATCGGACAATTGTTCGCATATCTTGTCCGCATATAGGGGAAAACAGGAGCCTTCATGTTTGATCTGTCAGGCAACAGCGCGCTGATTACCGGCGCAAGTGGTGGGATCGGGGCGGCGATTGCCCGCGCTCTTCATGCCGCCGGCGCAACGGTGGTCCTGCATGGCACGCGCGCCGAGCGCCTTGCCGCGCTGGCCGGAGAACTTGGCGATTGCGCGCATGTCGTTACGGCCAACCTGTCCAAGCGCGCCGAGGCTGCCGGTCTGGTCGATGCCGCGGCCGAGGCGGCGGGGGCGCCGATTTCGATCCTCGTCAACAATGCCGGCATCACGCGCGACAATCTGGCGATGCGGATGAAGGACGAGGAATGGGACGAGGTACTGAACGTCAACATGACCGCCGCAATGACGGTCGCGCGTGGCTGCCTGCGGGGCATGATGAAGGCCCGGCATGGGCGGATCATCTCGATCTCCTCGATCGTCGGCGTGACCGGCAATCCGGGGCAGGCCAATTATGCCGCCTCCAAGGCCGGCATGATCGGATTCAGCAAGGCGCTTGCCGCCGAGGTCGCCAGCCGCGGGATCACGGTCAATGTCGTCGCCCCGGGCTTTATCGAAACGCCGATGACCGACGAGCTTGGCGAGGCACAGCGCGAGGCGCTTCTGGGGCGGGTGCCGGTGGGGCGCCTTGGCACGGCTGACGAAGTGGCATCGGCTGTTCTGTTCCTGGCCAGCGTCGAGTCTGCCTACATCACCGGTTCGACCATTCATGTGAATGGTGGCATGGCGATGCTGTGACCGCGTCATGATCAATACCGCCGGATCGCGCGCTTGGCGGCAGAGGTGATCAGGCGGTGACTCTTTAGGGTGGCGCAGCTGTAAAAACTGTGTTATCTGCCGCCAACTTTGAAATTTCAGGTCCCGGTCGGGGCCGTTTCAACCTTCTCTCAAAGGGGGCTTTAATGAGCGATATCTCAGATCGTGTTCGGAACATCGTTGTGGAACATCTTGGCGTTGACGCTGACAAAGTCGTCGATGGCGCGAGCTTCATCGATGATCTTGGCGCTGACAGTCTCGACACCGTCGAGCTGGTCATGGCATTCGAAGAGGAGTTCGGTGTTGAAATTCCAGACGATGCTGCCGAGCGCATCCTGACCGTGAAGGACGCTGTCTCCTTCCTGGAAGAAAGCGCCGCCTGATCAGGCCATGAAATGTTTTCAGCCCCCGGCTCGTTGCCTTGCAGGTAGACGCCACCCGGGGGCTGGCGTATTTTAGAGTTATTCGGTCCCAGATCAGGAGAAAAACGTGCGTCGCGTAGTTGTCACCGGTCTTGGAATGGTCACCCCGCTTGGTGTCGGGGTCGACCGCAACTGGTCCCGGATCCTTGCCGGACAGAGCGGTATTGGTCGCATTTCCAATTTCGAGGTTAGTGATATCACATGCCAGATCGCCGGCCAGGTGCCCGGTCCGGACGAGGATGGCGGCCTCAATCTCGACGATTTCATCGATCCTCGCGAACAACGCCGGCAGGACAGGTTCATCCAGCTTGGCGTGGTAGCGGCGCAGCTTGCTGTTGAGGATTCCGGCTGGAAGCCTGGTGATCGCGAGGCGCAGAACCGCACCGGCGTGATGATCGGCTCGGGTATTGGCGGTCTCGAGACCATTGTCAGCACAGACCAGTTGATGGCTGACCGCGGGACCCGCAAGATCAGCCCGTTCTTCATTCCCTCGGCTCTGATCAATCTGGTGTCGGGGCATGTATCGATCAAATACGGTTTCAGGGGTCCCAACCATGCTGTCGTGACCGCCTGCTCGACAGGCGCGCATGCCATTGGCGATGCCGCCCGCATGGTGGCGCTTGACGATGCCGACGTGATGGTTGCTGGCGGCGCCGAGGCGGCCGTATGCCGGATCGGCATGGCCGGTTTTGCCGCCGCGAGGGCACTGTCCACCGGCTATAATGACCGGCCCGAGCAGGGGTCGCGCCCCTGGGACAAGGGCCGTGACGGCTTTGTCATGGGCGAGGGGGCCGGCATTGTCGTGCTTGAGGAGCTTGAGCATGCGAAGGCGCGCGGCGCGACCATCTATGCTGAAATCAAGGGCTATGGCATGTCGGGTGATGCCTATCACATCACCGCGCCTGCCGAGGATGGCGATGGTGGTTTCCGCGCAATGCAGGCAGCCCTGAAGCGCGCCGGTCTGACGCCGGCTGATATTGACTATGTCAACGCCCACGGCACCTCGACGCCGCTCGGCGACCTGATCGAGGCGGGGGCGGTGCGCCGCCTTCTTGGTGACGCCGTCGGCTCCATTTCCATGTCGTCTACAAAGAGCGCGACAGGCCATCTTCTTGGCGCGGCAGGGGCGATCGAGGCCATCTACTCGGTCAAGGCGGTGCAAACTGGCGAGGTGCCGCCGACATTGAATCTCGAGGATCCGGAAGAGGCGGTGGCCGATTTCGATCTTGTGCCGTTGAAATCACGCAAGCGCGAGGTGCGCAACGCGATGTCGAACTCCTTTGGCTTTGGCGGCACCAATGCATCGTTGATCATCGGCCAGGTGACCTGATGCTCCGATCCGCCGCCCGGTTCATGATCCGGACGGTGGGGCTGCTCGGCCTCCTTGCCGCGATCGTCACAGGTAGCTGGTTCGCGGCCGACAGGATGATCGTGCAGGCCGAAGGGCCACACACGGATAATGTGCTGATCCGGATATCCCCCGGCGATGGCCATGCCACCATAAGGTGGGTGCTGAAGCGCGCCGGCGTGATCCGCGAGCTCTATCATTATGATGCCGCGCGCATCATGGCCGGGGCGTCCTTTGTGCCGAAGGAGGGCGAGTTCGAGATACCGCCGCGCGCCAGCCTGGCGGCGATCATGGACATCATCCATGCCGGGCGAAGCCATCAGCGGCGCCTGACCATCATCGAGGGCATGACATCGGCCGAGATCGGTGCCGCGATCCTGAAGAATGAGAATTTTACCGGCGAGATTACCGTGGCGCTCGATGAGGGCAGCCTGCTGCCGGAAACCTATTTCTTCACCCGCGGTACCAGCCGTAACGCCATGCTGACCCGGATGCAGGAAAAGCGTCAACTGGCGCTTGCCGAGGCGTGGATCGACCGCGCGCCGGATCTGCCATACAAGACACCGCGCGACGCCCTGATCCTTGCCTCGATCATAGAGCTGGAGACCGGCGACAGCGCCGAGCGGCTGGAGGTTGCCGGTGTTTTCGTCAACAGGCTGAAACGCGGCATGCGCCTGCAATCCGATCCGACGGTGCTCTATGGGGTCGCAGGGGACACAAAGCGCACCATCCGCCGATCCGATCTCAAGCGTGAGACCGAATGGAACACCTATGTCATTAAGGGATTACCAAAAACGCCGATCTGTAATCCAAGCCTTGACTCAATCAATGCCGCGCTGGCTCCGGCACGCACGAAAAATCTGTATTTCGTCTCTGACGGCAAGGGGGGGCTGCGATTTGCCAGGACGCTGGACGAACATAACCGGAATGTAAGATTATTCCGCCAGGCGCAGCGAAAGGCTGGCCTTCGTGACAACTGAACGATCCGGAAAGAAGGAATTGCCATGACAGGAACGTCGCAGACAGGCGTCGGGATCGGCCGTCGAGGGCTCATGCTGGTCCTGTCGTCCCCGTCCGGGGCGGGAAAAACCTCGATTGCGCGCCAGTTGCTGGCCGAGGATGCAAACCTGACCCTGTCGGTCTCGGCGACAACAAGACCGCCACGCCCGAACGAGGTCGATGGCCGCGACTATCATTTTGTCGATCAGGCGCGGTTTGACGAGATGGTCGCTTCGAATGCCTTTCTGGAATATGCGACTGTGTTCGGCAATTCCTATGGCACGCCGAAGGCTGATGTGATGACGGTGCTGGAGGCCGGCGGTGACGTGCTGTTCGACATCGACTGGCAGGGAACTCAGCAGGTGGCCAACGCGGCCGGAGATGATCTTGTGTCGGTGTTCATCCTGCCTCCGTCCCGTGCCGCCCTGCAGGCAAGGCTGGAATCGCGGGCAGAGGACAGTGACGAGGTGGTTGCGGCCCGCATGGCCAAGGCGTCGGACGAAATCAGCCATTACCCGGAATATGGCTACATCGTTGTGAATGATGATCTGGACCGGTCAGTCAGTTCTGTGCGTGCGATCCTTGCCGCTGAAAGGCTGCGCCGCGACAGGCAAACCGGCTTGACGGAATTTGTGCGTAAACTTCAGGCCGAGGCGGGCTGACCTTCCGGCGGAGGGCCGACCTCACGCGCAAGGCGGCAGAACGCCTCGATATCAAGATCCTGGGGACGGCCCTGCGGGTCGATGCCGGCGCGGGTGAGCAGCGCCTCGCCGCCAATCGGCTTCAGCGACGCGCGCAGCATCTTGCGGCGCTGACCGAAGGCAAGCCTGGTGACATGTTCCAGCGCCGCCCGGTCGCAGTCATAACGCGGCGCGGCAAGCGGCCTGATATGGACCACCGAAGAGGTTATTTTTGGCGCCGGCACAAAGGCTTCCGGCGGAATATCGAACAGGATGGCGGCGTCGGCCATCCAGCCGGTCAGAATGCTCAGCCGCCCGAAAGCGCTGTCACCCGGCTGTGCCGTGATCCGTTCGGCGACTTCCTTCTGGAACATCAGCGTCAGCGATTCAAACGCGCTGGCCCGGCCAAGCCACTGGATCAGCAAGGTTGTTGCGATGTTGTAGGGCAGATTGGCCACAATCCGGCGCGGCGGCGTTCCGATCTCCCACAGGGGTGTTTTCAGCGCGTCCGCCTCGACAAGCTCTAGCCTGTCTCCGGCAGCGCCGAGAAGCGACGCCAGAACGGTACTGGCGCGGAAATCCTTTTCGATCGCAATGACTTTGTGCGCCCCTTCCAGCAGCAGCGCCCGGGTCAGACCGCCCGGCCCCGGCCCAACCTCGATTGTTGTGCCATCCAGCCTGCCGGCGCTGCGGGCGATGCGCCGTGTCAGGTTCAAATCGAACAGGAAATTCTGTCCAAGCGACTTGCGGGCCCGCATGTCCATCTCGCCAACCAGCTGCTTCAGCGAAGGCAACGCCTCGATGGCGGCGTTTTCGGGAAAGGTTTCAGCTGTCGGCATGACGGTTCGTTGCCATCAGCCGCGCCATACGGAGGGCGGCAATCAGACTGCCTGCCTGCGCCGTGCCGGTGCCGGCAATATCGAAGGCCGTGCCATGATCCGGCGATGTCCGGATGAAATCGAGGCCGAGCGTCACATTCACACCGCCATCGAAATCAAGCGTTTTGATCGGGATCAGCACCTGGTCATGATACATGCCAAGAACGCCGTCATATGTCTCCCGCGCCCGTCGATGGAACAGGGTATCGGCTGAAACCGGGCCAAAAGCCCTGATCCCGGCGGCTTGCAACCGCGCGACCGCCGGTGCGATCACCTGTTCATCCTCGTCTCCAAACTGGCCATTCTCTCCGGCATGGGGGTTCAGGCCGCAAACGGCGATGCGCGGGCTGGCGCAGGAGAAATCCCGCCTCAGTGACTCGGCAAGCAGCACTCCCTTGTTGACGATGTCGTCACCTGTCAGGGCATCGGGGACGTCCCGCAGGGCCATGTGGATTGTCACCGGAACCACGCGCAACTCATCACATGCCAGCATCATCGCCGGCGCGCCGTCACGCTGCGTTGACAATGTCGCCAGGAATTCCGTATGCCCGGGATGGGCAAAGCCGGCCTCCTGCAATACCGCCTTGTTGACCGGGTTGGTGACCATGGCGGCGGCGCTGCCATCGCGCGCCCATTTGGCGGCCCTTCGAATGCTCTCAATGACCGTCGGCGCGTTGCGCGGATCGGCGGTGCCGGCACAGGGTGCCTGTGGCCACTCCAACGGTATCACGGGAAGATGGTCATCTTCGATGCTGATCTCGCCCGGCGTGTCGATAATGCGGAGTTTGGCGTCGATGTTCAGCCTGTCGGCGAGGTCCGCCAGGCGCCGGGGATCCTCGATAATGGCAAATCCGCCTTCACCGGCCTGATGCGCCTTCAAGGTGATTTCGGCGCCGATGCCGGCAGGGTCGCCCGGGGTGAGTATGAGGGGAGTAAGTATAAGGGGGGTGGGTATGAGAGGGGCGGCCATGGCAACCGTCACTTCACCTGATGAGCCAGCCGGTGCCATCACCTGTCACGGCGCTCGATAACCGCTGTCCGGCGCAGTTTCAGGGCCTGGCGTTCGCTGAGGCTGCCGAAGACACGGTCAAAGAAGATTTGTCTGATTTCATCGCGACTGGGAAGCTGCAGTTCCGGTTCCATGATCCTGCAGATCATCATCGAGGCGACCCCTTCTGCGAAGGCCAGCGGCTCCGAAGGCTTGCCGCTGTCAAGAGATATGAGCAGCTGCTGCATTTGCGGCGCCATGTCGGCGACAAGCATGTCATCAAGTCGGGCAAAGGCACCACTTCCATATTCCGAGTTGAGGGCTTCCATGGCGTCGCAATCGGCAATGTCCGATGTATCACGAGACACCCTGGCAGCAGCCTCCAGACGGTCGGCATCCGTGGCATCGGCGGATACCGGCAGGATCGCGCGGGCAAGCCAGACGCGTGATTGCGAGCTGTCCACAAGCCCGTTCTTGCGCTCACCTGTGTGCCGAAGAAGATAGAACGCACCATCGAGAAGAATGGGGTCGGTGACCTCTCCACTCTTCATGCCGGTCAGCTCGTCACGGAATGCCTTTGGCAGTTTCTCAACCATGACCCAGCCGATATTGCCGCCCCGCGAGGCGCTGCCGGAGGCGGAATATTGACGCGCGATCTCGGCAAAACTGGCACCCTTTCTGACAGCGGCAGCAATTTCCGCTGCCAGCGCCCTCGTTTGAGTCAGGTCTCGCGACTGTCCCGGGGCAAGAACAATCTCGGCAAGCTGGATCTGCGGTTTTGCCGCACTGAGCCTTATCCGTGCCAGTTCTTCATCAATCATGATTTCAATATTCGAGAATCTCTCCTGAAATCGGCCGCTGATGTAGCTCGACCAGGCAAGATCGCTGGTATATTTCTGTTGCACCGTCATCGGATCGATTCCGGCCTCGCGCAATATAATGGCGCCTGACCTGTTCCCGGCGCCGAAATTCTGGTTCATGAAATTTCGTGCCTCCGGCAGCACGGTGGATTCCACATCGGGAATCATGCCCTTGGCTTCCTCCAACCGAAGCTTGTCATCGATGAGAAGCTGCAACGCGTCCTCATAGACACGATCACGGTTTTCGTCATTGATCCGGATATTGGTCGCGAATTCCAGAAATTTGGCCCGCTGTTCGACATCATAATTTGTGATGGGGTGTTCGTTTACCGTCGCCACGATGTTGATTTGCGCAGCGGCGAGGCCTGACCAGAAGAAAATGGCTGCAATACTCTGCATCAACAGCAATTTGGCAAGGTGGTTCATCTTTTTCATGACCTTTCAGGCCTCATCCATTCTGGCGAGCATGATGGTGCCGGTGACGGCGACGCAGAGCGCCGGTGCCCAGGCGGCAAGAATAACTGGCAGGCGAAGCGATTCGCCAAGAACCTGCATGAAATGACTGAACAGTGTGACTGATACAGCGAGGATCATGCCGCGCGTGAACAGCCTGGCGCGCCGGCCTCTGACCATGTTCGTGAGAGTGGCGCGGGCGCTGATCATGGCAAGCCCCATCAGCAACAGTGGCATGGCCAGCAATTTGTGGAAGTGAAGCCTGTGTTCAACCGCCGGCAAACCGGCCCGTTCAAGCAACGCGATGAAAGAGGGTAGTGAATAGACGGCGATTGTGTTGGGTGGTTCGCTCGAAAGGCCAAGGTCAAGTATGCCGAGGCTGCTTGGCAGCATCATGCCGCCCTTTTCAACCATCACGCCATCCCGGTTCCAGGCTCGGGCATCTTCAATGACCCATCCGCTGTCGGTGAGTTGCATGCTGTTGGCCCTGATCCGGAGAACTAGATTGTTCTTCTCATCGAATTTGTAGACCACTGGCCGGACGATGCTGGCCATGTCGACCTCCAGCATCTCGCCATGGATGATGAAGCGCCCATTCGGATGTTCATCACGAAGCCATATGCCATCCGCCGAGACGGACAGCCGCTGCTCCGTATTGCCAAAGATAGAATTCATCAGGCTTTCGTAATGCCGCGATGTCACCGAGCCGATTGGATTTATGATGCCGACATGAACGACCCCGACCAGACACGCGACACATACAACCGGGCTGAGCACCGACCAGATCGATTTTCCAAAGCCGCGGCTGACAATAAATTCATTCGTACGGTTCCAGGATTCAAAACACACCATCGAACCGATAATCAGCACCATCGGCAGCGTCATCTCGATCACGGTGGGAATGTTCAGCAGGACAAGGTTCAGGATGCTGACGTCTTCTGCCATCTGCTTGTTGCTGCTGCGCCGGGCCAGTTCAACTGCCTGGATCAGCGATACCACGAGGGTCAGTCCAACGCCGCTTGCCAGAATCCAGCCGGCGTATCTGCCACCGAAATAACGGAACAAGGTGCCGGAAATCGCTGTGCCGATCATGACAACGCCTCCAGTCGGCCTTCTGGATTGGACGGCGTGCCGTTCAAGGACGGTATGGCGAGGATTGCCATCATCAGGATGCCCGGCACCGCGATGCTGGCATACAAAAGCGGCGCGGTCGCCGGGATCATTGTGACAAGCGAGCGCGCGGAGATGAGTGCCGCAATGCAGACCATGCCTGTGCAGAATGTCATGACGGTTCGGCGTGTCCATGTGTGGCGTCGCACCTGCCCATAGAGGACACCACAACAGGCAGTCAGCACAAGAACAAGCGCCAGGATCGGTGACACCAGCCGGTAATGGCCTTCTGCGCGTCGCTGGTTGACATAGGCAGGGCTTGGAGACTTGGCGGGGTCGAGAAGATTGGTGATCGTATCCTCATTCATGTCGATCGGCATCCGCCTTGCCTCTTTCCGTCCCTGCGGCGCGATCATCACCATATGCGTGTCGAAAAGCAGTTTTGCCCCCGCTTCATCATCGCCGCCGAGTTCCATCCGCTCGCCATCCTGAAGAAGCACCGCGGGAAGTCCGTCGCGCTCGATGAACTGGCCGGCACGCGCAGTCAGGGTAATGATCTTGCCGTCGGTGCGTTCATCATGGATGAAAATGTCCCGCGCCAGTCCATCATCATATTTCTCACCGATCAGCAACGTCATCCCGTCGACAACATCAATGAAGACATCATCCTGCAGCATGATAGTGGGAATGCTGTTGCGGACCTTGAACTGCACCTGCTTGTAGACACCAAAGCTCATGGGAAGCAGAATTGTCGAGTTCAGCATCAGTGCTGTACTCAACAGAATGCCAAGCGCGATCGGCGCCCGCGCCAATTGCAGCGCGCTCATGCCGCTTGCCTGCATGACAAGGAGTTCTCGGTCAGCGACAGCGCGGTGGAATACCCAGGTGACACCGATGAACGCGCCGATTGGCACCGCGATTGTCAGCCAAAGCGGGATCACCGTGACTGACATCAGAAGGAATTCCGAGACCGGGGCGCCGCGATTGATGACCACTTCGAGAATACGGATCGTCTGGAACAGCCACATGATGCCGACCAGTGTGATCGACACGGCAATGCTGGTCCGGATCATCTGCGCAAAAAGGTAGCGGTCAAATTGCATGGTGGCCCCTTGAGACTCTGCGGGCATGATTACCATATGGAAAGCTGAAAAAGCAAAAGCTATGACGTTGCGTCAAGGGCCGATGGCACAAACAGGACAGTGCCGCCACGCATCGGTTTGACAGGCCGGTTTGACAGGTTTGTGGCAAAGCTGTTTTATCAAGCGCCCGGTGCAGGCATTTCGAGTTGGCACCCGGGAAAATTTCAGACAGGACAGGCATATGGCATCCAAACTAGATCTTTCGTTTTCCTCAGACATGCCGGAAGGTGCGCACGCGGTCATCTGTCTTGTGGCCAAGGGCGGCACCTTGTTGCCAGCGCTCGACAAGGTGGCCGCGGCGTCGGTGATCGCCGCCATGGCGGCGGCGCAGTTCACCGGTGAGGCGAACAAGTCGCTGACCCTGTTCCTTGAATCCGGCGTATTTGTTCTTGTCGGTACCGGTGCTGAAATCAAGCCAGGGAGCGCGGCTGAGGAGGTCGGCGGCCGGATCCTGTCGGCGATCGACGGTCTTGAGACCAAGCGCGCCTGTTTGCCTGATCAGGGGCTTGGCGATGAGGTGATGGCCGACATTCTGATGGGCATGATGTCGGCCGCCTATCATTTCGAGGATTATCTCACCGAGACCTCGCGGAAAGAAAAATCGGTCAAGCTTACGGTCGTTTCAGACAGTCTGGGCGAGTCCCATCCGGCGGTCATCGATCGAATGGGCCTGATGAAGGGTGTTGAAATGGCACGCAATCTTGTCTTTGAGCCGCCCAACACGCTGTTCCCGGTCGAGTTTGCCGCGCGTTGCACGACGCTGGAAAAACTCGGTGTCGAGGTGTCCGTCCTCGATGAAGAGGCCATGGCCGAGCTGGGTATGGGTGCGCTTCTTGGCGTGGGGCAGGGAAGCCGCCGCGAGTCCCGGCTTGTTGTCATGCACTGGCGTGGCGGCACGGATGAGGGTCCCATCGCGCTGGTCGGCAAGGGCGTCACCTTCGATACCGGCGGCATTTCGTTGAAGCCGGCCAAGGGTATGGAGGATATGAAGTTCGACATGGGCGGCGCCGCCGCCGTGACCGGCACGATGATGGCGCTTGCCTCGCGCAAGGTGGCGCGCAACGTCGTTGGGGTCATCGGCCTTGTCGAGAACATGCCAGACGGCAACGCGCAGCGACCCGGAGATGTCGTGACCTCGATGGCCGGCAAGACAATCGAGGTGATCAACACCGATGCCGAGGGCAGGCTGGTGCTGGCGGATGCGCTGCATTACACGCAGACCCGTTTCAAGCCGCAGGCGATGGTCGATCTGGCAACCTTGACCGGGGCGATGATTGTCGCGCTTGGCAAGGAATATGCCGGTGTCTTCAGCAACAGTGACGGACTGTCCGACCAGCTTTCCACAGCCGGTGCGGCGACACTCGAACCTGTCTGGCGTATGCCGCTTGGCAAACCCTATCACCAGCAGTTGAAATCCCATATCGCCGACATGAAAAACATCGGCGGTCCGGCAGGTGGTTCGATCACGGCGGCCTGTTTCCTTGAACGGTTTGTGACCGACACACCATGGGCGCATCTCGATATCGCCGGCAAGGCGTGGGCCGACAAGGCCACGAAGACCGTGCCGAAAGGGGGTACGGGATATGGTGTGCGGCTGCTCAGCAGATTGGTTGATGACTGGCAGCCTGTCGAAATCACCGCCGATGACAGCTGAAGGATCGCTGCAGGGTAAAGGGCATGCCACAGGTTGATTTCTATCACCTGACAAGATCCGAACTGCCGGATGCGCTGATCATGCTGATCGAGAAATCGCGCCAGGCCGGCCGCAAGGCATTGGTTCACTGCCCGCGCCCCGCGGCCGAGGCGTTTGATGACGATCTCTGGACAAGGGAGCCTGACACCTGGCTTCCGCACGGGCTTGACGATGGCGATGGCGCGGCGCATGCCGTAGCATGGATCATCTCCGAGGGAACGGCGAACCCGATCGCGGCCGAGTTCCTGTTTCTCCTGCACGGCGCCGAGCGCGAGGACATGGCCGGTTTCGAGCGGGTTTTCAACCTGTTCGACGGGCGGTCCGAGGCGCAGGTCGCGCAGGCCCGCAACCAATGGCAGGCATGGCGCGGCATGGAGGGGGTTGAAATGCGGTATTTCGCCCAGGATGACGAAGGAAAGTGGCAACAGCGCGCCTGATGTCCGCGGCAAGGTCTGATCACCGCCGCTGACCGCCTTTTGTCCTTGTAACGAGGCGCGTCTCGCCCTATCAAGGCTGCGTTCATGCAGGGTCTGAACCCCCTGCCTTCACCAGTTCAAAACTGTTCAATCCAGTCAAAGGGAAAACCATGGCCCTCGAAAGAACCTTCTCCATCATCAAGCCGGACGCAACGCGTCGCAACATCACCGGTCAGATCAATGCCCGTCTCGAGGCCGCAGGCCTCCGGATCGTCGCCCAGAAGCGCAAGCAGTTGAGCGAGGCCGAGGCGCAGGCCTTCTATGCCGTTCACAAGGAACGCCCGTTCTATAATGACCTTGTCGCCTTCATGACGTCGGGTCCGGTCGTGCTGCAGGTTCTCGAAGGAGAGAACGCCATTGCAAAGAACCGCGAAGTGATGGGCGCCACCAACCCAGCCGAAGCCGCCGAGGGCACGATCCGCAAGGATTTCGCCGAATCCATCGAGGCCAATTCGGTGCATGGCTCGGACGCGCCGGAGACCGCCGCCAACGAGATCGCCTTCTTCTTCTCGGGAAGCGAGATCGCCGGCTGAGCTGTCAGCTGACGGGCGATGAAGACAGAATCAAAAAGGGCGGCACCATGGGGGCCCCCCTTTTTGCTTGCCTTGGGCTTGTTTGTCGGTGGCGTCCCTCTAGAGAAGAGTGGCAGCCATGATGACAAGGGTCAGGATGACCAGAACGACAACGATTTTCGATGCGTTCATGAAATTGTGATAGAAGCTCAGATGCGCATGCGCCTGCTTGTCAAAGTCGTCGGTGTTCATGTGATAAGGCTCCCCCGCCACGTCTCAGATCCTTCGTCGGTTATGGCGTAACAGCACCGTGAAATCAATATCAAGATTGCCCGGGCCGCCATCGGCTGACCGCGCAACTTCACGGCCAGATGACAGTATCTTTCAGGACGCCGGCGATTGTCATATCCGCCGACGCAAGTGACCGCGCCCCCGGTCGCCAGCTCGGATTGCCATCGATAATCTGCAGCTCCCCGCTGGCAAGCGCCAGAATGACAAATGGATAGAGAGCATGTTCCAGTGTCAGCATACGCGCTGCCAGCTCTGACTCTGTTTCATCCCCGCTGACCGTCAGCGCGGCCTGCAGTAGGATGGGTCCGTCATCAAGCGCCGGAGTGACGAGATGGACGGTGGCGCCGTGCCGCCTGTATCCGGCGGACAGGGCGCGGGCATGGGTGTCGAGCCCCTTCAGATCGGGGAGAAGCGATGGATGGATGTTGATGATCCGGTCCCGGAACCTGTCGACAAAGCTGGCCGAAAGGATGGCCATATAGCCGGCAAGCAGGATCCAGTCGGCACCGGTCGCCTCGATCGCTGCCGCCAGCGCGGCTTCCTGCGCGGATTTGTCAGCAAAGTCCTTGCGGTCGACAAGCTGCGTCGGCAGCCCTATCCCGGCGGCGCTGGCCAGCCCCTGACAGGGTT
>Ga0181579_10002550_pt1 | contig 14689 bp, 11 predicted proteins | sample 071ome_24_FD_132996 | JGI IMG/M metagenome (GOLD analysis project Ga0181579, IMG submission 132996) | Coastal salt marsh microbial communities from the Groves Creek Marsh, Skidaway Island, Georgia - 071402CT metaG (megahit assembly) | ecosystem: Environmental > Aquatic > Marine > Intertidal... | reverse complement strand
TGGCATTTATCGATCGGAATCAGGAAACTCCGTTCTTCATCTATCTTGCTTACAACGCGGTGCACGGCCCCTTCGAAGCGAAGGAAGCGGATCTGGCTCGCTCGCCAGATTTGCAACCGAAGAACCGGCGTCTAGCGGCCGCGATGACGATTTCGTTGGATGAAAACGTGGGCCGTCTTCGTTCCCAGCTGGAATCACTTGGTTTGCTCGAAAACACGCTCATCGTATTTTTGAACGACAATGGGGGAACTCCCGGCGGAGCCCATTCCAACGGAGAGTTGCGGGGGCATAAGGGAAGCTATTGGGAAGGCGGTATCAGGGTGCCGTTTGTGGTGTCCTGGCCCGCGCGGCTGCCGATGGGGCAAAGCTTCATGCATCCGGTCTCTTCGCTGGACTTGATGCCGACCTTTGTATCCGCGAGCGGAGGCAGTTTGAATGCATTTGCAGAAATGGACGGAGTGAATTTGCTTCCTTATCTGAGGGGAGAACGCAAAGGAGTGCCGCATGAGGCGATGTTCTGGCGATTCTGGAGAGTGGCGGTAGCTCGGGAAGGACCTTGGAAGCTGATACGTGTAGCCGAAGATCCGCTACAAGAGAGTCGGGCTCTGCTATCCCCATTGATACTTATCAACCTCGAGAATGATCCCGGAGAAACAACCAATCTGGCGGCAAAATTCCCAGAAAAGGCGAGAGAATTGGTAAAGCGGCTGCAGGCTTGGGAAACGGAGCTATCGCAGCCTCGTTGGTACGACGGTCGCGATTGGCAACACTGGCAAGAAGAGCAAGTGAAAAATCACCGGATGATGGATTGAGAAGGGGCTCCTCACACCGAGCTGAAATCCATAGGCGGGCGTTTTGGCCTAACGTCCAGGGCCTGCTCAACCTTGTGGCCAAGAGCAATGAGTTTGTCTTCCTCGAAGAGACGGCTCCAGAAGCCGACGCTGTAGGGGAGATTGGCGGTTTCATCGTCACCGACACTTTCCTCTTCAAATGCCCACCTGATCGGACGAACTTTGTGTCCGCAGGGTATGGTTAATTGAGGGTGCCCGGTAAAGTTCGACATGTGCAGCATGCCTTGGGCGAAATTATCTCCCAATATGATGTCAACCGATTGGAACAGCGCATCCATCTTGCCCATCAGGATTCGTCGCATGCGATCGACTTGCAGGTAGTCGATTGCGGAAATCGTTCGAGCCTTGCGCCAAGTATTGGGCCAAGCCCGGTCCACCTGCCAACGCAATTCATCGTCGCGGTTTGATAGCGTCAACTCTTCGAAAGCTGCTGCTGCCTCGGCCTCCAATTGCAGTGGTAAGGTCCGATGATCGAACTCCGGCAGCGTTATTTCTTCAACTTGAGCTCCGAGTGATTCGACTGCATCCAATACCTGGCGGCTGAGTTGATGATCGGGCGATTCCGTAAAACTCGAAGGATCGTAGCCTATTCTTAGCTGGGATATATCCATGTGCGCATCGTAGGCGAAATTGGTGGCAATAGAAGCAGGGTCGCTGGTATCGAATCCATTCAGCGCCTCCAGTACGATTGCCGTATCTTCGACCGAACGGCAGATGGGGCCGATCTTGTCCAAACTCCAGCACAAGGTCATTCCTCCGCTTCGGCCGACTCTGCCGAAAGTGGGTCGCAGGCCGACGGTTCCACAGCGGACCGAGGGGCTGATGATCGAGCCAAGCGTTTCCGTTCCGATGGAAAATGCGCAAAGGCCTGCGGCGGTAGCTGAAGCCGAGCCGGCGCTGGACCCGGAAGAACCCTCTCTGGTTTCCCAAGGATTGAGGGTAACACCACCGTACCAAATATCTCCATACGCGATGGCTCCACAACTGGTTTTGCCGAGCAGAACGGCTCCGGCCTCTTCGAGTTTGTCTACGATGTGAGCATTTGAGGATGGGATGCGATCCCGGTAGACGCTGGCTCCCCAGGTTGTCCGTATACCGCTTGTGTCGAATAGATCCTTCAACCCATAGGGTAGCCCATGAAGGGGGCCGCGATAATTTCCTTCCGCTATTTCCGCATCGGCCGCTCTGGCTTGCTCGCGGGCAAGATCGGGCGTTAGGGTAATGAAAGCCTGTAATTTTGTGTCGAACTTATCGATACGATCCAGATAGATTCCGGTTAGTTCCCTACTAGAAATCTGCCTAGATTTTATCCAGTGAGCGAGGTGAGTAGCTGGGGCGAACGCGATATCATCCTCGCTGGCGGGGATGGTCCTATCGATCGAAGCGGTGGATACGGTAGGATCGGACCTTTGTTCCGAGTAGAGCTGGCCAGGAAGCCGAGGGTCGAATGTTTGGGCAGGAGCTTGGTCGTTTAGAAGCTGAGCAGAGCGAATTGATCTCAGACGATCGAGATGTCCATCGTAGCCCTCTAGAATCTGAGCCCACTCGCTATCGGTGTATTCGACATCGAGTAGAGACTCGATATCGGTGGATCTTTTGCCGGAGGCCGATTTTGAAAAAGGCTGGCATCCGCTAGCCAGAAAGGCGAAACCGCCGGTTGAGCCGAGTATAAATTGGCGACGCGAAGAGGAAGAAACCTGTTTTGCCATCTAGACAGGATGCTAGGCGATCCTGCCTTTGGCAAGATTGCTGCTAGGTATCTTGCTTAGCGGATTTCTTGCCTACCTCGTATTCCCGTCTGGGATCGAAATCGGGATTGACGGTGGGCATTTGGGCCGAAATCGATTCTCGCCATTTCTTGAGAGCCAGTTTCAATTGACCCCGTGTCTTGAGATTGAATTCAGAGCGATCGTAGGTCTCCCCAATGTCCTTGGATAGATCATACAACTCGACTTTACCCGTTTCATGGAACTCGATGAGGCGCCATTTGCCGTAGCGAACGGCGCTGTAAGGACCGTCGCCCCCAGCATGGTAGTGCGGGTAATGCCAAAACAGTTTACGGCGGATCTTCTGCTTCGGTTCGTCAAAGAGCTTCAGGAGGCTTCTCCCATCAAGGTCTTCATTGTGGCTGGCGACGCCATCTATGCCCGTTGCGTCCAGGAGAGTCGGATAATAATCGATTGACATGATGGGCGTATCGCAGCGAGTCCCCGCATCAATTACTCCGTGCCAGCTAACAATGGCGGGAACGCGGACGCCGCCTTCGTAAGCCGATCCTTTGCCGCGCCGCAAAGGAATGTTCTCGGTGAAAAAGTCCCGTTTACCGTAGCGTTGGGTCAAGCCACCATTGTCGGAAGTAAAGATGACAAGCGTGTTTTCCCGGAGACCGTTTTTCTCGAGCGATTCCAAAACCCTCCCCACGCTCATATCGAGACTCATGACCATGGCGGCAAAGGTGGGATTGTTGTGAATGGCTTTGGGATCTACTTTGCTTTTGAAGTACTCAACTAGGTCCTCCCTTCCTTGTATGGGCGTGTGAGGCGTATGATAAGCGAAGTACATGAAGAATGGCGCGTCTTTGGATTGCTCGATTTCCTCGATGGCCTTGTCAGTCAAATAATCTGTGCTGTAGTTAGACTTTAACTTCAGAGATCTAGCGGTCTTGTCTGATATGTAGTAGCCTCGCGTTCCTTCGGGCGTATCGTGAGATACATCGAATCCGTGAGCCAAAGGGCCTTGTTGGCCCTGCTCGGGAAAATCGAGATGCCACTTGCCGATGTGAATGGTTCGGTAACCGCCGCTCTTCATAGCCTCGGCCAAGGTTGTCAACTCTGGCTTGAGCCCTTTGGTCCATTCGGGAATTTGCATGCGAGCGTATGGACGGTTCTGGCCAGCAATGAAGTCCGTTAGGCGAAGGCGGGCCGGGTACATCCCCGTCATTATGCTGGCTCGCGTGGGAGAACAGACGGTGCAGGCTGCGTAGGCATTGGTGAACGAAGTTCCCTCAGACGCTAGCTGATCCAGATTAGGGGTCTCATAAAAATCGCTACCGAAACTGCCAGTTCCTGTCCAACCGAGATCATCAGCCAGCAAAAAGACGATATTGGGCCTCTTCGGATCGGAGGCTTTTGTCATCGACGTGAGCAGAATGGCTAGGCTCAAACAGATGAATGAGGATGGGAGCCAATTTTTAGCGGACATATTGTCAATATTGTGTAAATTGGGCTGCAAATGCAATGCCTTTCTGGTTCAGGAGGAATGCGATGAGACTCGCCTCGCAACGGTCTCTCATAGGCCTTGTTTAGCTAAGTTCCCAGAATTAAGGGATTTAGCCTAGGATCAATAACCCGTAGATTGCTCAGCTAACGGCCTCAAGAACCTGCAGTATTCTTGGGTGATGTCCCGATCTCGACCGTCTTTGACGCCTCCGAGAAGATACGAATGACCTACAATGAACGCGTAACCGCTCGGAGAGGGGTAACGCTGTCGGCAAAGCGCTCGAGGTTCAGCCCCATTGCTTGGGCTTGAGAGAGCCACAGGTTCGCCAAAGGCGTGCCTTCGGAAGCGTGGTAATGCTTCCCGGAAATGAATTGGCCTCGACCCGTGCCGGCTACGATGGTCGGCAGGTCGTGATACTGATGGGTGGAGCCGTCGCCCAATCCGGACCCATAGGTGAAAATCGTATTGTCGAGCAGCGTGGTGCCATCGTTTTCCACGATATTATCCATTTTTTGGATCAGGTAGACATACTGTTCCATATGGAATCGATCGAGTCTTTCGAGATCCTCCACGTGTTCGGTCTGATTATGAGACAAGTAGTGATGGGTTACAGGCTTGTCGAAAAGGCTATCGTAGGTGAAAGGCGTATCCCATCTTTCAGGACCTACCATGAAGGTGGCTACTCGGGTTAGACCGGTTTGCAAAGCGACGACCATCAGGTCGCCCATCAATCGGATATATTCCCCTCGCGGCAGATATGCCACTGACGGTTCGGGCATCGGGGTTTTGTCCAACTCGCCCTTCATGGCGTCTAGCTTGTCGATCTGCTCTTCGATGGTCCTGATAGAATCGAAATACTCGGAGAATTTCTGTTGGTCCGCGTATCCAAGTCTTCGATTCAATGTGCGCGCATCTTCGAGAACCAGGTCGGTGATGTTGCGGAAATCCTGGATTTCCTGGGTGCCGAAAAGCCGATCGTACATCTTTCGCGGATCGCGAATGGACGGGGCGACATGCCCGGTTCCGTACCAAGACATGTTATCGAAATAGATGGATTCCTTGTTGTCCTTGTGGCTGTTGCAGCTGAATTCAAGCGTTCGAAACGGGGTATTTGTCCCAACGTGATCCGCTATGATGTGGTCCAGTGTCCGATCGAGCGGATAGGCGGAATTCTCGACGGTATACGGAGTGGCGCTGCTAAGGTAGCAGGAGGCACATTGAGCGTGGACATCGGTGCCATGCTGAAAGGGACGGTCCATACCGGTAATTAAAGTTACTTTGTCCTTAACAGGGGCAAGCGGCTCCAGGGTTGGGGTCAAATCGAGATCATGGAATCCCGTCTTGATTTTCGGGACGAACAGGGAGGTCATCTTGTTTCCCTGATTCCCTTCGGGCACTTCCGCTTCTGCCTCCCCTGGGAAAAAAGATCGGCGCACGACCCCGATGGGCACGTAGAAATAGGCCAGCCGTGTTTTCGGCATCTTCGCGGGAGCGAGCCTGGCCATACTTTCGAACCAGGGTAGCGAAAGGATTGCGCCGCCGGCGCCTCTTAGAAAATCACGTCTGTTGATCATGGGAGCCATTGGGAAACGATGAAGGTCAGTAGCATACGGGTTGCTGTTTGGGCAAACAGATTTCCTTGGGCCAGGAAAGTTTGGCTATACCAGCCTCGCGAATAACTCGCGCGATCCCTGGGTAGGGAGGAGCGGCCCGGTCCTTCACATGGTCGACGCTTATTCGGAGGACCGAGCCGGTCCTCCCTACCATTGAAACATGGGAAAACGTTTTTCGGAGCCTCATTCAGTCGAGCTGGCTACCAGGGGAGCGGGTTTAGCGGATTCTTGCCTGAACGGTTCGCTGAGAACGATCTCTTTGATGAGCGTCTGCATCCGATAGCCGTCGTTGATCGTGGCCTGAGTTATCAGATCGATTGCGGGGGAATCGGCGACATGAATCTCACGTCCCAGGGCGAAGGAGAGCATGTGAGATGCGAACGCCCGGACGAATCGATCTCTCTCGGCGAGTATGGCATCCTTGAACCCGACGATGTCGCCAAATGCGTGTTTGCGGAAAAGCTTACCGGCTGCGTCGACGATGCGACCGTTTTCGTAGTAGTCTCGCCAGAGACCGGTGGCATCGTAGTTTTCCAGGGCAAAGCCCAGAGGATCGATGCGGTTGTGGCATCCGGCGCAATCCAGGTTTTCGCGATGGGCATTCAGCCGTTCTCGCAGCGTAAGCGACTCGATATCGATTTCGTCGCTCTTTTCCGGAAGGGGCGGGACATCGGCAGGTGGCGGTTCGGGCGGGTTATTGAATATGACGGAGGCGACCCAGGCGCCGCGCGTGATTGGTTGTGTGCGGCTGGCGCTGGAGGTCATGGTCATAACAGCTGCTGTAGTGATGACGCCTCCATAGCGTCGATCTTTTAGCATCACTCGCTCGAATGGCACTTGTACGACGGGCATTCTCTCCGGTTGCGAGCCGTCTTGATACCAGGACTGCAGGTACTCGCTGCGGTAACTGTAGTTCGAGTCGATCAGTTCCAAGATGGAGCGATTTTCGATGAGTATCGTTTCGAAAAGCAGCAGGGGTTCGAGCATCATGTGCATGCTCCCCCGATATTTGGAAAAGTAGAATTCTGGCCAGGTTTCCGGATCTGGGGTGGAGCTGATTATGCGGTCCAGCTGCAGCCATTGGCTGGGGAAGCTGTCACAAAATCGCTTCAGTTTGTGATCAGTGAGAAGGCGGTCGATTTCTTTAGCCAGTATTTGCGGATTGCTCAACTCGCTGTTCGCCGCCCGCTCCAGAAGCATCGGATCGGGCAGGCTTCCCCACAGGAAGTAGGATAGTCGGGAAGCGAGGGCGAGATCTTTGGCATAGGCGTCGTCATTGGCTCCGGCATCTCGCAAGTAGAGAAACCGCGGGGATGCCAGGGCGGCTGATGCCATTAGTTTCATGGTGTCGGTAAACGACTCTCCTGACTCAAAACGGCCTAGGGCATTGGTGGTATAGCGCTCAAGAGTCTTGTCATCGACGGGTTCTTTGAAGGCCCGGGTCAGGAATTCGCGCAGTCGGTACTCAATGACAGATTCCAAATTTTCTGTGCTTGCCGGAGCGGCGAAGAAAGAGCCCCAGATGCCGCAAGTCTCTTCGTTGAAGTCGGGGCTCTCGACAATGGAGCGGCTCAGTTTGAGAAAAGACTCCATCAGCAGAGGCGACAGGGACAGATGATCTGCCTGATTGTCGTATCCATGTTCTGCTCGAAGGTCTTGAGGGAAGGGTCCTACGCCAGAGAGCCTCGGCTCGATCATTTGCGATTTTCCCAGCGGCCGGCTCCCGACGTTCAAGCTGGTTGGCATGGCTCCCGTCTGCGGCTTGAAATAATCGCCATATTCCCGGAGCATACGCTCGGGCAAAGTAAACACTTCGACATCTAATTCGAAAAGGTCCTGCACGGAATTGTTGTACTGAAATCGATTCATCCGCCGCATGGGTGTGGGAACCGGTTCGACCTGGGTAGTGATTGCGGTGTCGAGCATGGCCCTCAAACCATCGAGCAATGAATTTCTAAGACCGGGATCCAACGGTTCTTCCTCTTCCGGCGGCATATCCTCGAAGTCGAGGGCGTCGATTATTTCCTCGAGCTGTTCGGGATCGCTGATCAGCTCGGTAGCGCTTCCAATCTCCAGAAGGTTGAGATCCCCTTTTACTTTTCCTTCGAGGCCATGACACTTGATGCAATGCTCTTCGAAAGCGGGTTGAACGACGTGATTGAAAGGATCGCTGGCGCCCGAAGCGATCCAGGCCTGGGATGCAAATCCGAGGGATGTCAGATTAGCGAGGAGCCGCCATCCAGCGTGGAGAGAAGCTAACTGCTTGATCGTCGGGGTCATGGTAGCCGGTACTGTTAGGTCGAAGTCAGGTTCGCCCTAAAAATAGGTCTAGACAATAAAGAACTCTTGCCGAATTCAGGAAATCGTCAATAGGCGACCTCTCATTTCCCCAAAAATTTGGATCCCTAAAATGGTGTTGTCGTAGTAACGGCCCGGGGTGTAGCCGGGGGCTGGAAGGTTTAAAACTTCTATTGGTAAACGTTATCCGCGATAAGTGAGCGCTCAACGAATTTTCAATGTGGTAGAAATGCGGGATGCTCTCAGTTTGAGCAATTACGGGGCCAACTCCTGAATCGATGAGCTCGTATTACAAAGATTGCTCCGCCCACAAGCGATAAGAGCGCTAGCATCTCGATTATTGCTGAAGAAGAATCGGGAACGTTGTGGGAGCTATTTTCCGGAGTTGTCTGCGTTAGGGCATCTCCAGTGTCGGATAAAGTATTGAAGGCGGTTAACGGGGTGGGGACGCTATTCCGATTCGGTGAGGGAATATACGGTATATTGCCTGGAGTGGGCCTAAGTGTCGGAACGGGACTCTTGGGAATGTAGGTCAAGGCGTCACCAGTTCCATCAAAAAGGCGCTCATGGAAAATATACTCGGAGAGGAACTGATCATCGTAGATCAGATATCTATCGAGTATAGGGGTGTGAATCTGGCGCAAATCGTATATGGAAAGTGAATAATTCTCGTCGCCAGCCTCTGCGGACTCTACGCCGATTTGAATAACGAACGTTTCGTTACCTGCCAATCGTTTGAAGAAGGAGCCGCTCCTATGCTTCGAGTTCACGCTGTGTATCAACTTGGATTCTAAAGGCTCTTCGCTGTTTTCAGCGCGGATCAAAATGTATGCTGAATCGGATTCGTTCGCATCCCGGCTGATTTCCCATTGAAATTCGATGGTGGCGGGCCCTCGTATTTTGGAGAAGGTAACTTGAGCTCCGGGAGTCTTTCTTGAGTAGTCGGTTTGCATCAGGAAACCAGTTTTGATGCGGTGCGTAATCGGGTGTACGGTACCGTAGTCGACTGTATAGTGGGCTCGAGAGAGCTTTTTTTCTGCAGGCATGCCAATCCCCGCGACCGCTGTTATTGATAGCAGAAACATCGTGACAGAGGTTTTTAAAGCAGTGAAAGTTGACGTGAAGGCTCGCATTAGGATTTCAGCTAAGACTATATATCGGATGCTGATGAGCTTCCATTAGGAGGTCTCGGGCTTAATTTATGAGAAAAGCGATTAGAGGATTTCCGTATTATGAGAGCATGGGGCGGCTCTCGGAACCGCCAAAAGGGCAGCCGAATTAGCAAAATGCTTAACCGAATTGGACCGAATCCCAATTCTCGTCCCCATGAAATCGGGCCGTCTTTGGCCTCCGCCAGCGTTCCCATTCGCCACTCTCCAACACAGCTCGTTTTGTAGCCGGCTTGTGGGAACAAAATTTCCAGGGCAAAGGATTGGGACGGATCGAAATGCAGATTGGTGAAGCGGCATGCTCCGTCTCGGTGATAGCGGCTCCTTCGCGAGCGCTATTGTCCCGTCATTATTGCCGCTCGGGTCAAAGCGCAGAAGGAAGTAGGAACGTGAGCATCGTTGAATTACAGTCCATCGGCTGCGAGCCGATCCAGATTGGCGGTCTCGATGAGGCCTGGTTCAGGACGCCTAGAAATCGGATGAGGGGTAGCCTGGCATTCGCGTGGGATAGAGGTATCGGCAGGGAGCGTTTGAGGTAGAATCTAGGGTCGGTTTCTCAGGGATTCGCGAATCTTGGTATAAGCGGGCTTGGGTCTCAAATTCACATTGAAGAGCAAGGGATCGTTGGGTAGCATTCTATTGACGGGCGTCACCCAATCGAACCAGGTCGAGGCATCGCTGAGTCCCCAAACGGTGAAGCCGATGCAGGCTGGGTTTTCGATACAGATGCGGGCGTATTCGGCCATGTAGTCGCCTTGGGCTTGATAAGGGTCCGGCTCTTCTCCGAACAGGCGTATGCGGGCATCGAATTCCGTGACCTCTACCAGCAAACCAAGGTCGGCGACCCGCTGGACGAATTGGCGAAACTCGTCGAGGTTGTGGGTCTTGAATATATTGTGGGCCTGGATACCCACACCGTCGATGGGGACGTTCTCCTCGAGGAGCCATTCAAGGAGATCGAAAAACAATTCCACAAGTTCGCCCGCATAGTTCCCGAATTGCTCATTGATAAATAGTTGAGCGGAAGGGTCGGCTTCTCGGGCCATGCGGAAAGACTCAGCGATATAGGAGCGGCCCAATGTATTCAGAAAAATGTTTTCGTCCAAGTAGACTCCGTCCATAGAAAGGGGCTCGTTGACGACATCCCAGACGGTAATGCGGCCTTTGAAATGCGTCATGACCGTTTGGATATGCTCCTGCATGATGCGCCGAAGTTCGGCAGGCGGGTCGGCAGCTTCGGCAATGAGGTTGTCCAACTCCTTAGGATAGGTGCGTCCGGAGAACTTTCCCCAGATTAGAGTGTGGCCGCGTACGCGAACACCGTTCTCGACGGCATAGTCGACGATGGCGTCGGCTTTGGAAAAATCGTAATTTCCGATTGCTTCGTTTGCGAGAAGCTGACGCCACTTGGTGTAGTTCTCGGGGGTGATGGAGTTGTATTCCGAAGGAACGAGTTTCCGGTAGGCGGGATTGTCCGCCATATTGACCGCGGCCCCGATGTAAAAGCTCTTTTCGCGGGCGATTTCGGCCAGCGAGCCAGTCTCAGGGGCTGGCTCGTCGAGATAGGTGCGTGGATACTCGACGGGGGTAAAGTAAACAAAGTAGCCGATAGCGAGCAGCAGGATTTCGACGCCGAACACTCCGACCGCGATTCTCCAGGATTTGCATTGGCGTACAAGGGCGACGATCAGCCATACGAATGTGGCCAGCGCCAGGACCGCCGGTACGGCTGCGTAGAGAAAGTATTTTAGCATAGGGGATGCTTTACCTCTGGAAGGAACCTGAGCGACAATTTTAGCTGCCAGGATCCGGGAGTACGTAGCGACGGGTCAACGTATCTAGAATTTCTGAACGGACGGTATCTGGATCGATCTTCCCCAGCTTCCGATAAAGGACATTGCCATCTTGATCGACTAGAATGGAGTAGGGAATCGGCCCCGGCCAATCCGGATCCAGCGTGTTGGCCAGGTCGTCCAGACTTGCTCCCGTGTACAGGTAGTTGTTGGTGGTTCGGCCTTCAGCTTCGACGGTCTTCTGCAGTTTGTCGCTCATTACGGCACGGTGTTTCCCCAGGAAAGCCTTGGCTCGATCCATTTGATTCGGTTGATCCAGGCTGATAGTAATTAGTTCGAATTCCCTTCGGCTGAATTTACGGGCGATGGCGGTGAGGTCGGGAAACTCCTCCACGCAGGGGGCGCACCAGGTCGCCCAGACATTGATGAGGCGTACTTTGCCCGATCCGTTCTTTCGCAAAGCCGCTACTCCCTCAGCATCGATTCCCTCTATCGTAGCGTCGAAGGATTGCCACTGCTGTTCCTCCTCAGCGACGTGCAAGCTACGTTCTTTCCACTTGGTCGAGCAGCCATGGGGTCGTGTGGTTTCCACGGGCACGGGTTTACCTGCTAGCAAAGCTTCCACCGCATTGCGGGCGTCTGGGTGTTTGACGGTTTCCGGTTCCGCGTAGCGTGAATCGTCGAAGCGCCCATGGTACCGGAGTTTACGGTCCTTGTCGAAAATGAACACGTGAGGCGTGGCTAGACAACCGTAAGCCCGGGCTGTCAGTTGCTGGTCGCCATCGTAGAGAAACGGGAAGGTCCAACCGTAATCCTCTGCATAGCGTTTGGAATCCTCGAACGTCTCGTCGTAGTCGGTATGCCCAAATTCGTCGGGCCTGAGACCGGAAGAATGGTTCGGATTGATGGCGACAAACCCAAAGCTCTTATCGCTGAAGTCTTCGACGAACTGAAGCATTCGCCCCATGGCGCCATGAGAAGTGGGGCAGTGCGTGCCCGTAAAGTAGATAACCAGAATATCTTGCTCGGAGAAGTCCTGCAATGAATAAGTCTTTCCATCGGTTCCTGGAAGCGTGAATCCCGGCGCTTTGTCGCCGATTTCCAAGGTCGTGAAACCGTCGGGCAAGTCCTTGGGGCTGACGGCGTGGATGAACGTCATCTTAAAAAGGATAAGCGTTGAGATCAGCTTTGGAAGTGATGAGAATTTCATTACAGTCAAGTTTCGTGGTGGATTGTCAGGCGAATCGAATGATTCGTTTCGCGTTCCGGTAGAGGATTTTCTCTTGGATTTCTTTGCTTGGCGAGAAACGCTTAACGTTGTTGATCTGCCGGGCGCCGATGCAGCCGTCCCCATCCCCTTCGGTATCCGGGCAGTCGGTACCCAGGCAGAGCTTGTCCTGATGGCGTTCGAGAAACGCGGCGGCGTGTTCAGGATCGCGGTCGAGAGCATTGCGGCCAGAGTTCGCGGAGAGGTCGCCGTACATATTCGGGTAGTCGGCGAGGTAGCGATCGGTCAATCCTCCTGGAGTTACCTTGCCTTTTGGATACATGTCGGCTTGCTCGTGATTCGCGTCGATATTTCCCCACCAAGTTTGGGCATGACCGATGAAATCAACATTGGGAAAGCGCTCGAGCGTTTTGTAGAAGTTTTCGAATCCGTGATTGTATTCCTGGTATTGAAAATGGAGCAAGACGGGAACCTGGTATTCGTTGGCCAGCTCGAAGATGCGAATCATAGGCGGCGCGTCGCAGGGGAGATTGAATTTCAGTTCGCCGATTCCCACGGCCCCTCTCTTGAGCCAGGATTCCATGACCTGGGGGGCGTCCTCTTTGTCGGGAACTTCGTTGCAAAAGTAGACGAACGTTTCCGGATGTTTCTCAGCGAGCTCAGCGGCAGCTTGGGTGGTGGAAACCCCAGCAGCCAGACCGTTGGAGCGACCCAAATGAGTTGAGAACATCCTCATCTCCGAAGCCGCGGGTAGCAAAACGCTGCGGGTAATGCCCATGGCCTTTTGATGAGAAATGAAATCCGCATTGCTGCGGCCTTTATAACTCAGATGCTGGTGGATATCGATGATATCCTCTCTGGGGCGACAAGCGGCCGTAAGCCCGCTGAGCCCGCACACGGCAGCTGTTGCAAATTCTCTGCGATTCATCATGGTCTCGTTCTAGTGAGTGAAAATTCGTTCTGTTTGATTGGCCAGTATATTCGCCTTGGCCTGACTGCTGCGACCCTTGGCCTGTGGGGGCTTTGTCTGAATCCGGGGTTTGGGCAGGAGCCCCAAGTCGATGCTTCGCAGATGCCGCGGATTGCTCCGACCGAGCCGGAAAGGGCGCTGGAGACCTTCGAAATTCGAGAGGGATTTCGTCTGAAGCTGGCAGCTCATGAGCCCGATGTCGTTGATCCTATCGCCATGGCTTTCGATGCTGACGGCGGCCTTTATGTGATTGAGATGAGGGGCTACTCAGAGCGCCGCGAGGACCGGTTGGGGCGGATTCGCTACCTGGAGGACCGTGACAATGATGGAATCTTCGAGTCGTCCACGGTTTTCAAAGACGGGCTCAAATGGCCGACGGGCATCGTCTGCTACAAAGGGGGCGTATTCGTGGGAGTGACGCCGGATCTGATTTACTTGAAGGACGAGGATGGCGATCGGGTCGCGGACGTGGAGCGGGTCGTTTTTTCGGGATTCGGGCCTGAAGATTCCAGGCTGAACATGCAGGCTCTGTTCAATAGCTTTCATTGGGGTCCGGACAATCGTATCTGGGGAGCGGCGGCGGCTAGTGGAGGTCGGGTAATGAGGCCTGGATCTGCGGAACCGCCTATCGTCCTTCGGAGGGCCGACTTTTCTTTTGATCCTGAGAAACTGGATTTCCGGTTGGAGAATGGGACGGCCCAGTATGGAATGAGCTTCGACTCACTGGGTCGCCGTTTTGTATGCAGTAATTCGCGACATGTTGTGTGGGTAGCTTATGAACGAGGCGATGTAGCTCCTAACCCCTTTTTCGATTTGCCAGCAGCCCTGACAGATATTGCGGATGATGGGGCGGCGGCCCCTGTCTACCGCGTCAGCCCCGACGAACCTTGGCGAGTGGTTCGCACGCGCTGGCGGGTGTCGGGGGTAGTTCGGGGGATGATTGAAGGTGGCGGCCGCGTATCTGGGTACTTCACATCGGCAACGGGCATTCACATGTATTGGGGCGATGCTTATGGAAAAGATTTTCGCGACAACGTGTTTGTCGGAGATGTGGGTAGCAATTTAGTGCATCGAAAAGTCCTGCACGCGAATGGGAATAGTATTCAACCGATAGCGACACGTCCTGATGATGAGCAAACCATCGAATTTTTGCGGAGCCGGGACAATTGGTTTAGGCCCGCCAGTTTCGCCACGGGCCCGGATGGCTGCCTATATATTTGCGACATGTACCGGGAAACCATCGAACACCCCTGGTCTCTCCCTCCAGGGATCAAGCAGCATCTCGATTTGAACAGCGGCAATGATCGAGGCAGGATCTATCGCGTCGAAAAGGAAGGCTTTCGGCGTCCATCGATTCCCCGGCTCTCAGAGGCTAGCGACGATGAGCTCCGGTCTTATGCTCGTAGCTCCGGCAACGATTGGACCCAGACAACAGCCCGTCGCTTGCTTTACGAGCGGGGCCAGGCACTCGAGGCTAAGCCACGTCCTGAGCCGTTTCCATCCTTATTAGCCAATTCAGAACCGATGATAGACAAGATCTCCGAGTGG
>Ga0181579_10002548_pt1 | contig 14695 bp, 16 predicted proteins | sample 071ome_24_FD_132996 | JGI IMG/M metagenome (GOLD analysis project Ga0181579, IMG submission 132996) | Coastal salt marsh microbial communities from the Groves Creek Marsh, Skidaway Island, Georgia - 071402CT metaG (megahit assembly) | ecosystem: Environmental > Aquatic > Marine > Intertidal... | reverse complement strand
GACGGGGACTTGGGCACGTCGTCACCCTAGGCGTCGGGTGCCATTCGTCCCCGGGGGATGTACGTCGAGTCAGACGAGAGACCGTTGCCCGCGGGCGCGAACTCCGATGGGTGCAGCCACGGTGAAACCGGCGAGATGGCGTTCCTCCTCCGATTCCCCACCCCAAAATCCGTATTCGCGATTGTCGCGGGCGAACGACTGGCAGTCGGTGTTCACCGGGCAGGTGCGACAGAGGAGTCGGGCCTGCGCTTCACGACGTACGCGAGCCTGGGGGCGTTCGGCTTTCGGGGGGAAGAAGAGGTGGGTGCGACCCTTGCAGACGGCGTGATCCATCCAGTCGGACGACACCGCAATGTCGAGGGCGAGGGACTCGAGAGCCGACATGGGGACCTGCCTTTCTCCGGGGGAAATGCGAGCGGGGCGGTGGGGACCGGAGGGGAGGGTTCCCACCGCACGCATTTAACACTAAAACGAAAAAGCCCCAGCGTCAAGAGGAAACGCGAGCTGATGAGCAGGGATTTTGTCCCGTCAGGACGAAAAGCGGCTGTGGCTCAGAGAAGCTCGGCGGCCAGGGAGGCCACCTCGCCTCGTTCACACGAGGTGAGGGTCACGTGACCAAAGCACCGTTGACCGCGGAAGGCTCCGATCAGGACCGCGAGCGCGTTGTTCGACTCGCCGAGATAGGGGGCGTCGATCTGGCTCGTGTCGCCGGTGAAGACGACCTTGGTGCCGTCACCGATGCGGGTGAGGATCGTTTTCAACGTGGTGGGTTCGAGGTTCTGTGCTTCGTCGACCACCAAGAACTGTCGATGTAGAGATCGCCCGCGAAGGAACGTGACCGACTCGAGCGACAGTTGATTACGAGCCATCAACTCGTCGATCATGCCGAGAGCTTCACGATTCGACCGCTGGTCGGACAGAGCCACGATGGCGTCGTGGATCGCCGACATCCACGGGTCGAGTTTCTCGTCGAGTCCACCGGGAAGGAAGCCGACGTCGGCGCGACCGACAGGAACGAGCGGACGATAGACGGCGAGTTTTTCGTATCGACGTTCTTCGACGACTTGTTCCAGGCCGGCCGCGATGGCCAGAACCGTCTTTCCGGTCCCGGCTCGTCCGTCGAGGGCAACCACGCTGACTTCGGGATCGAGGAGAAGCTCGAGGGCGAATCGCTGTTCTTTGGATCGAGCGCGGAGTCCCCACGCCTCAGGCGACGACGGCGAGACCAGTCGGACGTCTCCGTCCTGGCATCGAGCCAATGCCGACTGACTGCCGGCACGTACTACGACGAAGGAGTTCTCGGTCAGACTGTCGTCGTCCACCAACTCGTTCGGTTCGAGTCCGTCTCCGTCGTACAAACGGTCGACGACGTCAGTGTCGGCGTCGACCGACACCCAGCCGAGCGGGCGGGTGTCACGCACGTGTCCGTTCGGTTGGTGTTCGTGGGCGACCAGTCCGAGATGGGCGGCTTTCAGTCGAAGCGCAGCATCGTTCGACACCATGCGGGTCGGCGAAATCTGCGCCTGTCCGAGGGCGGCTCCGATGATTCGATTGTCGGGCTTGGCCGGATCGAGCCCGTGCTCGACGAGCAGATGGCGCTGAATCCCGTTGATTTCGATGTGCACGGTGGCGCCAGAATCGTCGAGGGCAACCGGCTCGGCCAGAGACCCTCCGGCCGACAAGCGGATCTCCTCGAGGCGACGGAGGGCGGCCCGTGCCGAACGGCCGACATCGTCGGCCCGACTCTTCAGTCCGTCGAGCTCTTCGATCACGGTCAACGGGATGACGATGTCGCACGCCGGATACGCCCCCAGGCACTGGGTGTCGGCGATCAGGACGGACGTGTCGAGAACGATGCGCGACCCGACGAACGTTGGGTCGGTGTCGGCCAGGCTGGTGTCGTGTTTCGGTGTCGACGAGCGCCGGTTCGCTCGGCTCTGACGAGGAGTGCCTGCTGCCGCCCGCTGTGTCCGCACCGAATCGGCCACCGAATCTCCCTTGTCTCGCTGAACGTGTCGTTGGGTCGTGACGTCGTCACGTGGAGGGCCGGACGAGGGGCGATCCGGCTGACTCAGTGTTACCCATCGGAGGAGTCAGGTGGTGGATCTCGTGTGTGACACCGACCGCCGACAGCCTCTCGTTGCAGTTGCAATAACAGGATTGCTTGTAAAGCGTCGCGAATTCTCATCAAATATGTGTGTTCCACCCGAGGAACAACGAATGAACATTCGGGTCGAGTGGTGGCTCCGGCCGACCGACTTCGATCCGACGTGCGGTGCGGGGAGCGCATGCCTCGCCGAATCGTGCGAATTCAACACACTGCAGTAACCATCAGAAAGGGATATCCCATGGCAGCAAAGAAGAAGGCAGCCAAGAAGGCCCCCGCGAAGCGCAAGGCTCCGGCCAAGCGTAAGGCAGCGGCCAAGAAGGCACCGGCAAAGAAGAAGGCAGCCAAGAAGAAGGCAGCTCCGAAGAAGGCAGCCAAGAAGAAGGCACCGGCCAAGCGCAAGGCAGCCAAGAAGAAGGCAGCTCCGAAGAAGGCAGCCAAGAAGAAGGCACCGGCCAAGCGCAAGGCAGCCAAGAAGAAGGCAGCTCCGAAGAAGGCTGCTGCCAAGAAGGCTCCGGCCAAGCGCAAGGCAGCCAAGAAGAAGGCAGCTCCGAAGAAGGCTGCTGCCAAGAAGGCTCCGGCCAAGAAGGCCCCGGCGCGCCGCAAGCGTCGTACAGCCAAGAAGTAATTCGTCACCCTCCACGGGTACGGAACGGATCGAGCGGGGGAAACCCCGCTCGATTTCATTTTCCGGGTCAGGTCGGCGCTCCTGGCTAGGGGCCAATAACGGGCCCGATGTGGAATCCTCGAGGTCTGGAGACGACACTGCTCGGGTGAGCCGTCCGACCAGAGGTGAGATCTGTGTCGATCTGTCCGCCGAACACGAGGCGCTGGCCGACATGATCGACGGACTTGCCTCGTCCGACTGGCGCCGGGCGACACCGTCGCCTGACTGGTCGATTGCCGAACAGATCAGTCACTTGGCGTTCTTCGATCACCGTGCGGCGCTCGCTCTCACCGACCCCGATGCATTCGTCGCCGATCGGGCTCGACTGATCGAGGCCGCACCACGTGACTTGTCGGTCGAGTTGGGTCGACTCGTGTCGGCCGACGAACTCCTCGGTGAGTGGGTCACCAATCGGGATCGCCTCCTACACGCCGCCCGAGACGTCGACGAGTCGGCTCGAGTTCCGTGGTACGGGCCGTCGATGGCGGTCTCGTCGTTTCTCACGGCACGTCTGATGGAGACATGGGCTCATGGCTGTGACGTAGCCGATGCGCTCGAACGCCCGATCGTGCCGTCAGCCCGACTTCGTCACGTCGCGCATATCGGCGTGTCGGCTCGGCCCTACAGCTTGATGGTGAACGGTCGTGAGGCCGACACTCGCCCGGTACACGTCGAGTTGACGGCGCCCGACGGAGACTTGTGGGCGTGGGGTGAGCCTGACGCCGAGGGTGGCGCGGTGAGCGGCTCGGCGCTCGACTTCTGTCTGGTGGTCACTCAACGCCGACACCTCGCCGACACGTCGCTCAACATCCGCGGCGACGCTGCTCTCACCTGGATGGACATTGCCCAAGCGTTCGCCGGTCCGGCGGGACCGGGGCGACCACCTCTCGACCGTTAGAGGTTGTCGATCTTCTTGAAGATTTCGGCGGCCGGTCGACCGGCCGATGCGCCGAGTTCGGCCAGACGCCGACGGATGCGGCGCTCGAAGGCGTCGAGCGCTTCTTGGTCGGTGGCTTTCATCGTGCTCTCGAATTGAGACTCGTGGGCGAGCAGAGCGGCGATCTTGGCATCGATGGACGATGACACGTCCTCGGCATGATCGGGTTCGTCGGCCTCCCACAAAAGAAGCGTGTCGGGCCGGTGGTGGGCGATGCCGTGTTCGGGACAGAAATGCGGGTCGCGGGCCACGACAATGGCATCACACGTGAGGAAACCAGCATGTCGGTGATCGGGATGGAGTCGATAGCGCTTCCACGGATCGTGGCCGAGTACGACATTTGGTCGCAGCCTGCGGATGTGACGGGCGATTTCGCTCACCAGTGCCGGCGACTCGGTGAGCTCACCATCGATCTGGTCGAGGAACACGACCTCTCCACGTGAACCCAGACGTTGCGACGCCTTGCGCTGTTCGTCTCGCCGTCGAGCAACAAGTGCCGACGTGTCGGCGTTCACGTCCCACGTGCCCTTCGATCCGTCGGTGAGGACGACATGGTGGATCAGGCAACCAGCGGCCGCCCACTTGGCGAGAGTTCCGCCGCACCCGAATTCGACGTCGTCGGGATGAGCACCGATCGCTACCGCCACCTTTGGCGTGGCGAGGTCGACACTCGTGATCGCCGGATCGGCGGCGATCTGCGGTTGGCCGGGTTCGTTGGCGTCGTGTGAGCGGTCGGTCATGTGGGCTTCCAGTCGGGGAGGGTCGTCCTGACGAAGTCTCGCACCAGATCCAGATCGTCGACCGTATCGATGTCGGTCGCCAGCCGATCGTCGTCGATCACCACGGTGGACGCACCTAGTTCGTCGGCGAGCGCGCAATGGGCGTGGAAGGACTCTCGGCCGTAGCGGAATTCCCACCGCGGAAACAGGTGGTGGGGGATCACGACCACGTTGCTGCCGTCGCGGTGTCGGTCGGGTGAGACGAGGATCGAGTCGGGAGCATCGTGGATCGCCGACGTCACGATGGCCACCAGATCGCCGGCGAGCGGTAGGTCGGCGTGGCAGATGACGACATGAGACGCCTCGACATCGGCGATGGTGGATGCGGCCTCGGCGAGAGACGGATTCAGGCCAGACGACGAGACGCGTACCGGTGTCGCGCCTCGGGAGAGCGCCCACTCGACGATCGTGTCGTCGTCGCAGACGACGAACCATCGAGCAACCTGTCGAGTATCGCTGTGAACACTGACCACGATCTCGGCCATGGCCCGAGCCAGTCGTTCTCGCTGATCGGCTGTGAACGACGGCGCCAGACGAGATTTGCCCATGTCGAAGGCGCGCACGGGCACGACGACGGCGAGATCCACGACTCGGTTCACGGTTCGAGCCTATGAGTGGGCCGAGCACCGTTACGCTCGGAGCGGGGTGATGGCGATGACGGACGGTCGTTCGATGAGAGTGGCGGTGATCGGGGCCGGGTCGTGGGGCACCACGGTGGCTTCTGTCGTCGCCCCAAACGCGTCAACGGTGCTCTGGGCGCGTAATGCAGAACTTGTCGCGGCGATGTCGTCGACCCGACGGAACGATCGCTACCTGCCCGACGCGCCTCTTCCCGACGATCTCGAATTCACGGCGTCCCTGAAAGAGGCCGTGTCGTCAGCCGACGTCGTGGTCATGGGAGTGCCGTCGCACGGATTCCGCGACGTGGTGTCGGAGGCCGCGCAATTCGTGCGCCCATGGGTCCCGGTCGTGAGCCTGTCGAAGGGACTCGAGCGCAGCTCGCTGAAACGCATGAGTGAAGTCGTTGCCGACGAGATGCCCGGTCATCCGGTGGCGGTTCTCACTGGTCCGAATCTCGCCAAGGAGATCATGGCCGGCCAGCCGGCCGCTGCCGTCGTGGCGATCGACGACACGACGATCGCCCAAGAACTGCAGAAAGTGTTTTCGCGACCGGCTCTACGCGTGTACACAAACCCCGATGTGGTGGGCAGCGAGATCGCCGGGGTGGCCAAGAACGTGATCGCCATCGCGTCGGGTATGGCAGCCGGTATGGGTTTTGGCGACAACACGCGGGCGTCGATCATCACACGAGGTCTGGCCGAGATGACGCGACTCGGTATGGCTATGGGTGGCGAGGGGCTCACGTTTGCCGGCCTCGCCGGCATGGGGGATCTCATCGCCACGTGTTCGTCGACGCAAAGTCGAAACAACCAAGTGGGTCTGCGCCTTGGGCGCGGTGAGACGATCGATGCCATCATGGAGTCGATGACGATGGTCGCCGAAGGGGTCAAGAGTTCGCCGTCGGTACTCGATCTGGCCCGACGACACGACGTCGAGATGCCGATCACCGAACAGGTCGTCGCCGTGTGTCATCAAGGGCGGTCGGCGGTCGACGCCATGTCGCTCCTCATGCAGAGACGACGACGGAGCGAACTTGGCTAAGTGGTGGCGACGTCGACCGACCCCGGTCGAAGCGTTGTCGACTCACAGCAATCTCACCGGGGTGCTTGGCGCCTCGTGGCGAGCCTCGGTCACTCAGTGGGGCGATCTCCAGTTCGAGGACGGATCGGCGTCACTGAGCTGGTTCGTGGCCGCCGACGACCGCTGGCATCGCCCCTCACAGGAAGCGGCGGTCAGGCAGCGTCTGATCGAGGGCACGCCGGTCTTCGAGACGCGGATGCGTGTGCCGCGTGGCGATGTGGTGCAGACCATCTGGAGTGCGACAGCCGGTGGGGTCGGTGTGACGGTGATCGACGTGGCCAACGAGTCGGCATTGCCCATCGCCGCGGCGTTCTCGCGGACCGATCTCGTGACGTCGCGTCCGACTGCAACGTCGGACGAGTGGCCGGCTCCAGGACTCGATCTTCCATCGCGACCCCTCGTGGTGCCGATCGGCCATCGATCGAGCGCTCGGGTCGTGTTGCGCCATGATGGGCGGGTCGATCCGCTCTCCGCCGACGTGCCCGATGCCGAGTCGGTCGTTCGGGGCTGGTTGGCGGTGGCCGAGCGTTCCGGTCGCTTGGCGGTCCCCGACGTCGTGGACGGTGTTCCACTCGCCGATCGCGTCATGGCCGCTCGTTGTCAGGCGATCTTGCATGGTGACGATGGCGATAAGGCTGCCGAACGACTGCTCGATCTCGACGAGCGGGTGCGCGCCAACCTCGAGACCACCGATGCGGTGGAGATCGCGGGATTGGTCGAGGAGTTACTCGCCGATCTGCGTCTTCGCCGCGCCGATACGACGGCGGCGCGACTGGCGCTCACGGCGGGAGCCCGATTGCTCGCCGACGACCGGCGAGCGATCGACGATCTGGTGTCATCAGTGGCGACGTGTCGCGGTACCCGCGCCGACGACCTGGTGGCGGCGTGGGGGGACGTCGAACCGGTGACGTCCCTCGACGTGTCACGTCACGTATTGCCGGCTCTGGTGCACGATCGACTGGCGCGATTGACGGGCCGAGACACGGTCACACTGTTGGCGGACGGTATGCCGGCCGATTGGTTCGGTGCCTCGTGCGAAGCACACGGCATCGCCGTTGGTGCTCGACATCGGGTGTCGTTCGCAGTTCGTTGGCACGGTGAGCGGCCGGCTGTGCTGTGGGAGGTCGACGGACCTCCGGGGCTGACTCTTCGAAGTGGTGTCGACGACTCCTGGTCGACCACTGAATCACGAGGTGAAGCTTTGTGGAACGTGCCGCGTCGTCCGCCGACCACGTTGTCGGTGGGCTCGCAGTCGTTGTCGTGAGGTCGTGACGTGGGTTCGTCGAACCGTTGTTGACGATCAGATCTTTGTCGTCAACGCGGCTAGTCGCTGACCGATCGACCTCTCGATCTCCGGATCAGTCGTGGTGCCGTCGGCACTGATGCGTTCTGCACCTTTGACGATCTGAACGGCCGGTTCGTTCACCACTGTGTTGCCGAGCAACGTGAGGATCCCCGACAACTGCTCGATCATGTGCGCGCCGCCGGTGCTTCCGGCACTGCTCACGATGCTGATCGCCTTGCCTCGTAGTGCGTGCTGACCCAAGGGCCGTGTCGCCCAGTCGATGGCATTCTTCAGAACGCCGGTCGGCCCGAAGTTGTATTCAGGAGCGGCGATGAACACGGCGTCGGCGCCTGACACGACGTCGCGCCATTCACGCACCACAGCCGGCGGATCGGTCTCGAGGTCTTCGTTGTAGAAGGGGAGGTCGCCGAGGCGATCCCAGAACTGAAAAGTCACACCGTCTGGAGCCAAACGTTGGGCCATGCGGACGAGTCCGGTGTTCGACGACTTGCTACGGAGACTTCCAGAGATGGCGAGAATCGAGTGAGGGGACGACATGGCTCGAGTCTGGTGGCTCGGGGCGACATCCGGGGAACCGTGCACTGGCGCCGAGGTGTGGCCCTCACGGGGCAAGATAGGAGTGTGCAAGCCCCCGTGCGCGTGGCGTACACCCTCGAACAGTGTTGGCACCGGGTTCCCGGCGGCACGGCGTCGTCGGCTCTGCGCACGGCAGTAGCCCTGGTCGACGTGCCGGGAGTCGAGTTGGTGGGAGTAGCCGGACGCCATCGACGGCCTCCGCATCCGGCGTTCACGCCGACCGTGCCGGTCCATCAGCTTCCGTATCGCGGTGCCCTGCTCTACGAGTTCTGGTTGCGACTCGGTTGGCCGCCCATCGAACGTGCCACCGGACCAGTCGATCTGGTTCATTGCACCGGGCTCATCCCGCCGCCGAGCAAGGCACCTCTTGTCGCAACTTTGCACGACGTGGCGTGGCGTCATCGTCCCGATCAGTTCACCCGGCACGGTGTTCGCGTGTTCGAGCGCAGTCTCGCCGAGATTCGACGACGAGCTGATCTCGTTCTCTGTCCGTCGACGGCCACCATGCTCGATGCCGAACGTGCGGGCATCGACGTGGCTCGTCTACGACTCGTTCCCTGGGGAGTCGAACGCCATCAGGTGACCCCAGCCGACCGTCGAGACGTTCGCACCAAGTTCTCGTTACCGTCGGAGTTTCTGCTCTTCGTCGGCACCGTCGAACCGCGCAAGAACCTGAAGCGTCTCGTCGAGGCCATTGCCGGCATGAAGAAGCCGTTGCCACTCGTCGTCGCCGGAGCGCAGGGCTGGGGTGAATCGGGTATCGAGGGAGTCGACGGTGTGCAGTTCATCGGGTTCGTCCCCGATGACGATCTTCCGGCTCTCTATTCGGCGGCGTCGGTGTTCTGCTACCCGAGTGAACGCGAAGGTTTCGGGATGCCGGTCCTGGAAGCCATGTCACAAGGTGTCCCGGTGGTCACGAGTCTTGGCACCTCCACCGAAGAGGTGGCCGGTGGTGCGGCAGTTCTCGTCGATCCTTTCAGCGTGGACGACATTCGTCGAGGGATCGAGGACGCATTGTTGCGACGCAACGAGCTGATTATCTGGGGCCTGCGCCGCGCGGCCCGTCGGGAATGGTCCGAAACCGCTCGGCTCACTGTGTCCGCCTACCGGGAAGTCGTCTGAGAATGGGCGAAACGTTGGCGGTGAATGTGCTGTGGTGCCGTCCGGGCGCCGTTGGCGGCAGCGAGGAGTATCTCACCCGCCAACTGGTCGGTCTCGTCGCTCACGGGATGTCCACGCGCGTCTTCGCTCCGAAAGGTTTCGCCTCGGCCCACCCCGAAATCGCCGAGCGGCACGAAATCGTCGAAAGTCGACACGACTCGTCGTCGCGTGGTCGTCGCATCGTGTCGGAGTCCACGTGGCTGTATCGACGGACTCGTGATGCAGCACTCGTGCATCACGGTGGTGGAACACTGCCGGCGCGTCGACGACAACCGACCGTACTCACCATCCACGATCTGCAGTACCGCAAGTATCCGCAGTACTTCTCACCGTTGCGCCGCGCCTACCTGGATATGACGATGCCACGGTCGGCTCGAGCCGCGACGTTGATCACTGTCCCGACGAACTACGTGAAAAAGACTGTCGTCGATGCCTACGGTGTCGACCCGGCGCGTGTCGTGATCGTCCCCCATGGGGTCGACGATTCGCTGAATCGCGAGTGCACGCCGGAGCACGAACTTCGGGCTCGATTCAATCTGGGTGACGGCCCCATCGTCGTGTATCCGGCGGTCACCCACCCGCACAAAGGCCATCGGTTCCTCATTGATGTCGCCGATCGTCATTGGTCGCACCTCGGTGTACGGCTCGTCCTCATGGGCGGAGTCGGAGCAGCTGACAGCGATGTTCGCCGGCGACTGGCCGATGAGCGCGTGGCGCAGGCAGTCGTTCATGTCGGACGCGTCAGCGATGCCGATCGCAATGGACTCATTCGAATGGCGCACTCTCTCGCCTTCCCGAGCGAATACGAGGGTTTTGGAGCCCCGGTGATCGAGGCGATGCAACTCGGTACTCCCGTCGTGGCCAGCGATCAGGCTTGTCTGCCCGAAGTGGTCGGTGAGGCCGGGCTCGTCCTGGCGCTCCAGGAGGATTTGTGGGCCGGATTGCCCGATCTGGTTCGGGCACGACGAACCGAGCTGGTTCAGCGTGGCGTCGAACGAGTGCGCCAATTCTCGATCGACGCATCGGGGGCGGCTCTCGCCGACGCGTATCGGATGGTCCTCCCATGACTTCTCGATCACTCCGCATCGCAGTTCTGTGTCCGCACTTTGCGCCGGACACGGCCCCAACTGGCGTCGTGATGACACGGCTCGTTCACGAATTGGCCGCGCTCGGCCACGAGGTGCATGTCGTCACGTCATTGCCCTGGTACGCCCGACACCGCGTCGAGCCCGACTGGGAGAACGTCACGTGGCGAACGAGAACTGTCGTCGAACCCTGGGGGAGTGTTGCCCGACTCGACCCGTATGCCGGATCCGACAAGCGCAACCTGTGGCGACGCGCACTCGGTTTCGTCGGATTTTCGGTCACGGCGGCGGTCGCCGGTTCACGCGTGGCTCGCGGCCAGCGCCTCGATGCGGTTCTCGTGATGTCACCCCCGCTGACTCTCGGCGTTTCGGGTTGGTTCGTCTCCCGGCTTCGCCGTGCACCACTCGTTGTCAACATCCAGGACGTCTTTCCCGACGCTGCTGTCGAGTCGGGGGCGATCACGAACCGTCTCGTGATCGCTGCGGCTCGTCGTCTCGAACGCTGGGTGTACGGCCGAGCCGAAGTGGTGACCGTCCTGTCGGAAGATCTGGCCGAGAATCTGCGGGCCAAGGTGCCTCGTCAGCGCGCCTGGCGTGTCCGCACAATTCCGAATTTCGTGGACGTGGAGGCCATCAGGCCGGCTGATCGCATCACGTCCTACCGCCGTGAGCTCGGCATCGACGACCGTCCGGTGGTGATGTACGCCGGCAACGTCGGCTTCTCCCAATCGCTCGATTCGATGATCGTGGCGGCGCGGGCTCTGCCTGATGTCTGGTTCGTGATCAACGGAGACGGAGCCGCTCGGCCCGATCTCGAGCGGCGAGCGCACGGCCTTGCGAACCTCGTGTTCGGGGACTACCAACCTGCCGAACGTCTGTCGGAGGTGTTGGCTACTGGAGACGTTCACGCCGTCCTCTTGAAGTCCGGTCTCGGTCGAGTGAGCGTTCCGTCGAAGACGTACTCGATCATGGCGGCCGGACGTCCGATCGTTGCCGCAATCGATGCCGACACCGAGGTCACTCGTCTGGTGTCGGAATCGAGTGGCGGGATGTGCGTCCCGCCTGACGACGCGGATGCGTTCGTCGATGCGGTGCGCAGTCTGGTCGGCGATCCCGAGCGACGAGGCGCCATGGGCCGCGATGCTCGACGGCACGTCGAATCCGAGGCATCGCCAACTGCCGTGGCCGAGGCCTACGCCACCGTTCTGTCCTCCCCAGGTGCCAGACCCGATCCGGGTCTCTGAATCGATCCGACCCATCGGAAGGGCCTCGGCCAGATAGCCTCGGACTCTCGTGGGTAAGGCATCGACATCGAAGAGAACATCGGCCGACCGAGTGGCGAAGCTCGCTGCGAAGGGGAAGGGTCGGCAGGTCCGTTTCAAGGGCGGAACGCTCTTCCCGGCCGTGATGATCGGCGTCGCCGTGATCGGTGCCGCCCTCGTGATCTACTCACGAGAGTCGATCCCCGATCGCAACGTGCCACCGACCGTGACCGATCACTGGCACATGTCCTACGGCTTCTACGCCTGTGACTCCTGGTTGCCCGATCTTCAGGGCAACAAAGAAGAGCTCGATACCGCTGGCCAGTTGCTCGTCGAAGAATTCCGCCGGACCGGTATCCATAGTCATGACGACGGCGTGATCCACTGGCACCCCTATACCTCGGCTGCCACGGGCCGAAATGCCAAGCTCAAGGTCTTCCTCAACGTGTACGGCGTGAAGGTCACCGACACCAAGATCGAGTTCCCGGCCGACCAGGGTGGGGCGGTCTACGAAGAAGGTGAGACCAAGTGCATCGACGAGAACGGTGATGCGGTCGATGGCGAGGTTGTCGTCTACCTCTACGAGTCCTACGACGACGCATCCAACTTCGCCACCTACATCACCAACTTCGGCGACATACGTTTCGACCAGGACGCCATGGCCGTCACCATCGCCTTCGTTCCGGCGGGTACCAATCCGGGGATGCCACCCTCGGCGATCAACCTGCCCGAGCTCGGTGCCGTCGACACGGGTCAGGCTCCTCCCACCACCATCGATCCGAACGCCCCGGTTCCGGCCGACTCTGGAGCTACGACGACGTTGCCGTCCGGTGACGCGGCTACCGGCGCGACGACCACGATCGCCGGGCCGACGACCACCACAGGCGGCTGATGCGCGCGGTGGTGCTCGTGGGCGGGTTCGGTACCCGTCTACGGCCGCTCACCTTCACGACACCCAAGCCCATGTTGCCGGTCGGCAATCGACCGATCATCGAGAACTTGGTCTCGATGTTGTCGCAGGCCGGGATCTCCGAAGTCGTACTTGCCCTCGGGTTCAAGCCCGAGCCGTTCATGGCGGCGTTTCCCGATGGTCGCTGTGCGGGCGTCGCCCTTCACTACGCGGTCGAACCTGAGCCGCTCGACACGGGAGGAGCAATTCGATTCGCTGCCCAACACGCAGGAATCGACGACACCTTCGTCGTGGTGAACGGTGATGTTCTCACCGATCTCGACGTCGGCCGCTTGATCTCCTTCCATCGTGAGACTGCGGCCGAGGCGACCATCCACTTGACGCCCGTCGACGATCCTTCGGCTTACGGTGTCGTCGAACTCGACGACACCGGTCGGGTGAAGCGCTTCGTCGAGAAGCCGGCTCCTGGTACCGCACCCAGCAATCTCATCAATGCCGGAACCTACGTGTTCGAGCCGTCGGTTCTCGAGCGAATCGAGGGTGGCCGAAAGGTCTCGATCGAACGGGAGACCTTCCCGGCTCTGGTGGCGAAAGGTTCCCTGTTCGCGCTGTCGACCGACGACTACTGGATCGACACCGGTCGCCCAGACACGTACCGCCAGGCGAATTTCGACATGCTCGACGGCCGTCGGCGAATCTCAGGCTGCGACGCCGTGGCAGTGGGTGCCGAGGTCGATTCGACGGCCGAGGTGGATCACTCTTTGGTCGCTGCCGGTACGAAAGTCGGAGCGAGATCGGTCCTTCGTGACACGATCGTCCTCCCGGGTGCCCGGATCGGTGACGATTGCCAGATACTCGGCAGCATCGTCATGGGGCGGGTGGAGTCCGAGGCGAACGTGGTCGATTGTGTGATCGGTGCCGACGGAATCGTCTCCGCAGGTACGAAACTCGCATCGACGTCCCGTCCTGATCCGTCTCAGTCCTGACCACCGACATGCCTCGCCGCCCGACCTCGCGTCTCCCTGATTCGGTGATGGTGGTTGGTGGAGCCGGATTCATCGGTTCGCACCTCGTCGATCGATTCGTCGCCGAAGGCTCGAATGTGCACGTGGTCGACTCGATGGTGTCGGGATCCCTCGCCAATCTCGCCACAGCGCGGCGTTCCGGTCACGACGGACGACTCACGATCCAACAACTCGATGCGGCCACACCTGAGTTCGCCGAGTACGTGACTCATCGCCGTCCCGATGTGGTGTATCTCGTGGCGGGGCTCGAGTCGAGATCTCGCCAGCCGATGGAAGCGGTTCTCGCCTACGGAACTTTCGTGAACGTTCTCGAGGCCGTGCGATCGGGCTCGCCGACGAGCAAAGTTGTGTTCACGGTTCCCGGATCGATTCTGTACGGAGATCAACCGGCGCGGTCGTTGCCGGTGAAAGAGGATGGGGAACGCCGACCGGTCGGTGTGGCCGGTGTGGTGGTGTCGTCGATGATCGACACCGCTGACACCTACCGCCGCGAACACGGCATCGAATTCACAGCCATCGTGCTCAGCACGGTCTACGGTCCGCGCCTTCGGCGCGACTCCAACGTGGTCGGGGCGATCCTTGCGTCCCGACGGAGCGACGTCTCCTTCGTGATCGATGGTGATGGTCGTCAGACCCGTGATCTTCTGCACGTGGACGACTGCGTGGATGGTCTGTTTCGGGCGGCCGATCGCGGTGGCGGTCTGGCGGTCAATCTGGCGACCGGAAATCAGACCTCCGTCCGCGATCTTTGGGCGACGGCCGGTGGCGGCGAGGTCGTGCACGGTGAGCCGCGAGGCGGATCACCGGCCCGTGTGGCGCTGTCTCCCTCGCGGGCACGGCTACATCTCGGCTGGTCGCCGTGGACGTCGCTCGACGACGGTCTCGCGCGTTGCGACGAGAGTTGAGGTCAGCGAAAAAGATCTTCGGACGGCGGTCGGACGATCTCGCCGATCGACGAGTCACGCATCCAACTCGGATCGCAGCCGCGAACGACCGCCAGCGGTACACCGCTCGACTTTCCCATCACCAACTCGGCGGCTGAGGCGATCTCATCAGCCACGCAGACCTCAGTCACTTGCATGGTCCGACCAAGGGAGTCGGGCGTCCCTCTCAGGTCGACCACCGCAGCGACGCCAGCCACACCGATGGCGACGTCGGTGAGACCTCGTCGCCACGGTC
>Ga0181579_10002543_pt1 | contig 14704 bp, 13 predicted proteins | sample 071ome_24_FD_132996 | JGI IMG/M metagenome (GOLD analysis project Ga0181579, IMG submission 132996) | Coastal salt marsh microbial communities from the Groves Creek Marsh, Skidaway Island, Georgia - 071402CT metaG (megahit assembly) | ecosystem: Environmental > Aquatic > Marine > Intertidal... | reverse complement strand
GCATGCGGGTATCCACCCGAGTCGGGATCGTCAGCCAAACCTTGCAGCCAACGCGACTCTTCCACGGGATCCACGGGATCGCGGAAGCATTGGACATGGACCGATTTGCCTAGCTCGAACGGACTGGCATCCGCTTTTATATCATTCGGGAGATAGGTCCTAGGAAGGTCGATCGGTTTACCCCAGAGCAAATCCAGGCCTTCGTCTGCAAGCCATGTGTATTTATCTCTGGATACATTCCAGAAGTGATGATGGGCATCAATAATTTTCATTGGGCTGTAAATCCTCCATCGACCGTTACCAACGAACCTGTCATAAATGAGGCTTCGGGCGAACTAAGAAAGTATACTACCTTGGCGATTTCCTCAGGAGAAGCGATACGTCCTAGCGGGATCGACTCGGCTTCAGCTTTCCAGGCTGCTTCCGTATCTCCCGCGTACTCCTTTTCTCCCAGATCCTCGAAGATTTTATCGGTGAGTGGCGTTTTGACTGTAGCCGGGCAGATGGCGTTGATCCGAATGCCCAAAGGGCTGAGCTCTAGGGAAAGCGATTTCGCCAATTGCCCAACGCCTCCCTTGGATGCGCCGTAAGCAATCGAACCCGGCTTCCCAGCAAACACTTGGTCGGAGGCCATCAGAACGATGCTGCCCTCACCCGCCTCTCTCATATGCTGGGCAACGGCTGCCACCGTATAGATGGTCCCTTTGAGATTCGTATCAATGACGGCATCGATGTCTTCATCCCTGAGCTCAAACAGGCTGGACAAACGTTGAACGCCCGCATTGGCAAACAAGACCGATGGCGGTCCAAATGCAGCGACTGCGCTGGCGACGGAGGCTTCGACGTTGTTTCGACTTCTAACATCGGTTTCGAAAAACGCGACGGATCCTGGGCGTTCCTCTTGGCTGAGCTTAAGGCTCTTTTCCTGATTAACATCCAGCAGAGCAACATCATAGCCCTCGGAGGCATACTTTCTAACGGCGGCGGCTCCGATTCCGGTAGCGCCTCCTGTGATGATGGTTAAGGACATGGTGTTGTTCGTATCTGAAAGAGGGTTCGATCGTAAATAGGAAATCCAGCTCTTCAAGCATCCGTAACTGCCGGCCAAATCAGAGAGGCGTAGCTGACTTTGTAAGGGAGGATCGGCCATCGTCTGAGCTAAGCCGGGGGCTGGGCAAAGAATGCCCAACAAGTCCAAAGTAGGATCCCCGCTTGCGGCGACCGCAGAAGCGGCGGAAACTCTACTCACGCGGTCGCCGCAAGCGGGGATCCTACACAAATAAATCCGATTTTATCAACCTGCCGGACATTTGCTAAGTCCTCCGTATTCATATTTCGGAGGACCGAGACGGTCCTACCTACCTTTAGAAACGCCTCGTGGCGAACCACGGAGATCTTCATTCGAGCCTTAAGCATCACCGCTGATTGCGGCGATCGAAGCGGCCACCCACGCGGTAAAGATATTCGAATCCTAGATTGAAGAGCAGCACGCCAGCCAAAGCCAGACCCGCTCCTAACAACCCTAAAGCCGCCCACTCGTTTTGCAGGGTCCACAGGAATTGGCCGACGCAAAGGATGGATACAACCAGCAAGGTCGAGGTCCGGCCTATCCGGTTTACGATGAACGCTCCGAGAGGAGCGCCTAAAACGACCACTGGAGCCGCCGCTAACCAATTTTCGAATACACCCGGCTGGAGAGAGCCAAACAAGGTTTTGGCGGCTAACCCGAAAAGCGAGGTGAAGGTCATAATGATCACCGAGGTCGGAATGGCGATTCTGAGGTCCGCCTGGCAGAGAAGGACTAGGACCGCGTAGAGAACCATGTCCACTCCGACTCCGGTGATGGACGAAACCGTGGCTCCCGCGACGAGGCCAACCAGAAAGCCCGCGTTTCTGTCGAACCGATGAGCTCCGGGCGCCAAGCCTTCGTGACGTACGATCTCCTTGAGCCGATACAAGTGGAGGACCCCAAAGCTACACCAAACGACAGCGAATAATACCTTGATGAACAAGCCGGATACCAGCGGAGCCAGCAGCAGCACCCCGATGGGCGTCCCTATGGCGGAACCCAATACCGCCCAGCGCAGCATCGGCCATTCAATCGGCTGCCTCCGGCACAGGATAAAGATCGTGGCGCTAGTCATGCCAATGCTCTGAATAGCAAAACTGAAGTCCCTGCCCAAGGTTGGCTCTTCACCAAACATCAAAACCAGCACGGGAAAGCCTACAGTCCCACCACCCATGGGAGTAGAGCCCGCAGCGTAAGACCCTATGGCCATTGCCAGAGCAATTCCCCAGTGTTCAGCCAGCGGCTGCCAATGGTCTCCAGTCCATACGACCAAGAACCAAACGGCGTAAAACCCGACCAGCCAAACAAGCCACGGGCCGAGCTCTTTGATTCCCATTCTCGACATGGCCAGGCAAGTTCTAGCAATCAACGTGAGAATCAAACCCTAATTCCGCCCAGCAAATGGACTACCACCAAAAAAAGCCCTTTCAAAAGTTTACCCCGCCCACGGACTCCCGCTTCCAGCCGAAATAGCTGGAAAAAGCGAGGAAACCCATCTACAAACCATAATCGACCCCCTTATAGAAGAGATATCCACACGTCCAAATCCACGGTTTTGGCCCAAATAAAGAGTAACTCGCCCAATAGATCCCCTGCCACGCCATGAATATCATCAAGACGGATAGCCGCATCACCCGCCGGCAAATGCTAAAAGGGGCCGGCGTCGCTTTCGCCCTGCCTTTCTTGGAGGCGATGCTCCCACCCTTCACCCAGCGGCTATTTGCGGCCGCCACCCCCGAGACCAAGGCCCCACGCCGATTTATTGGCATTTGCAACAATCTCGGTGTTCTGCCGGACCGTTTCTTTCCCTCTGTGGGCGGGAAAAACTATGAACTTTCTCCCTACCTGAAAGAAATCGAGGACCACAAAGCGAATTTCACGGTACTCAGCGGGGTATCACATCCAGGCGTCGACGGATCGCACTCTTCGGACGTATCCTTTCTGACCGCAGCTCCGCACCCAGGCGGAGGTGGATTTCGCAACACAATCTCGCTCGACCAAGTCATTTCCAGAGAAATCGGCCACCTCACCCGCTACCCCTCTCTAACGCTAGGCGTCAATGCAAAGGAAGGTCGCCGCAGTCTCTCCTGGACCGACGCCGGAGTCCTCATACCTTGCGAAAACAAGGCGTCCAACGTCTACAAACAGCTTTTCCTGCAAGGCTCTCCCGACGAGATAGAAAATCAAATTCGCAAATTAAAACTGGGCGAGAGCATCATGGACACCATCGCCGACCAGTCAAAAGCCCTGAATCGTCGCCTTGGGAAGAACGACCGCGACCGCATGGACCAATACACGACCGCCGTGCGCGAAGTGGAAAAACGCATGAAAGATCGTCAGGATTGGGAAAAGCTTCCCAAGCCGACGACAATCGAAGCCATGCCCGAAGATCCAGAAAATCCGGCCCAGTACATGGAGAAGACCGAGCTCATGTACCGCATGGCCCGCCTGGCCTTCGAGACCGATTCCACCCGGAGTATCACCTTGTTGCTAGATAGCAACAACTCCCCCACTATCCAAGTTCCCGGAGCGGACATTTCAGACGGCTATCACAATCTTTCTCATCACGGTAAAAACGATAAGAAGCTGGCTCAACTTGATGCCATCGATCGCCAGCACATGCGTTTGGTTGGCAAGCTTCTCGACGACATGGAAGCGTCCACGGAGGGCAACGCGTCCAACCTGCTGGAAAATACCATCGTTATGTACGGCAGCAACTTTGGCGACGCCAGCAAGCACACCACCGACAACATGCCAATCATCGTTGCCGGAGGCCGTTTGAAGCATGGCCAGCATCTTGCCTTCGATCGCGACAAGAATTACCCGCTACCGAATCTTTTCGTCAGCATGCTGCAATCCATGGACATCGAAATGGAACAGTTTGCCACCTCAACTGGCACCATGACCGGACTGGATCTGGCCCGACTCTAAGACAGGAACCCTGTAGCTTTTCAAACGCCCCTCTAGGATCCCGCCAGGGAAACGAGGACTCTGATTATATTCACTGATGGTGTAAAACCCCGCTTTGAAACAACCCCTTTCAATTGCGTTCTCCCTTTCTCTAATCGTCTGGCTAACAGCATTCGGGCCAGAACGATTGTCCGCCTCGGAGCTTCCGAAAAGAATTTACGGATTTCTGGAAAATCACTGCCTCGATTGCCACGACGCTTTCGAGCAAAAGGGCGACCTTAATCTAGAAGAGCTCTCTTTCAATTTGTCGGATCGCCGTGTATTCGAAATTTGGGCAAAAGCTCACGATCGAGCCGATCATGGGGAGATGCCACCCAAAAAACGAAAGCGTCCGGATCCCAAAGAACTAGAGGAATTTCTCGCCGCTCTGGCAAAACCGCTTCTCAAAGCGGATCGCCAGCGTATCGCCCAAGCTGGTCGAGCCAAAGTCCGGCGCCTCAATCGTTACGAGTACGAAAATAGCCTTCGCTACATTCTAGATGCTCCTTGGCTGCAAGTCGCGGACCGCCTCCCTGAGGACGGAACTGACCATTTCTATAACAAAATCGGGGAAAGGCTGGATGTCTCTCACGTCCAGATGACCAAATATTTGGAAACCGCCGAGCATGCCATCCGACTGGCGATGAACGCCGCCGCCCACCCGACTTCCAAGCGAAAATACTATGCTCGTGATGAGGAACGAATGCACAACTACGCTGGGTACAAGAAGAGCCCACAACCGCCCACCCGATCGGCCGTCCCCTTGCTCGGTCTGACACCTCAGCCGGATATCATGCGTGGCGTCGCTCCCATAACGGTCGGCGACGAAAACCCCGCTCTCAGGGAAATCGAGGCTTTCGGGTTTTTCTCGGGTACCTACACCGCTACCACCAAGTACGATTTCAATAATGTGGTCATTCCCACTGACGGCGCCTATAAGCTGCGTATCAAGAGCTACACGTTTATGGCGGGACCAAACGGGCGCCGCGGCGGAGACGACCACGGTCTAACAGGAGGCGATCCCGCTTGGTGGCGGCCCGATCGCAACGTGGCATTCCGCGGAGTGCGATCAGAGCCTGTGACCCTCTACGCCCTGGCGGCCAGTGGAGATAGTCGCTGGCTTACGACCTACAATGCCCACCCGAACCCCACCGTGGTTGAGCGTACTGTCCATCTCAAGAAAGACGAATTGATAAGACCCGACGCCACCCGCCTAATCCGCTCTCGACCTGGTTTCAAAGGAAACCCCAATGCCAGCGAGGAAGGCGTTCCCGGATTCGCCCTCAATTGGCTGGAAGTGGAAGGCCCCTTGCACGAGGAGTGGCCCCCACCCAGCTATCAAGCTCTATTCGGAAACCTCCCCTTCGAAAGCTGCGATCCAGGCCAAGTGAGCATCCTAACCGAGAATCCGGACAAAACCGCCCGATCTCTTTTGGAGTTGTTCGCGGAGAAAGCCTTTCGGCGACCGCTTCGCAGCCAATCAGAAATCGATCCATTTATGGAGATCTACTTTCGAGCTGGTGAATTGGGATCGGATTTTACCGACGCGATCGTCGCCGCCCTCGCCTCAGTTCTCTGCTCCACCGATTTCCTTTATCTCGAAACCCAGCCCGGGAAGCTGAGCGACAATGAGATCGCATCCCGGCTGTCCTACTTTCTCTGGAACGGCCCGCCAGACGAGATACTGCTAAACGAACGGCAGCTCAACAGACCCTCTAATCTTATCTCGCAAGCGGAACGCCTCCTCCAAGACCCAAAATCCGAGCGCTTTCGGAATGCCTTTCTCGACTACTGGCTCGATCTTCGGGAAATCAACGCTAACACGCCAGACTCCGAGCTGTATCCAGATTACTATCTCGATGATCAATTAACGGAAGCGTCTCTCTTGGAAACCCGTTTGTTTTTCCAGGAGCTGATCGACCAAGACCTGCCTGCTCGCAACCTCGTTGACTCGGACTTCACTTTTGTCAACGAGCGCCTGGCCCAACACTATGGATTCGAGTCCTTCCAGGATATCCAAATGAGAAAAGTCCCGATTCCCGAGGAATCTCCGCGCGGAGGATTGCTGACTCAGGCCAGCGTTCTCAGGGTGACCGCGAATGGCACCACCACCTCGCCAGTGATCCGAGGAGCTTGGATTACCAAGCGTATAATGGGATTGGAAATACAGGATCCTCCATCGGGTGTGGAAGCTGTGGAGCCAGATACCCGGGGCGCCACCACCATTCGCGAGCAACTGGCTCTGCATCGGGAACATGAATCCTGCTACTCCTGCCATGCCAAATTCGATCCCGCAGGACTTGCTCTGGAGAACTTCGATGTGGCCGGTGGCTGGCGGGATCGATACCGTGCCAATGGCGAACTCGGCGATCCCGTTGAAGGAGTCGGAAAAAATGGGCACTTGTACACTTTTCGAGAGGCGGAACCCGTCGATGCGGCAGGCAAGATGGAAGACGGTACCCCTTTCCAGGACATCCACGACTTCAAAGCCTATTTGCTGAAAGATGAGCGGGTCATAGCTCGTAACGTCGTTAAGCAGCTGATCGTCTACGCCACGGGAGCCCCCGTCACCTTCAGCGACCGTCCATCGATCGAGAAAATTCTGGATCAGTCCCAAGCGTCCGAATACGGAATGCGTACCTTGATCGCCAATGTAGTCAGCAGCGATCTCTTTCGTATCAAGTAGAAATTTCCATACGTCTTTCATGCTCGACCGCCGCACATTCGCCACTCGCGCCCTCACGGCTAGCCTTGCTGCCAGTATAGCTCCTAATTTGTTTAGCGCCTCCACGAACTCCTCTAATTCCAACGTCCGTCTCGGATTCATCGGCGTAGGCGGGCGAGGGAAGGGGGTATTGAAAACGCTGCTGGAAATGGAGGGTGTGCAATTCCCTGCCATCTGCGACGTCATCGATAAGAATCTGGCTCAGGCCCAGAAGCTGGTTGAAGAATCCGGACGAGATCGCCCGGAAGCGTATTTGAAAGGACCCTACGACTATCGGCGAATGCTAGAGCGGGATGATCTTCACGGGGTCGTTATCGCGACGCCATGGCGCTGGCACATACCCATGTCGATAGACACGCTCAACGCCGGAAAAGCAGTCGCTTGCGAAGTGGGGCCCGCCAATTCCACAGAGGAGTGCTGGGAGCTTGTTCGAGCCGCAGAAGCATCGCCCGCTTCTTGCATGATTTTGGAAAACGCCTGCTACCGCCGCAACATGATGGCCTTGTTGAACATGACGCGCCAAGGATTGCTGGGCGACGTCGTCCAATGTCGAGGCGGTTACTTGCATGATTTGCGCAAGCGAATTGTCCTTGGCAAAGGCACTGGAGTTTCTTTGCCGACTGGCGGCGACTATCGCACGCGCCAGAATCAGATCCGCAATGGTGACATCTATCCCACCCACGGTCTCGGACCCCTAGCCCAGATTCTCGATATCAATCGCGGCAATCGCTTCGTTTCCCTGTCCGCCTTTGCCACGAAGAGTAGCGGACTGCAAACCTGGACCAAGCAAAACCTGCCCTCCGATCATCCGGCTCAAAACTACGATTGGGCGATGGGCGACGTAGTGACCTCGATTATTCAATGCCAAAACGGGGAGAATATCGTGCTCACCCACGATTGCGCCCTGCCCCGTCCCAAGTCATTTGGATGGCAAGTTCAAGGCAGCTTGGGCATTTATAGCGAAGAAGCCAATGGCATCCACATCGACGGGCGCAGCAAAGGCCACCGATGGGAACCCTTTGAAAAATACCAAAGCGAGTTCGAACATCCCGTCTGGCAGCGCTACCAGAAAATTGGCATTCGCGGTGGACACGATGGAGCCGACTTCCTAGAACTATCTGCCTTCGTCGAGATGCTACGGCAAGACAAGCCAGCTCCTTTCGATGCCTACGACATGGCTACTTGGATGGCGATCACGCCCCTTTCTGAACAGTCTATCCAAACAGGCGGCCAACCAATCCCCTTCCCCGACTTCACCAACGGCAAATGGATGAATCGCGCGCCTTCCTTCGCTTTGACTTAAGAGAGACCCGAGACCTTCAAGAACCGCGTCCTGTTTTGTCCGCTAAACACGCGAAAAACGCTAAAAGAACATCGGGCTAAAGCACCGACCTACTGAATGCTATTTCACTCCTCACCATTCACTCTTCGCTATTTCCTATGCTTCGCCCCATTCAAATTCTAGCCTGTTACTTGTTCACCACCTTGGCGCTCAGCGCCTCCAATCCACCTCCGGGCATTCCGATACCTTCTGAGACTAGGACCATCCTAGAAGCGGGGACAGCGGAACTGGGCGCAGCTATCGAGGATTTGAAAGAAAAGTCTGTATCGAATCCAAAGGTACGTGAGCTCCTTCCCGACGTCATCATCTACTATAACGCGGTTCACCACGCGCTGGTGCACGATCAGTTCTATCGAGAAAAGGATCCCAGCGATTTTCAAATAGCCGCGGAGTTTCTCCGAAAAGGAATGGAACGAGCGGCATCCCTCAAAATGGGCAAAGCTCCTTGGACCCGGCAGACCGGACTCATCGTTCGAGGCTACGTGTCGGACATCGATGATTCGGTTCAGCCCTATGGCTTGGAAATTCCAGAAGACTACGATTTCGCATCTAAAAAGCCCGGACGCTTGGACATCTGGTATCACGGCCGCAATAACCAACTCTCCGAACTACGCTTTTTGCACGATCGGGAAACGAAACCTGGGAAGTTCCACTCGGATGGCGCGATTGTCCTGCACCCTTTCGGGCGCTACTGCAACGCCAACAAGTTCGCTGGGGAGATCGATACCTTTGAAGCCCTCTCTGCCGTCAGCAAGCAGTATCCTGTCGATCACGATCGAGTCACCGTACGCGGATTTTCCATGGGCGGGGCCGCCACTTGGCACATGGCGACTCATCACGCTGGACGCTGGGCGGCCGCCGCTCCCGGGGCGGGTTTTGCCGAAACCGCGGTCTATGCCAACGTGATGAGCAAGGACCCACTTCCCACTTGGTACGAGAAGACGCTTTTCCAGTTGTACGACGCCACCGAATACGCCGCCAATCTATTCCATTGTCCGACGATTGCCTACAGTGGTTCGGAGGATAAGCAAAAACAAGCGGCCGATATCATGGAGACCTACCTTCAACGAGAAGGTATTGAACTCATTCACGTCATCGGCGAGGGCATGGGCCACAAGTATGACGATGTATCCATAGATACGATCAATTCCCAAATGGATACCTGGCTTAGTCAGCCCAAAAACCGCTACCCAACGAGCCTGCGTTTCACCACCTACACACTCCGTTATTCATCCATGCTTTGGCTGAATGTGGATGCCTTGGATGAACATTGGAAACGATCCAATGTACAAGCCGAAATCGTGAACCGGGAACGCATCCAGGCGCAAACAGCTAACATACGCGGCTTCACCATCGACTTTCCCAGCGATCGCAACCCGTTTAAGGATGCTCGCAAAAGACCCCACTTGCTCATCGACAGTCAACGAGTTAATCTACCCAAAAACGCGGGCGAAAGAGCCATCAGGTTCTCGTTTCGCAAACTAGGCGGAAAGTGGGCTCTGGCGCCAAAAGGTTCGGAATCTTCCCTTCTGGAAAAGTCACCCGGTTTGCAAGGCCCTATCGACGATGCCTTTATGAGCCGGTTTTTATTCGTTTTGCCCAGCGGGAAATCTCGTACGCCTGATTTTGCCAGCTGGGTAGAGAGCGAATCCCAAGATGCCATCCTTCAATGGTGGCGCCAATTCCGGGGCGAGGCTCGAGTGAAGCTCGATACCGAAGTCACCGAGGAAGACATTGCGGAAAGCAACCTCGTCCTTTGGGGGGATCCGGACAGCAACGGCATTCTGGAGCGAGTCCTAGACGACCTTCCCCTCGAATGGAAGGGTCAGAGGTTCACTTTGAATAGCAGAACCTACGAGCAAAGCGAAACCGCTCCGACACTCATCTATCCAAATCCGCTCAATCCGAAGCGCTACATCGTCCTAAATTCAGGATTCACCTTCAGCGCCTTCTCGGGTGGAAGCAACTCGCTCCAAGTTCCTAAGCTACCCGATTGGGGCGTAATCGACATCAGTGTATCCAGAAACGAACGGCACCCTAAAGGGATCCTCGACGCCGGATTCTTCGATGAATTCTGGCGGGTTAAGGAAAAGACAGAGTAGCACAGGCAGGTTTCCAGTCCTACCGAGCATAGCTCGCAGAGCGGCGACTGGCCTCTGCTCTAAACAGGCAAGATGCCTATTCTACCTTTCTTTAGATAGCCGAACAGCGGCCTTCATCTCCCTTTCGGTACGACTGATGAGAGCTCGCGAGCAGGTCGCCTCGATCAAGGCGGCCTGCGTGGACATGTCGCAGCCCTTCCTCAGTTCCCTTAAAAGCAATCTTCCCGGCTGGCAGGGCAAGGTCGTGCACGACCGCTTCCATCTGGTCCAGCACATGAACAAGGCGGTCAACGACACGCGCAAGATCGAGCACGCCGAGCTCTCCAGGAAAAAGGACGTCAGACTCAAGGGGACTCGCCAGCTATGGCTGTAGGCCCAGGAGAATCTAAGCGACTGGCACCTGGAGCGCTTCGAGGCGATGAAGGATGTCAGTCTGAAGACCGGGCGGGCCTGGTCCATCAAGGAGGTCTTCCGCGAGTTCCTCGACTGTTCTAGCCGAGCCGAGGCTGCGGAGTGCTTCAAGCTGTGGCACCAGTGGGCCGTACGCTCTCGCCTGCCGGCTGTGGAGAAAGTCGCTCGCATGTTCAAAAAGCACATTGCGCAGATCCTCAACTTCTTCGACCACCGGATAACCAACGGACCGATCGAAGGGCTCAACTCGCGCATACAAGGGCTGATAAAGAAGGCTTATGGATACCGCAACAAGGAGAGGCTCAGGAACGACATCTTCTTCCACCTCGGAGATCTTGACCTGTATCCAGCATCCAAATCAACCCTTTGAGAAATCACACGCTAAATCCTGAAGAGCCATAATTAATCGACTTGGCTCGTTTTTCCTGTTTCACAAGCTCACGCATAATATACGAATAGTCGGCATCTACAAACCCGGTTGAATCACTGCCCAAAAGTAGTATTGGGCAATCTATCTCGCCTCGCACTGACTGAACAAAAGCTTGTCTCTCTTCTGTATAGCTGCTGGGAAATATGTTGTGGTTTGAGTAGTCGGGATATTTCTTGGATCCCATCCAGTGATGCGATGAAGGCTCGCCTGCCACAACTGCGGCGATGGTGGATTGGGCTGCGGTCTCAATTGCCAAACTTCCACCAACGCTTCCGCCAAAAATGACGATACTCTCGGGGTCCGCTCCCGGAAGCATTTTGGCCTTCTTTACGGCTGCAATTCCGTCGCGAACCATCCCACCAGAGTAGCTCTTAGGATTTTCCGTTTTTTTTACTGCTGAGTTTGGCCTGTCCTGCTGTTGTGCCTTGCGCCTCGTCGAGGCAACGACCATGTTTCCTTTATTCAAGAATCGGGTAGGATTCGCCTCTTTAAGGGCATCGGACAGGCGGGATTCTGAAAACGTTCCCCTTCCCCCGTGAAAGTAAAGTATCACTGGGAACGGCCCCTCACCAATAGGTTTCCTGCAGGTAAAGGGAAATTCTCTCCCATCCTCAGAAACAATCGTACCAGTGAATATGGGGTAGCTTTCTAGGGATAATGGCAGGCCGGCCACACGCTTTGGAGGAGTTTGCTGTGCAACCAAGTAAGTCTAACATAGCAAAACGTTCAGTGTTATCAGTGCTAGTAATAATTTCATGTGATACTTTGAGCTAACGTAAAGCTCACTCATGGCGTAATAGCGACGTTGAGTTCAGCGTCTTGTTAGCCTCCGCTCATTTTTGGCGATACCAACAAGCGGGGAGTGGGAGCGAAGGGTTTGAGGTATTATCAGAATCGAGCGGATGCGGGAAATCAGCACGATATGAGAAATCTTCAATCCGATCTTTTCTCAGAAATGTAAATTCCATCAATGGCGGTACCTCTAAACTAAAAAGTTTAACAGAATGGCGAGAATTATTTGGGTGAATATGGACACAGTAGTGTGTTGCTAGAAGTTTCTTAAAAACTCTTAACTTTTTTCTAGAAAAATATTGTAGTGCGTGGAACTCGATTACTATAATTCTGAATTGATCTATAAATTTAGCCGATGCGTGTTCGAGAACCTCGTATTCGAAACCCTCAATATCCATCTGTATCATATAATCGTCGGCATTTGCATGAACTGATTGGTCAACCCATTGCTGAAGTGTGATGAAATCTTTCCTAACATGTCCACCGATGAATTTCTTGGAAAAAACAAATAGAGAGTCTGCCTCAGCTGGCGCATCTACCGAAGCATCTGCAAGATAAACCTTTATCCCGCGATTTGCACAATCCTTCTCAAAGCCTGAAATCGAGCTGACTCCTGGAGAAAAACATGCAATTATCCCGTCCAAGTCATCTGGTATCAAATATCCTCCGTCGCCACGTGGCCCAAAGCGTATTAATTCTTTGTCAGTGGATACTGGATATAGCTCACGAATAATACTCTGATATCGAAACCAATAAACTGTGTTTCTTATAATGTGCCACGTAGGTTTTACTCCCGGTAGCTTTTTCACGAAATATTTTATAGCTTTAATTTTTCTTTTCTGGCTAACGTGGAGCTGGGGCACGGCACTTGTAGCCGTTGCATCCAGCGGCTTGTTATGCATTTCGCTTATAAGTTACGTCGTAGTATGTTCCACCTTCTTTCCTATGTGCAAATGCGTGACGTGAATACGGCCTAAAGCCATGTATCCTCATAAACTTATCTAGATCATTCATTTTACAGCAACCAGAATACGATTCAAAATCGGCAACTTCAGATTTTATAAAAGTGAAGTGCTTAAGGATCGACGTAGCTCCTTTCAATACAAGTAATTCTGAACCTTGGGTGTCCATGATCAATGCACCGAAAGAAGACGCGTCTATATTGTGTTCCTTGAGCAAGGATACCAGTGTTTTGCTTTTCAACTCCATCGTCTCAACGAATTCGACATTCGGCCAGATATCCTTGTGTTCTTTTAGTTCCAGTATTGATGACGAAGCTCCATTGTTACTTGCGATATTGAATCTGATCGTCTTATTATCCTCGTCAGTAATCAGAGCCTGTATTGCTTGCTGTTTAGGAAACTGTGAAATATTTGATTTTAACTCCTCGAAAGCTTTAGGTATTGGCTCAATCCATAGGACGCACAGTCCTAGGTCTTCATAGCGATCGCGTTCTTGCCCTGTGTTTGCTCCCACATGAATAACTGCCGAGATCGAACGAAGAAAACGGTCTGGGTCACGTGCTAGCAGCTTCCTAAATTTATTGAGAATGCGCTTTAATATCATTTGTATTCTCCTTTTTTGATTGCACAACGTCCGATGTGAGGCACACCGTTAGGCGTTGCCTCTACCTACTTGTTCGGCCGGATTAGTTTCCTGACAGTTCGTTTTGATTTTCGAGCAATGTGTCGGAAGACGCTATCGAGCAATACTTTTCTACAGACTGGTATGGCTGCTCTCCTGCTTTCTTCAACGTCTCCTTTCGTGGAAAGATAAACCTCATAATCCATAAAGATGCCTACTCTCTTCCGGTCTATTAATGGTTTATGGCAAACCATAGATGTGCAAGAATTCCACTTCTCAAATGGAAAGCATATTTCCCCAGTGCCATCTTCGATCAGATCATTCCTAACAAATATCGCATCCAAGCACGGAACCACCCATAATAGCGAGTAGCCATTAGATTCGGCGACAATATTCAACGCCTTAAGAGAAGCGCCATACGCCCTGTCTCCTTGCCAATGTTCGTTTTGGTCGTTTGGAAAAGTGATTGCCGCGTGTAGTGGATAATGGGAATTATACTCAACGGAGAAAACCATTGCTCTGTATTGCTTCACCACTGCCTCAAAAAGCCATAGATCTGTAGAATCTACGTCGATTGAAATATACTCTGGTTCTTTCGGAACCTCATATTTTCTGAATAGTTCGCAAATGTTATTGGGTGTTAAGAAATGCTTATGAAGGCCGATCTCTGCATTTTCGTTATCTCCATCCAATAAAAGTGAATCCCACTTTCTGTCTAGTATCAGCTTCGCAACATTTGCACCTGAACCTCCGCTTAAGCTTGGTGCATTAAAGCCAAGCTCGACACAGAAAGGAGTAGAATTCTTAGTTCCAGTATTCTTAAAAATCTGCTCGAGCAAAACATCTTGGTAGGACTGTGCGTATTTGCCCGGGCCGAAGTTTATGTCTTCTAGTTCTTTTATCCACGTTTTCATGATTGAAGACGTTATTGATTGATTAGTTAGTTGCCGAACGAGTTATTCTAGCAATTGAAAATCAGCGTTAAATTTACGCTAGCGTTAATTTTACTTTTACAAGTAGGTTGGGTCCGTATGACCTGCTCCCCGTTTTAGTACCGCCGTTAGTGAGAGCTTCCTTTGGTTGATTTGTGTTGGTCATTGGTTGATTGGTCAATGGTTTGGTTCTTTCCCGAGCCCTCTAGGGGGCTGGCGGCCACTTCGTCGGCGTATTCGCTGGGGGTCTTCTGGTTTAGGCTGTAGTGCGGCCTGACTTCGTTGTAGTCGATTCGCCACTTCCCGACGACGTCCCTGGTATGGCTGACGCTGTCGAACCAGTGCCCGTTGAGGCAATCGCCGCGGAG
>Ga0181579_10002541_pt1 | contig 14714 bp, 11 predicted proteins | sample 071ome_24_FD_132996 | JGI IMG/M metagenome (GOLD analysis project Ga0181579, IMG submission 132996) | Coastal salt marsh microbial communities from the Groves Creek Marsh, Skidaway Island, Georgia - 071402CT metaG (megahit assembly) | ecosystem: Environmental > Aquatic > Marine > Intertidal... | reverse complement strand
TGCCTGAAGCAACCGCAATAACATAGGTAGCTGGTTGATAGACGCGAGATTGTTGATCATCTGCTGAATTGGCAGCAGGGGCGCTGGATTTTTCAGCCGGGCTTGATGGGCGATGGGCAGTCAGCATAGCAGTTGCTGACAACACCCCTGGTAAAGCTCGAACAGCCTCTTCTGCGGCATTTTTTATGGGGTTGATCGCTTCGGGATGATTAGGATCAGCTTGTAGTGAAAATCCAACATGACCGTTTTTTACCACAACACCAGATATTTGACCGCTTGTAATCAAATCTTGAGGCTTGCCATCAACCATGATGGCACTTAGGGTATCAAGAACCTGCTCTTCGGTGATGGGTGAGGTCATGCCGCTCTCGCTTTCTTATGATTGTAGGCTGATCGTTTTATAATTTTGCTGAATGTCATGTTATTCTTCTTCTCTTTATTTAGTGATTTTGCCAAGAGATTAAAGATCATTTCTTGAAAAGATGACATGGAAAACAAATATATAGAGAGAAGGTTTAATGCGGATGATAGATGGACAAGGTAAAACGAGGCCATCTTCACCGAAATAAGGCTTGCTTTGAGCAGGCAAAACGCAACAAAAGACAGCCAAAGCGGAGAAAAATATGCCGTGGAATAATCAGGGTAACGGAAACAACAATCAGGGCGGATCCGGTGGCCCGTGGGGTGGCGGCGGTGGTCAAGGCCCAGGCTCGCGTGGCCCGAAACCAGATTTTGACAGTTTCATTCGCAAAGGCAAAGATAATATGGGCCAGTTCTTGCCTAATTTCTTTCGTGGGCCACATGCGATTACCATCTTGTTGGTTTTGGCCTTGTTCGGGTGGTTGGCGTCAGGGTTTTACCGCGTTAACACCCAACAAGAAGGCGTTGTCTTACGTTTTGGTAAATGGGTAGAATCCACACCGCCGGGACTGCATTACCATTTGCCTTATCCAATTGAAACGGTGCTGACCCCAGAAGTCACGCGTGATAACCGTATTAATGTCGGTTTCCGTAGCATTAGTGATGGCGGCAATGCCAATCGCCGTGATATTCCTTTTGAAAGTGAAATGATCACAGGCGATGAGAATATCGTAGATATTGATTTTGTTGTGTTCTGGCGCATTGGTGATGCTGGCAACTACCTGTTTAATCTGACTGACCCTGAAGAAACCACCAAAGTAGCGGCTGAGGCTGTGATGCGTGAGATTGTCGGCAGGGTTGATATTCAGTTTGCCTTAACCGATGGCCGTGAGCAAATTCAGTTCCAAGCCAAGCAACAGCTTCAAGACTTGCTTAATGAATATCAGGCAGGGGTCATCATTCGTGAAGTGCAACTGTTGGCGGTTGATCCCCCATTGGATGTGATTGATGCCTTTAACGAGGTGCAGAGAGCCAGGCAGGATAAAGACAGGCTAAAGAATGAGGCGCAAGCCTATAGCAATGATATTATCCCGCGTGCGCGAGGCGAATCTGCAATGATCATTGCAGAAGCCGAAGCCTACGCTGCCCAGATTGTCAATCAAGCTGAGGGTGATGCTTCACGCTTTACCCAGATTTATGAAGCCTATCTGGTCAATAAAGATGTCACCAAAGAACGCATATATATTGAAACAATAGAAGAAATCATGAGCAATGTTGACAAAATTATCATTGATGAAGGTGCAAGCGGTAGCGGAGTTGTCCCCTACCTGCCTCTATCCGAAATCAGTAAATCTAAGCCATAAACAAGAGCAGAGAGGATAATAAAACCATGCGTCTTCAAACATATATTCTGATCGCTCTTGGGTTACTGGCCTTTATTAGCTACAACACCCTCTACGTCGTTCAGCAGACCCAGCAAGCGATCGTTCTCCAGTTTGGTGAGCCAAAGCGAACTGTCCAAACCCCAGGCTTGAATTGGAAAATTCCATTTATCCAGAATGTCATTTTTTACGAAAACCGCGTCTTGTCTATGGTCTCACAAGAATCTGAACAGGTTATCTTGTCTGACCAAAAGCGACTGGAAGTCGATACCTATGCGCGGTATTCCATTGTTGATCCGCTGAAATTCTATCAAACCGTTCGCACCATTCGGATTGCACAAGAGCGGCTTGAGGCCATGGTGGATTCGTCCACTCGCCGAGTTCTGGGTAATCATTCTTTGGTAGATATCTTATCAGAAAAGCGAAATGATATTATTAGCACCATCCGCAATGAGGTGAACGCCTCTTCGGAAGCGCTTGGGATTAGCATTTTGGATGTGCGCATCAGGCGCGCGGATTATCCTGATGCCACGTCACAGAACATCTTTAACCGGATGAAATCTGAACGTGAGCGTGAAGCTAAGGAGTTTCGTGCCACAGGTGAGGAAGAGGCCCAGAAAATTAGGGCAACAGCGAATAAAGAGCGTACCGTTTTGATTGCTGAAGCTCGCCGATCTGCTGAAATCATTCGGGGTAGTGGGGACAGCAAGTCCATCGCTATTTACGCAGAAGCCTTTGGTGTGGATGAAGATTTCTATTCTTTCTATCGCTCAATGCAAGCATACCGAAAATCGTTTAGCGAAAACACTACCTCGATGTTGCTATCACCGGATAGTGAGTTCTTCCGCTATTTTGGAAGCAAAACCGGTGAGATGCAAAACGAAGCCAAGTAACGCTTTTTGGATACCTCAATGCCGCAAAGTGGCCTGATAATAGCCATATTATCAGGCCATAGTTTGTGAATATTTCAAAATTGAATTTGTAATCGGAGATGACGATGCCCTTTGATGGACAAGCTACCGCAATAACAAAAACAAAAGTTCAGGTGTTGGAACAAGATCATTCTTGGGAACAGGATCAGACAGAATCCTCACGCTATTTTGGCTCTCATGTGTTACTGGCAGGCGCGCTGTTATTGACGATGATGGTTATGCCTGCTTTTGCCAATGATCGGCCACAAAGCTTTGCTGATTTGGCGGAGGCGTTATCCCCTTCAGTGGTAAATATCTCAACCACAACAGTGGTTGGTAAAGATAATGATGAAGATTTGCAATTTCCTCCCGGATCACCATTTGAAGATTTTTTTGAAGAGTTCCGAGATCGCGATAACCGCCGGACAGCGCAAGCATTAGGGTCAGGGTTTATTGTATCGGCAGAGGGCTTTGTCGTTACCAACAACCATGTCATTGATGGGGCTGACGCTATTCGTGTCACGCTTTATAATGATCGCAGTTTTGATGCCACTCTTATAGGCCGTGATCCAAAAACTGATATTGCCGTTCTTAAAATTGACCCGGGTGAAGAGATTTTAAACCCTGTATCTTTTGGCGATAGTGATGCCATGCGAGTTGGCGATTGGGTGCTGGCCATAGGCAATCCCTTTGGCTTAGGCGGAAGCGTAACCGCAGGGATAGTTTCTGCGCGTGGGCGTGATATTGGCAGCGGCCCTTATGATGATTTTATTCAAACTGACGCAGCTATTAATCGCGGCAATTCTGGCGGCCCTCTCTTTAATCTTGATGGCGAGGTGATCGGCATTAACACAGCGATTTTCTCTCAATCTGGCGGGTCAGTCGGGATTGGTTTTGCCATTGCCTCTAATCTGGCAGAAAATGTTGTTCTACAGCTTCAGGAATATGGTCAGACCAGACGCGGTTGGCTGGGTGTCTTTATTCAGGAAATCACCCCAGAGATTGCAGAGAACTTTGATCTTGATAATGAAAATGGGGCTTTGATCTCATCTGTGCATAGTGGCGGCCCTGCTGAAGAGGCCGGAATTCAAGCAGGTGATGTGGTGATTGCTTTTAATGGTAAACCCATTGAAGAGATGCGAAGCCTACCGCGTATTGTTGCAGAATCTGCTATTGGTAAACCGCTTGATATCACCATTATGCGTGAAGGCAAAAAGATCAATCTAAAGGTTACGCTTGGTGTTCTAGAAGATGCTGAGGAAGCGGGCCTCTTTGCCGGTACGCCCAATGACAGTGATCCAAACGGCCCACTGGAATTAGCAGAACTAGGCATGACGCTTGATCATCTCAATCCAGAATTGCGCCAGGAGTTTTCCATTGGTGATGATGTTGAGGGGGTTGTCATTACTGAGGTAAAGCCAAATGCGCCAGCCGATGAAAGCGGGATTATGGCTGGGGATGTGATCCGCCGTGTCGGCAAGGTTCAGGTGGAAAATCTGGATGAGGCACGTAAAGCCATTAAGGCAGAAATCAATGCAGAAAAAACAAGCATTCTGCTGCTGATTAACCGCCAAGGGCGTGATCGTTTCACTGCGGTGACAATCAAATAGCCTGATCATGTAAACACCGTTCCATGAATGATGGATAAGCCGCCGCAGGGATTTCATCTTGCGGCGGTTTTCTTTGTCGGATCATGGACAAGCCTTAAAACTTCGCGTATCTCGGTTAGACCATGACTGAAACCGCTTCACATGATTATACCTATGATATGGTCTTTATTGCTGGGCCAACCGCTAGTGGAAAATCAGCGTTGGCACTAAAACTAGCTGAGATGACCACCGGTGCTGTGATCAATACGGATTCCATGCAAGTTTATGACGGTATGCCTATCCTCACCGCTGCGCCTGATGCCCAGGATTATCAAACGGTGCCGCATTATCTGTTTGAATATGTGGATCCCCAAGAGCGCTATTCACAGGCGCGGTGGCTTGCTGATGCCACAAAGGTGGTAGGAAAATTAAAAGCACGGGGAGAATTACCAATTTTTGTTGGTGGCTCAGGGCTTTATTTCAAAGCCGCAGAAAAAGGCATTACGCCGATGCCAGATATTCCCAATGAGGTGCAGCAAAAAGCAGAAGCCATGCTGGCAACCATGGGGGTAGCAGGGCTTCATGAATATTTGGCGCAGGTTGATCCCGACTTAGCGGATCGATTAGAGCAAGGGGATAGCCAGCGCGTGATGCGGGGGGTTGAGGTTTGGCTAGCATCAGAAAAACCAATGAGTATGTGGCAGAAACAGCCTAGGCAAGGTGGCCTAGAGGGAAAGATCTTAAAAATCTATCTGCGGCCACCAAGGGATGATCTTTATGCCCGAATAGATCATCGTTTTGCTGTGATGATGGAAAAAGGGGCTGAGGCAGAGGTCAGGGCAATGGTTGAAACACGCCAACTGGATCCCAGCCTGCCAGCGATGAAAGCGCTAGGGGTGGAGACACTATCAGAGGCGATTAGGGGGAAAATCACTAGGGATGAGGCTATTAGATTAAGCCAACGGGATAGCCGTCGCTACGCAAAGCGGCAATTTACATGGTTTGATCATCAATATGATGCTGATATGGTGGTGACAGATGTAATGGATGATCAGATCACTTCTGAGACTGTTTTAGCCATTATGGATCAGCTGAAAAACAAAGATTGAGCAATTTTCAAAAAGACTTTGGCCAAAAAACTTGTCGAAAATTATATTTTCTTCTTGACCTCACTTGCTGAATATGGAAATTATGCCATTATGCTACACAATGTTGTAGCAGATAAAAAATACAGCATTCATGCAGGGTACGGATGACTTCTTAAGCAAGAAGTAGCTGTACCCATGACTTTTTTTGAGAAAAGGCCGAACCATGACTAAGACAAGCCAGCCTAAAAGCAACGCTAGCGAAACTGAGAACAGTAACGATCTTACTGTGACTGGTGCAGATGCCGTTCTTCGTGTTCTGGAAGACTTAAACGTTGAGGTGATCTTCGGCTATCCTGGCGGTGCGGTTCTGCCAATTTATGATGCTTTGTTTAAGCGCAATTCCATACGCCATATTTTGGTTCGCCATGAGCAGGCGGCAGTTCATGCCGCTGAGGGCTATGCCCGTTCTACTGGAAAAGTAGGGGTGGTTCTGGTGACTTCGGGGCCTGGTGCTACGAATGCCGTGACGGGTCTTACCGATGCGTTGATGGACTCAATTCCTATTTTATGTATAACAGGTCAGGTGCCGACGCACTTGATTGGTAATGATGCTTTTCAAGAAGCGGATACGGTTGGTATCACGCGGCCATGTACTAAGCATAATTATCTCGTCAAGCAGGCTGAAAACCTTGTCCCTGTGCTTTATGAAGCTTTTCATGTCGCATCATCTGGTCGCCCGGGGCCAGTGGTTGTTGATTTGCCCAAGGATATCCAATTTGCGCCTATTGATATGGGTCAGGTTGAACCAGCCAAATCCAAAGCTGTGGTCCGTTATCGTCCTGTGATGATACCGGATGCTGACGCTATTAGTCAGGCCGCAGATATGATCGTCTCTGCCAGCCGTCCGATCATCTATGGTGGCGGCGGTATTATTAATTCAGGTGATGAGGCATCGGAACATCTTCGTGAACTGGTTGCGTTGACAGGATTTCCAACAACCCTAACCTTAATGGGATTAGGCGTGTTGCCATCTGAAGATAAGCATTTCCTCGGTATGCTGGGAATGCACGGCACTTATGAAGCCAATATGTCTATGTACCATTGTGATGTGATGCTGAATGTTGGTGCGCGGTTTGATGACCGTGTTACTGGTTTAACCTCAGGATTTTCACCGAATTCTCAGAAAATTCATATTGATATTGATAAATCCTCTATCAATAAGAATATTCGCGTTGATCTGGGCATTGTTGGTGATGCTGGCATTGCTTTGAAAATGCTGGTGGATGAAGTCAAAAAACGCAAAGCGGCGATCAAAAAAGATGCTCTGTCCGAATGGTGGAAGAAAATCGAAGAATGGCGGGCTGTGCGCTGTCTTGATTACAACCAAAAGGGCGACATTATTAAACCGCAATACGCCATTCATCGGTTGTGGCAGAAATGTAAAGGCGATGATGTCTATGTTACGACCGAAGTAGGCCAGCATCAGATGTGGGCGGCACAGTATTTTGGCTTTAATGCCCCCAAGCGTTGGATGACTTCAGGTGGCTTAGGCACGATGGGTTATGGTCTGCCTGCCGCCATGGGTGTTCAGATTGGTAACCCTGGTAAAACGGTCATTGATATCGCTGGCGAAGCGTCGTTTATGATGAATATGCAAGAGCTGTCCACCATTGCGCAATATCAGTTGCCAGTTAAGATTTACATCATCAATAACGAATGGATGGGAATGGTTCGGCAATGGCAAGAATTGATCCATGGTGGCCGCTATTCAGAGAGCTATTCAGCGTCTTTGCCCGATTTTCAAAAACTGGCAGATTGTTTTGGAATGAAGGGTTTAGTGGCTAAAGTCACAGATGATCTTGACCCTGTGATTGATGAGATGCTGGGGACTGACGGACCTGTTTTGGTGGATGTCAGAGTGGCAAAAGAAGAAAATTGCTTTCCCATGATCCCATCAGGGGCAACCCATAATCAAATGCTGCTTGGGCCTAATGATAAGGCAGCGAAACCTGTATCCGAAGAAGGCATGGTGCTGGTCTAGGCCAGCATCAGAGGCAACGATAATGTCACAACATTTAAACAGCGACGAAGTTCGTCATACCCTATCTATTCTTGTCGATAACGAGCCAGGGGTTCTGGCACGGGTCATTGGTTTGTTTTCAGGCCGTGGCTACAATATTGAAAGCCTTACGGTGGCTGGCGTTGATGAGGCGAATAACCTGTCTCGAATTTCTATTGTCACGCGTGGCACCCCAATGGTGATTGAACAGGTCAAAGCCCAGCTGGATCGAATAGTTCCGGTCCATATGGTGTGCGATTTGACCCAGCAAGGATTGCATATCGAAAGAGAGCTAGCATTAATCAAAGTGGTCAATAAGGGTGAGTCTCGGATAGAAGCTTTGCGGATAGCCGACACTTTTCGCGCTAATACACTAGACAGCACACTAGAATCTTTTGTATTTGAGGTTACAGGAAGCAGCTCAAAAATATCAGCATTTGTTGAATTGATGCGGTCTCTTGGTCATGTTGAAGTTTCTCGGACTGGCGTGTCTGCTATTTCCAGAGGGCTCAATGTTGATATGCCCATTCGCACGCAAAACGAAACACAAGAATAAGTTTAATCTAAGGAGATAAAAATGCGCGTATATTATGATCGTGACGCTGATGTCAATCTGATCAAATCCAAGAAAATTGTCATCATTGGTTACGGCAGTCAGGGTCATGCCCACGCCGCCAATCTTAAAGACAGTGGGGCTAAAGATGTTGTTGTCGCTCTTCGTGATGGATCAGCATCAGCAGCAAAGGCAAAATCCGCTGGTTTCAAAGTCATGAATGTTGCCGAAGCAGCAGCTTGGGGTGATGTGATTATGATGCTTACGCCTGATGAATTGCAGGCTGATATTTATGAACAAGAGATCGCCAATCATATTCGCCCGGGTGCAGCACTTGCCTTTGCCCATGGCTTGAATGTTCATTTTGATCTGATTGTTCCAGCAGATAATATTGATGTTATTATGATTGCCCCTAAAGGCCCCGGTCATACCGTGCGCGGTGAATACGTAAAAGGGGGCGGCGTGCCATGCTTGTTGGCGGTGCATCAGGATGCATCAGGCAATGCCCATGATGTTGGCCTCTCTTATGCGTCTGCAATTGGTGGTGGCCGTTCAGGTATTATCGAAACTACATTCCGTCAGGAATGCGAAACTGACCTGTTTGGTGAACAGGCCGTGCTTTGTGGCGGTCTTTGTGAGCTGATTAAGGCTGGATTTGATACTCTGGTTGATGCTGGGTATGACCCGGAAATGGCTTATTTTGAATGCTTGCATGAAGTCAAACTGATTGTTGATCTGATTTATGAAGGCGGCATTGCGAATATGAACTATTCCATCTCTAACACCGCTGAGTATGGGGAATATGTTTCAGGCCCACGCGTCATCACAGATGAAACAAGGGCAGCAATGCGTGGCATTCTGGCTGATATTCAGTCTGGAAAGTTTACGCGTGATTGGATGCTAGAAAATAAAGCTCGCCAATCTTCGTTTAAGGCCACGCGTCGTCAGCACGCCAGCCACAGAATTGAAGCCGTTGGTGAAACCCTTCGTGGGATGATGCCATGGATTGGTGCTAATCGTCTGGTTGATAAATCCAAAAACTAATCTCGCTTCTGGCTGGATTTAGCCACATTTCTGTATTAAAACATGATATTCGGTTCCGATGAGCCGAATATCTGTTTATTATGCTGTTGTGCTTTTTAGGGGCAAAATGCAATAACGCAGATAGATTTGTCAATTTAAGGGGGCGGCATCGCCGTTTAGCCATTATGTTCAATATGATTCGAGGTCTGTTTTCCAACGATCTGGCAATTGACCTTGGGACAGCTAATACGCTTGTTTATGTCAGAGGTCAGGGCATTATCCTTAATGAGCCATCGGTGGTCGCCATTGCGCAAGTTAAAGGTAAGCAACAAGTGCTGGCGGTGGGTGATGAAGCCAAAGAAATGCTAGGGAAAACCCCTGGCAATATTCGTGCTATTCGGCCTATGGCAGACGGCGTTATTGCTGATTTTGAAGTTGCAGAAGAAATGATCAAGCATTTCATCCGCAAAGTGAATGGTAAAATGCCATTGTCTAGCCCACAGGTTATTATCTGTGTGCCATCAGGATCAACCGCCGTAGAACGCAGAGCCATTCAAGAATCCGCAGAATCAGCAGGCGCAAGACGCGTATATTTGATTGAAGAGCCAATGGCGGCGGCAATCGGCGCTGGCTTGCCAGTAACCGAACCATCAGGTTCCATGGTCGTTGATATTGGCGGCGGCACGACGGAGGTGGCTATTCTGTCCCTTGGTAACATTGTTTATGCTCATTCAGTTCGGGTTGGCGGTGATAAGTTTGATGAAGCCTTGATCAGCTACATGCGGCGGACGCATAACCTGTTGATTGGGGAATCCACCGCTGAACGGATCAAAAAAGAAATCGGCATTGCTCAAAAACCCCAAGGATCCACAGGCCGCAAGGAAACCGTGCGTGGTCGTGACCTGGTTAATGGTGTTCCAAAAGAAATTATTATTACCCAATCACAAGTTGCTGACGCTCTGTCGGATTCAATTCGCCAGATTGTTGAAGGGGTTAAGGTTGCGCTCGAACAAACACCGCCTGAACTAGCGGCAGATATTGTGGAAAAGGGCATTGTCCTTACTGGTGGTGGTGCGCTTTTGAATGAAATTGATAGTGTTATCCGTGAAGCAACGGGTCTGCCTATTTCTATTGCTGATGATCCGCTAACTTGTGTTGCTCTTGGAACGGGGCGCTGTCTTGAGGAAATGAAAACCCTTCAGAATGTTCTGGTGGGAGCCTATTAGGGGAAATCGCATTGCCCAACATTGCGACGGAGCGAAAGAAAGGACGTCGGTCCGGTGGTCTGCTCACGCATCTGATTATTTTCATTGTCTGCGTGGTCTTAATGATGGCAGGCAAGGCCGATATTTCGGCGATGAACTCCTTGCGCAGTATGGTGGCAGGATTTTTTACCCCTTTGGCTGAGGCGGTTAGCGTCCCTTTTCGAGCCCTGGGCATTATGATTGACGGCATTGAAAATGTTGCCCAACTGCGCGAAGAAAACAATACCCTCAAAGAAGAAGTCCAAAACCTCCGCCGCTGGGAAAACGAAGTGGCAGTGTTGCTAGCTGAAAACCGCCAATTGCGCGCTTTAAGCAAATTTCCTGTGCCTGAAGGTATGAATGCTGTTTCTGCGCGTGTTATCGCCATTAATGCGGATAGTTTTGCCCATGCTGTCATGATTGATGTTGGGGCAAAAGACGGCATTAACAAAGGGGATACGGTTACGACCATGGATGGTCTGGTTGGGGTGGTCGTTGAGGTGGGTGAGTTTTACGCCCAAGTTCTGCTGATCACAGATCTTAATGCGATGATCCCTGTAATTCTTTCAGGCACATCATGGCCTGCGGTGACCGCAGGGGTTAATGCCAGTCTGCTTGATCTACGATTTGTTCCCGGTCAGGCGGAAATTAAACAAGGTGAGCTTGTTCAGACGTCTGGGCATGGCGGGTTGATCCCTGCTGGCCTACCTGTTGGCAAAGTGATTCAGATTACAGATCAGCGTATTCGCGTTAAACCGGTTGTGGATTTAGAGCGCCTTAGTTTTGTTACTGTGCTGAGCTGGCCAAAAGAAAACGATATGCCTAGGGACGATGTGTTTAATCAAAGCTATTCGCCTTTGCCTGATGATACCAATAGCTTTAGTCTTGAAGGGATAAACGCGTTTGGTCAAAAGGTAGGTGATGCCGCAGAAGAGGAGCAATAGGCATGCCAATTAGCTCTATTGCATCCCCACCTACGCTGCAGCATCAATGCGTCAACTTTGCCCTGATGTTTATTGTTGCCTTTGCTGAAATCGCGCTGGCATATTTTCCTTTATTTTTTGGGGTTTCCCCTAAGCTATTGATTACTATCGTATTTTTAATAGCGATCTACGATGAAGAACAGAATCATTTCATCAACCTTATTGGCGTTGGTTTGATTTATGACATGATGCAATCTGCGCCTCTTGGTTATACCTCTGGGGCAATGATTTTGGTTAATCTCTTTGGCATCCTATCGCGGCATCGGCTTAAAAATGTCCAGCAATCTTTGATATGGCTAGAATATGCAGCGCTTATGGTTACCGTGATGCTCTATACTTGGATTTGCATTGTTTTGATTAATCAGGGCTTTCCTGCAGTCATGCCACTGGTGTTTCAGTATAGCGTAACGGTTTTGCTGTTTCCAATTATGATTGGAATTTATAAATTAGAATTGTCCTTAATGGAATTGATACGCAGGTTGAAATGATCACTCGTAAGGCAAAGCAGTTTGAGCATACCTTGTCGCGGCGATCCTTATTGCTAGCTGGCGGGCAGGTGGCATTGACTTCTGCCTTGGTAGGACGATTGTTCTATTTACAGATCATGGAATCAAGCCGTTATGAGGCATTATCAAATCGGAACCGGTTTGATTATAAAATGTTGCCGCCCTCGCGTGGACGCATTTTTGATAGCGAAGGCCGTCTTCTTGCTGGAAACGCAGAGGCCTATGCCCTGAATATTGTGCCAAGCTATACAAAAGACCTTTATCAGTCTTTACGCGCCTTATCTGAACTGATCACATTAGATCATCTTTACATCGACGAATTAATGGAAAAGGCAGAAAAGCAACCATCTTATCTGCCGCTTATTATTCGTGATGATTTGACCCAGCGTGAGGTCGCAAGGGTCGTGGTAAGAGGCCCTGAATTACCGGGTGTGAGTTTTGACCGCATTGAAAAGCGCATCTATCCGCAAGGCTTGCTGACAGGGCATTTGACAGGCTATGTGGGGCGGGTAAGCGAGGATGATATCACCTCTGGCCGGGTATTGCCAAATATGGTGAATATGCAAAATGGCAAATCTGGTGTTGAGCGTGCCCTTGAGGAAGAACTAAGGGGGCTGCCGGGGCAAGAAAGGGTGTTGGTAAATGCCCTTGGCCGACCAATTAAAAAATCCATAGAAGAAGCGGCAACCCCTGGCACGGATATCAAACTTACAATTGATATTAATCTGCAATCCTATGCGACCAGTATTCTTCGCAGGGGTCGTAACAAACCAATTTCTTATAGTGACCCCAAGGTACAGCGTGCTTTGGCGGCAGACCCTGAACTGGCAAGTGCGGTGTCAGAAACAGAAGGCTTTGTTTTTGAAGACAGCCTTGGGCGTGTTGTGCCACCAGAAACAGGATCGATTGTTGTCATAGATATTGAAACAGGGGCACTTAAGACCATTGTTTCAACCCCTACATTTGATCCAAACATTCTGTCCCGCCGGATCAGCAACGCGGACTGGGGCACACTGGTTAATCACCCGCGCATTCCCTTATTAGACCGAAGCATTAAAGGGCAATATGCTCCTGGATCAACCTTTAAGATGATCGTTGCGCTAGCGGCTTTAGAGGCTGGCATTATCAATGAAAAGACACGCTTCTTTTGCTCAGGTCATAAAGATGTGGGTAATGCCCGGTTTCATTGCTGGTTCAAATATGGGCATGGCAATGTCAATGTGATTAATGCGCTTGAACAGTCTTGTGATGTGTTTTTCTATGAATTGGCACTGAAAACAGGGATACAGCGCATCGCCAGTATGGCAAAGATATTCGGGATCGGACTGCCGACAGATGTTTTGATACCGGGGGAAAAACCCGGGCTAATGCCTGATAAAAAATGGAAAGAACAAAACATTGGTCAGGTTTGGACCCCCGGAGAAACAGTGGTGGCCTCAATCGGTCAGGGTTATGTGTTAACAACCCCCATTCAGTTAGCTGTGATGATGGCTCGTCTTGCTAATGGAAAGTTTCAGATCAGCCCACAACTAAAGCAAGGGACGCCAGCCCCTGATGCCCCTGAGATTGGGGTTTCAGAAGCTTCACTGTCTATAATCAGGCGTGGTATGGAGGCTGTGCTAGACGGCAAGAAAGGAACCGCACGAAATTATCAGCTGGACCTCGACGGGGTTAAAATGGCTGGCAAAACCGGCACCGTTCAGGTTAAACGGATCACCAAAGCTGAACGTGATCGCGGCATTGTAGATAACATGGATAGGCCTTGGAAACTCAGGGATCATGCCCTTTTTGTTGGTTACGCGCCAATGGATAAGCCAAAATATGCTATCGCTGTTGTTGTAGAGCATGGCGGTTCGGGGTCATCCGCTGCCGCGCCAGTGGCAAGAGATATCATGACCTATTTGTTTGAGCAGAACTTATGAAAAAACTGATCAGTCCACGGCATGTTCCTACTTTTTCCACGCCGTTGCACAGCAATACTGGTGCGACCACAGGATGGTTTCGGGCTATCCCATGGCTAATGATCTTTGTGCTGATGATGATTGGCATGGTTGGGGTTTTGTCCCTTTACTCTGCTGCACATGGGGCTTGGCGCCCTTGGGCTTCCATGCACGCTATTCGGTTGGGGCTTGGCTTTACCTTAATGATGGTGGTTGCCATGATCCCCATTCATTTTATTCGCCGCTACGCCATCTTATGGTGGGTATTGGCGATCATGCTCTTGGCGGTGCTAGAGGTTATCGGAACAGGCAAAGGGGGGGTGCAACGCTGGTTTTCTATTGCCGGATTTAATTTACAGCCGTCCGAGCCAGCGAAACTGGCTGTCATCGTTATGCTAGCAGCCTATTTTCATGGGCTTTATCCCGATATGCTTAGATATATCCGAACTTATATTCCGGCAATTTTGATTATCATGATCCCATTTACTCAAGTGCTCTTACAGCCGGATCTGGGCACGTCGCTAATGTTGTTGCTAGCCGCTTCGGTGGTAATCTTTGCTGCTGGGATACCGCGCTGGATGGTGATGACGGTATTTGGTTTGGTGCTTGCGGCGATACCAATTGGATGGTCGATGCTTTACCCTTATCAGAAAAGCCGAATTATGGTGTTTCTTAATCCTGATCTTGATGCGCTTGGCGCTGGTTATCAGATCACGCAATCCAAAATTGCCTTGGGCAGTGGCGGTGTTGTTGGCAAAGGCTATCTACAAGGCAGTCAAAGCCATCTGGATTTTCTGCCTGAACGCCAGACGGATTTCATCTTTACCATGATTGGTGAGGAGTTTGGATTTTTTGGTTGTATTTATGTCATTGGACTTTATACAGCGTTGATCTTTCTTCTGATCCGATACAGTTTTGCCATGAAGATTAATTTTTCTAGATTGCTGGTCTTAGGTGTCGCTGCGATGATCAGTTTTTATGTGACTGTCAATATTGCTATGGTCTCTGGAATGTTGCCGGTGGTAGGCGCGCCATTGCCCTTAATTTCTTATGGCGGTACAGCCATGATGACTGTT
>Ga0181579_10002538_pt1 | contig 14722 bp, 8 predicted proteins | sample 071ome_24_FD_132996 | JGI IMG/M metagenome (GOLD analysis project Ga0181579, IMG submission 132996) | Coastal salt marsh microbial communities from the Groves Creek Marsh, Skidaway Island, Georgia - 071402CT metaG (megahit assembly) | ecosystem: Environmental > Aquatic > Marine > Intertidal zone... | reverse complement strand
TCAAGGGCGGGACGTACTACCCAATGACCGTGAAAAAGCATCTCCGAGCCCAGGAGATCGCGCGGGAGAACCATCTGCCGGTGATCTATCTGGTGGATTCCGGCGGCGCCTATCTGCCGCATCAGGGCGATATCTTCCCGGACCGCGAGCACTTCGGCAGAAGCTTCTACAATCAGGCGATCATGTCGGCGATGGGCATCCCCCAGATCGCGGTGGTCATGGGCAGCTGCACCGCCGGCGGGGCCTATGTGCCGGCCATGTGCGATGAAGCGGTGATCGTGCGCAATCAGGGAACGATCTTTCTCGGCGGACCTCCACTGGTGAAGGCGGCAACGGGCGAGGTCGTCAGCGCCGAGGATTTGGGCGGCGCCGACGTGCATAGCCGGATCTCCGGCGTCACCGATCACTATGCGGCCGACGATACCCACGCGCTGGCGATCACCCGCCGGATCGTCGGTCATTTGAACCGGGTCAAGCAGCCGAACATCAAGACCCGGCCCGTGGTTCCACCAGTTCACGACCCGAGCGAACTGCATGGCGTGATTCCGACCGACACCCGGATTCCCTACGATGTTCGGGAGGTGATCGCTCGGATCGTGGACGGCAGCGAACTCGACGAATTCAAGGCGCTTTACGGCTCAACCCTGATCTGCGGGTTCGCGCATATCCATGGCTATCCCGTCGGTATTCTCGCCAATAACGGGATCCTGTTCTCGGAATCCTCGCAGAAGGGCGCGCATTTCATCGAACTTTGCTGTCAGCGCGGTATTCCCCTGGTGTTCCTGCAGAACATCACCGGTTTCATGGTCGGGCGCAAATACGAGTCCGGCGGTATCGCGAAAGACGGCGCCAAGCTGGTGACCGCGGTGGCCTGCGCCCAGGTGCCGAAGTTCACCGTGATCATCGGTGGCTCCTTCGGGGCGGGGAACTACGGCATGTGCGGGCGCGCCTATTCACCGCGCATGCTCTACATGTGGCCGAACAGCCGGATCTCGGTGATGGGCGGAGAGCAGGCTGCAAGCGTCCTCGCCACCGTCCGGCGCGACGGCATGGAAGCGCGCGGCGAGACCTGGAGCGCCGAGGAGGAGGAAGCCTTCAAGGCGCCGGTACGCGAGCAATATGAGCTCGAGGGGCACCCGTACCATGCTTCGGCGCGGCTCTGGGACGACGGTATCATCGATCCCGCCGACACGCGGAAAGTGTTGGGGCTGTCGATCTCGGCGTCGCTCAACCGCCCGATCGAGGAGACCAGGTTCGGCGTCTTTCGTATGTAGCGAGAGCGGAAAGCTTTTCCCGGGACGAAAGCAGTTGTTCCGGGTACGAAACGTCAGGCGGGGGGTGTCGGGCTCGTTTTCCACTTCCAGGTCCAGATCGAACCGCCGCGCGGTGTGCCCGACCACGGCGCCGATGACGGTTCGGGTGTTCAATCCATCGGTCCAATCGGCGGCGCTCAAGCTTGCGATTGAGCCCGGCTCGATCTCGGCGCCGGCCCCCACGGCCGATACGGCTACGCGCAGGTCGTAGCCGATCTCTACCGTTACGCGTCCTTGTCTTGGAAGCGAGTCGGCCATCAGAAGAAGCGACGCGAGCAACGCCTTGATGATACCGGCGCGGGGCTGGGACGTTCCGTCGACCGCGGCCGTGAATTCGAGCGGGATCTTGCGCGAAGAGAAATACGCCTCGGCGACCTGCCGCGTCGTCGCGACGCTGTGTTCGTCGCTATTGCCGGCGCCGCCGAAGGCCAGCCTGAAATAGCTCAGGCGATCGGCGGATTGCCGGGCGCTGGCGCCGATAAGGTCCAGTGCCTCCACCGCGATCGGGTCGTTCCCACGGGGGCCGAACTCCTCGAGTAGTTCGATTCCATTCGATGTCGCGCTCGCGGGCCCGATCAGATCGTGGAACAGGCGCGAGAGCAATAGGTCGACAACGCGTGCATCCAACTCCATGACGGGAATCCCAATTGGATAGGTGGCTCCGATGGTCAATCTATCCTACCATCCGTTAACATATCTTGAAGGCGGTGCCGCGCCCATGCGGTGCCCGATGCGATGGATCAGGATCACCCCGCGATCACGTTTAGGGCTTTGTTTTCCGCCATGTGGAAGATCGATTGCCGATTGGTGTCGACGAGGTTGTGATCTCGGTCGATATCGGGACAGCGGCGGACTAGTATACCCTGCTGAATACCCGAGACGGCTAGCACCAGACTGGAAGTACCATCATGTCCGATACCCCGGCGCCCGTTGGCTCCACGCGCACCGATCCCGCCGAGAGTCTTGACCGCGCCTTCAAGCGCGGAAGCGGAGGGGGGCGGCGCGGCGGCCGGCCGTTTCCCAAGGGACGGCAGATCGATCCGGTGGCTCTGGAGGAGGTCCGCAAGACGCTCGGCAACCGGCCGCGCCGCAAGGATCTGCTGATCGAGCATCTGCATCTTTTTCAGGATCGATTCGGACATATATCCGCGGCTCATCTGGCGGGTCTTGCCCATGAGATGCGCATGGCGATGGCCGAGGTTTACGAAGTGGCGACCTTCTATGCGCATTTCGACGTGGTGCGCGAGGACGAGACGCCGCCGCCGGCGCTGACGATCCGGGTTTGCGACAGCCTGACCTGCGAGATGTTCGGCGCGGAGCGTCTGCTGGCGGAAATCGAGGCGGAGACCGGCAAAGAGATCCGGGTGGTGCGCGCGCCTTGCATGGGGGCCTGCGACAAGGCGCCGGTGGTCGCGGTCGGTCATGGATTGGTCGAGAACGCCGATGCGGCCAAGGCCCTCGCGGCGGGCGAGGCGGCTCTTTCAGGTAATCCGGAGCATCGGCATATCACGCCGACGCGTCTGGACGATTACATGGCCGAGGGCGGCTATGCCCTGCTGCGCGAATGTCTGAGTGGCGCGCGCAAGCCCGAGGATTTGTTGGAGATCCTTGGGCAATCGGCCCTGCGTGGACTGGGTGGCGCGGGCTTCCCGACGCCCCGGAAATGGGGCATCGTGCGCGCCGCCGAGGGGCGCAAGGTTCTGGCGGTGAACGCCGACGAGGGCGAGCCCGGAACCTTCAAGGACCGTTACTATCTGGAGCGGGACCCGCACCGCACGTTGGAAGGCATGCTGATCGCCGCATGGGTCGTCGGGGTCGAGGATTGCTACTTCTATCTTCGCGATGAGTATCCCGAGATCCGCGAACTCTTGGACGAGGAGATCGCCGGGCTCGAGGCCGAGGGGCTCGTCTCGCATACCCGCATCCATCTGCGGCGCGGTGCCGGCGCTTATATCTGCGGCGAGGAATCGGCGATGATCGAGTCGATCGAGGGCAAGCGCGGTTATCCCCGCCACCGCCCGCCCTATGTCGCCCAGGTCGGCATCTTCGACCGCCCGACCCTGGTGAACAATGTCGAGACACTGTTCTGGATCAGGGACATCGTCCAAAAAGGCCCCGCCTGGTTCAACGATCAGGGCAAGGAGGGCCATCCGGGATTCCGTAGCTATTCCGTGTCGGGACGGGTCAAGAATCCGGGCGTGAAGGTCGCGCCCGCCGGGGTGACCGCGCGTGAGCTGATCGAGGATTTTTGCGGCGGCATGCTCGACGGCCATGAGTTCCGCGCCTACCTGCCGGGCGGCGCGTCGGGCGGCATCCTGCCGGCAAGCATGGCGGACGAGAAGCTCGATTTCGGGCAGCTCGAGAAATATGGATGTCTCGTCGGCAGCCACGCCGTGGTGATCCTGTCCGACAAGGACTCGGTCAAGGCCGCGGCGCTCAATCTGCTGCGGTTCTTCGAGGACGAGAGCTGCGGGCAATGCTCGCCGTGCCGCGTCGGCACCGAAAAGGCGGTCAAGCTGATGCAAGCGGAAAAGTGGGACACCGGGCTGTTGGACGAGCTGTCCGCCGCCATGCGGGACGCCTCGATCTGCGGCCTCGGTCAGGCGGCCAGCAACCCGCTCAGCGCGGTCATGAGGTTCTTTCCCGATGAGATGTGAGAAAGGGATCGAAGCCACTTCCCAACTGGACCGTCGTCCTGGCGCAAGGCAGGACCCCGGCTCGGGCTTATCCGCGCATCCGGCGTTTGGTCGCTTAAGGCAGCCGACGAGAGGTCCTGCCTTGCGCCAGGACGACGATTGGTCGGCGGCGAATGGCGTCATCAAAGGTCACCCCGGCGACCCCATGCATTGTCATCCCGTCCGTCTTTCGCATCGTCATCCCGCCGAAGGGCGGGACCCATTCCTCCGGCGTTGGAGCAAGAGCGAGGGCGATGCAATCGCTAGCATCGCGCAAACCATTACCATTAGTGGAATGGGGCCCGGCCTTCGCCGGGATGACGATGGTTTGGCGGCGATCATCTCAGTTAGCCAATTCCCGATGCCGTATCCATCCACCCAATCAGCCTCCATGCCGGAGATACGAACATGACCGATAGCATTACCTTCGAACTCGACGGCAAGCAGGTTACGGCGGCGCCGGGGGAAACCATCTGGCAGGTCGCCGACCGGCTTGGCACCGAGATTCCGCATCTCTGCTACAAGCCCGCCGACAGCTATCGCGCCGACGGCAATTGCCGCGCCTGCATGGTGGAGATCGAGGGTGAGCGGACCCTGGCGGCGTCCTGTATCCGCGAGCCCGCCGAGGGCATGAAGGTCACAACCGCTTCCGAGCGTGCCAAGGCATCTCGGCGCATGGTCATGGAACTCCTGGTCACCGATCAGCCGGCCAAGGCCGAGGCGCATGACCCGTCCTCGACCCTGTGGCGTTTCGCCGACGGAATGGAGCTTGCCGAAAGCCGTTTCCCGGTGCACGACCGGCCGACTGCTGATTCCAGCCATCCGGCGATCGCGGTCAACATGGATGCCTGTATCCAGTGCGGCCTCTGCGTGCGGGCGTGCCGCGAGGTCCAGGTGAATGACGTGATCGGTATGGCCGGTCGCGGCCCAGGGGCGCATATCGTCTTTGACCTCGGCGATGACATGGGGGCGAGCACCTGTGTCGGCTGCGGCGAGTGCGTGCAGGCCTGTCCGACCGGGGCGCTGATGCCCAAGGCCGCGCTCGATGACAAGGGCGTCTTCGCCAACGCGCCGGACCGAACCGTCGACAGTCTTTGCCCCTATTGCGGCGTCGGCTGTCAGCTCACCTTCAACTTAAAGGAAGAGAAGATCATCTCGGTGGACGGCCGCGCTGGGCCGGCGAACCGGAGCAGGCTTTGCGTGAAGGGGCGGTATGGCTTTGACTACGTGCACAACCCCGAGCGGCTGACGGTTCCGCTGATCCGCCGCGACGATGTGCCGAAGTCGGCCTCGCTGCCGATGGACCCGGCCAATCCGTTCACCCATTTCCGCGAGGCGAGCTGGGAGGAGGCGTTGGATCGAGCCGCGTCCGGCCTCAAGACCATCCGCGACCGCGACGGCGGATCGGCCTTGTCAGGCTTCGGATCGGCGAAGGGTTCCAACGAAGAGGCCTATCTGGTCCAGAAACTGGTGCGAACCGGTTTCGGCACCAACAATGTCGACCATTGCACACGGCTTTGCCACGCCTCGTCGGTCGCGGCCCTGATGGAGACCATCGGGTCGGGCGCCGTCACCGCGCCCTTCTCCGAGGCGACCAATGCCGACGTGATCATCGTGATCGGCGCCAACCCGACGGTGAACCACCCGGTCGCCGCGACCTTTATCAAGAACGCCGCCAAGGCCGGTTCGACCCTGATCGTCATGGACCCACGCGGCCAGGCGCTCTCCAGGCACGCGACGCATATGATCCAGTTCCGTCCGAGTTCGGACGTGGCGATGTTGAACGGGATGATCAACACGATCATCGCCGAGGGGCTATACGACCAGCAATATGTCGAGGGCTTCACCGAGGGCTTCGAGGAGTTGAAGGCCCGCACCGCCGAGTTCACGCCGGAGCGGATGGCGCCGATCTGCGGCATCGAGGCGGACCGGATCCGCGAGATGGCCCGGACCTACGCCAACGCCAAGAGCGCGATCATCTTCTGGGGCATGGGGATTTCCCAGCACACCCACGGTACCGACAACGCGCGGTGTCTGATCTCGCTGGCGCTGATCTGTGGCCATGTCGGACGGCCCGGCACCGGACTGCATCCGCTGCGTGGTCAGAATAATGTCCAGGGCGCGTCCGACGCCGGCCTGATCCCGATGTTCTATCCCGACTACAAGCCCGTCGGCGCGGACGATCAGATCAGCCGCTGGGAAGCGTTCTGGGGCATGGAACTTGACCACGAGAAGGGCCTGACCGTGGTCGAGATCACCAACGCCATCTACGAGGGCCGGATCAAGGGCTGCTACATCATGGGCGAGAACCCGGCGATGTCCGACCCGGATCAGAACCACGCCCGCACCGCCCTGTCGCGGCTGGAGCATCTGGTGGTCCAGGATATCTTCCTGACCGAGACCGCCGCTTTCGCCGACGTGGTGCTGCCGGCCACGGCCTTTCCGGAAAAGGATGGGACCTTCACCAATACCGACCGCCGTGTTCAGATGGGCCGCAAGGCGATCGACCCGCCAGGTGACGCACGCCAGGATTGGTGGATTATCCAGGAAATCGCCAACCGGATCGGCCTCGACTGGAGTTACACTGGCGCCGCCGATGTTTTCGCCGAAATGCGGATGATGATGCCGTCGCTGACGGGGATCACCTGGGAGCGACTGGAGCGCGAGAGCGCGGTGACCTATCCCTGTGACGACGAGACATCCGACGGCCGGTCGGTGATCTTCGGGGACGGCTTCCCGACGGCTTCGGGACGGGGCAAGCTGGTACCTTGTGAGATCCTGCCACCGGACGAGATGCCGGACGCGGACTTCCCGCTGGTTCTGACCACCGGGCGGGTGCTGGAGCATTGGCATACCGGCGCCATGACCCGCCGCGCCTCGGTTCTGGATACGATCGAGCCGGAACCCTATGTCCATATTTCGCCGAGTGATCTGGTCAAGGCCGGTATCACGCCCGGTGACAAGGTCCGTGTCGCCACCAGGCGCGGCGAAATCGAGCTGTCGGCGCGTAGTGATCGCGACGTGCCGGACGGGGTGGTGTTCATTCCGTTCTGCTATGTCGAGGCGCCGGCCAACATGCTCACCAATCCGGCGCTTGATCCCTTCGGTAAGATCCCGGAACTGAAGTTCAGCGCCGCGCGGTTGGAAAAAGTTGGAGCTGCGGTCGCGGCGGAGTAGGGGCTCTAGACCGTTTTTCGCGGCGCCGGGATTGGGGTGGATTTAACCTCGCTCCAGGCGCGAAACAGGCTCGCCCCGATCGCCGAGACACAAAAGGCGATGACGCAGATCAGCGTCGGTCCGGAGAACTGCAACCGGCCATCGATCTGTTGAAAGGCGAACACAGATACCGGACCGAGGGCGCGAATGACGTTCACCGCCAAGGGCGAGGCGCGAGCAATTCCCAATTGTATCACATAGGCGGGAATGACGATCAGCGCGAAGGCGGTGCCGGTCAGCAGGAGCAAGCCTTGGGCGGTGTCCGGTGACAGGGGCGGACCGATCGCCGCCTCGAAGCCCATGGCGGCGGCCAGGGTTATCAAAAACCGGGTCCCTGTAACCGCGTTCGAGCTTGCGCCTTGGTCATTGAACCAGCGCGCGATCATGTGGCTGATGGTGATCATCGCTCCGCCCACCACGACGGCGGCGAGGGCCGCGGATTGAACGACCAGATCGGTGGTGGCGAGACCAGATCGATTGCTCAACACCACGATGGCGAGTGCGGCGAGCGACGAGGCGATGCCGAAATAGCACAACCACTCCAAAACATGAGGGCGCGCCCGGGTCGCGGTCCAGCCGCGCGCCTCTATCACCAGGACGGTGATCGGTCCGATCCCGTTGTAAAGCGTCGCGACCACCGCCGGCTCGAGAAACTTCAGGCCAAAAAAGAATGACAGCCAGGCGATCGCGGTCGTCGCGTTCAAGGCTAGGAAGGCGAGGGGACGAGCGGCGAGGATCTTGATGTCGCCGCCGCGTTGAAAAAGCGTGAGCGCGACGAAGAATATCGTGCAGGCCCCGAAGGCGAGACTGGCGACAAGGAAGACGCTGACGGATTGAAAGACATTGCCGAAGAGCGCGTCTCGAACGCCTTGGGAGATCGCGAAAAACAAGAGGCAAAGAAGGCCGACCGCGGATGTGGACATGGATACTTCCCCTGCTATGACGCATGTCAGTATCGGCGGATCAGGTTGGCCCGCTTATCCGTTCCTTGCTCCCGAACCGGGTTACACTCGCGAAAATTCATACTTCCGGGCCGCGAAGATGCCACTCGGTGGCGATCTCGAAGGCCAGCGCCGCGCGGACGACCTTGGCTTCGTCGCGGGGTTTGCCATGGATCATCAGGCCGATCGGCAGACCGCGCTCGTCGAAACCGCAGGTGACAGAGATCGCGCAGAGCCCGAGGAGGTTGCCGATCACGGTGTTCCGCGAATAGCGGGCGTTCCAGTACTGGTAACTCTCCTCGCTGGCGTCGACCTCGGCGAGGGGCCGGGCCGTGCTCGGTGTGGTGGCGGTGATAAACACGTCGATATCGGCGAGCGCGTGCTCGGTTTCCTCGGCAAGCGCGGCGGTGGCGCGGCGCGCGCGAAGGTAATCCACGCCGGAAATCGATCTTCCCTCGGCGAGCCGGAACTCCAGGGTCGGATCATAGGCCTCGAAACCGGGCAGGCGCTCCTCATGGGCCAGCGCGGCCTCGACGCTGCTGATCCGAAGCCTGGGATTGGCTTCCATGGCGCGGCGGGCTTCGGGCATCGCGAGGCGCCGGACATGCGCGCCGAGGCCGGCGAGGGTTTCCGCCGCTGTCTCGATCGCGGCGGTGACCTCGGAGTCCTGATCCTCGATGAAAAGACCCTCGGCCAAGCCGACGCGAAGACCGTCGGCGCCGGCGTCAAGCTCGCCGAGTAGGTCCTGGCGAACGGCGGGTCGAGTCATCGGGTCGCGGGGATCGGCGCCGTGCAGCGCCTGGTGAACCAGCGCGGCGCCCCGGACCGAGCGGGTAAGGGGGCCGACGGAGTCCAGCGTTTCGCTCAACGGGAAGACTCCGGCCCGGCTGACCTGGGAGACGGTGGGTTTCAGGCCGACGGTTCCGCAGAGACCGGCGGGGATACGGATCGACCCTCCGGTATCCGTGCCGAGTGCCATGGGAACCATCCCGGCCGCGACGGCGGCGGCCGAGCCGCTACTGGACCCGCCGGGGACATGATGCTCTCGCCCCCACGGGTTGCGTGGGGTCCCCTGGGCGCGGTTCACGCCCGGCGCGCCGAGGGCGAACTGCACGGTGTTGGTCTTTCCCATCAGCACCATGCCGGCTCGGCGCAGACGTTCGACCACCGTGGCGTCTTTGTCGGGAACATTGTTCAGCATCCCGTTTGAGCCGGCGGTGGTCGGCAGGCCGGCCACGTCGATGATATCCTTGGCGGCGAAGGGAATGCCGTGCAGCGGCCCCGCGTCGGCCCCCGAGGCGAGCGCGAGTTCCGAGGCCCGCGCCGCTTCCAATGCCCGCTCTCGCGGGAGGAGACGAAAGGCGTTAAGCGTTGGGTTCAAGGCCTCGGCGCGGTCCAAAAAATGCTCCATCAAGCTCACGGGTGAAAGTGTTCCGTCGTGGATGCGCGCGGAGAGCACCTCGATGGGCTGCCAGTGCAAGTCGGTATCGGCCATGTCTGTTTACCTCCGGAGCTGGGACCTAGTCGTTCAATAGGTCGTTCACGGCCTGACGGATCACCGCCTCATCCGCTGGGTTCAGCAGTGGATTGCCGGCCCGATGGCCCCAGATCGACTCGATCTCGCGCAATTCGCCGTTCGGCATCTCGGCGGTCTCGACGGCGCTGTCATGGGTGGTGAAGTAGAGATCCGTCGAGGACGGCATGATGATCGAGCGCGCGGTGATCGCGCCGAGCGCCTTGTTGAGATCGCCATTGTATAGCGGGTTGTTGCTGATATCCGCGCGCATCCATGTATCGATGCTGCCGACCAAATCATCGGCGTTCCGGCGCAGGAAATTGCCTTCCCATCCGCGCACCAGCCAGTCTTCCAGCGAGCTGAACCCGACATCGGCCCAGGCCTTTTCGCGGTAGAAGGCCTGGCTCATGGCCCAGCCCGCGTAAACCCGTCCGAAGGCGCGTTGGCTGGTGACCGGACGCTCCCTGAAATAAGACCCGGTCCAGGAGGCGTCGGCGGTCAGTGTCGCGCGAATGCCTTCCAGAAAAACCTTGTTGTGCTCGGACGTCCGGGCGCTTGTACAGAGCGCGCAGATCCTTTCGACCCGGTCCGGGAAGATCGCTCCCCAATGCAGGGCCTGCTGGCCGCCCATGGACCAGCCGTAAACCATGGCCAGACGCTCGACGCCGAACACCTCCTCGACCAGACGTTTTTGCGCGTGAACGTTGTCCCATTGAGTGAACACCGGAAACCGTCCGTGGTTGAGCGGTTCCGGCAGATTACTGGGGCTGGTGGAGAGGCCATTGGTGAACATGTTCGGGATCACGATGAACCACCGCGACGGATCGAGAATCCGGTCCTCGCCGATCAGCCATTCGATATCCATGTGCTGGGCGCCGAAGGAGGTCGGATAGAGGATCATGTTCGAACGATCGGGCGCCAGGGTTCCGTAAGTCTTGTAGGCGAGCCGCAGGTTCGGAACCGTCTTACCCAGTTGCAGCGCGGTCGGGCCGAGGTCGAAAACGTCATATTCCGGCATCTTGGTCTCCGGTGAAGGTGTGCTGCGTGGAACTTTAGCGGCTCGTCGGGGTTGGTGACCAATGATTTGGCCAACGCGCGATGGGCGGACCCTTCGAGATCCTGGATCAGGCCCAGGACAGGCGACCCTTCGGGTCTCCTCCGGGTGAGAGATCATAGTGCGGCACTCACCCTGAGGGATCGCGAAGCGATCGTCTCGAAGGGTCCTCTAAAAATTGACATTGGGAGTCGGGCGATCATTCCCGAGAGCGACGGTCTGCCGTAAAAGGGACATCCAAGGTCGACGTCTCGCCCGCAACGGGGCCGAGGCCGGGAGGAACGGGGCGGCGATGCGTGAATTGTTGAAGTCGAAAGTCGCCGTCGCGCTGCCGACCATGCTCGGAATCCAGTCCTTCGGGATGATGTGCGGCTATGCCTCGGCGGTGGTCGCGGTCCAGGCGTCGGCGGATCTCGGTGTCGAGGCGACGAGCATCGGGCTGTTTACCGCTGTTATGTATATTCTAGGCATGGTCTCCGGTCTGGCGTCCGGCGGGTTGTTGTCGCGGTACGGAGCCATCCGGATCTGTCAGGTCGCGCTGCTCGCCTGCGCCGGCGCCATGGTCATGGTCGGGACGATCGCGACCTGGCAGGCCGCGCTGCTGGCCGCCGCGTTGATCGGCTTCGCGTTGGGGACGGTCAATCCCGCCGGCTCTCGTGTTCTCGCCCGCCATTCACCGCCACGTTGGCTGCCGCTGATTTTTTCGGTCAAACAAACCAGCACACCGATCGGCGGTATGCTTGCGGGTCTGCTGTTGCCGCCCTTGATGGCGCTTTATGACTGGCGGCTCGCCGTCATCGCGATCGCCGCGATCCCGTTTCTGACGATGCTCGCGGTTCAACCCTTGCGGGCCGGGCTCGATGATGACCGGGATCCCTCCTTTCGCGTCACCTGGTCCGGTCTGGCGGATTCCCTGCGGGTGGTGTTCGAGAGCCGGTCACTGCTGATACTGGCCGTGGCGGGCGGACTTTATACTTTCGTGCAGATGGGGATCCTTACCTATATCGTGGTCTTTCTCGAGCAGGAACACGGGCTCGGCAACGCCGTGGCGGGTGGCGTTTTCGCGATCATTCACGCAACCGCGATACCGGGTCGGATCTTCTGGGGCTTGATCGCCGGCAGGAGGCTAACGGCCTGGATACTACTGGGGCTTATCGGGATATTGATGGCGGCGAGCATCATCGCCGTCGCCGCGTTTACGCCCGCGTGGCCGTTCTGGCTGGTCGCCCTGGTCGCAACACTATTGGGGGTGAGCACCAATGGGGTGCTGGGGCTCTGGTTTTCCGAGTTCGCCCGTCTGGCGCCGCCTGGCAAGGTCGCGGATGCCGCGGGTGGTGGCCAGTTCTTCCTGTATCTCGGCATCACCACCGGGCCCCCGATCTTCGGCGCGATCGTGGTTCACGGCGGCGGATACGCAAACGCCTTTCACGTGATCGCGGGGTTGGCTCTGGTGACCGGTATACTGTTGCTGTTCACTTGGCGGCGTGGTCGCGCCTAGCGCCGGGGCGCTTGCATCACCGAGGCGATTAAGAGACAAACCACGCGGCCTAAGTCTGGGCCGAACATTCCAAGGGGGGCTTGCATGCGCGCCGTTGTTTGCCGGGAATTCGGCCATTATCGAAACCTGAAGGTCGAAACCGTTGATGCTCCGACGCCGGGGGCGGGCGAGATCGCGATCGACGTCAAGGCGACGGCGGTCAGCTTCGCCAACATTCTGCAAATCGCCGGCAAGCATCAGAACAAGGCGATCCCGCCCTTTACCCCGGGCGCGGAGGTGTCCGGCGTTGTCGCGTCGATCGGCGCGGATGTATCGGGCTTCGCGCCGGGGGACCGCGTGATCGCCGCGGTAACCAATGGCGGGCATGCCGAACGGGTGGTCGCTCGCCAGGATCTTACCTTCAAGATGCCTGATCGGATGAGCTTCGCCGAGGGAACCGTGTTCCCCTCGATCTTGGCGACATCCTACGCGGGGGTGGCGATCGAGGGGCGGCTCGAGGCGGGGGAGACCCTGCTGGTTCATGGCGCCGCCGGAGCGACAGGCATGGCGGCGGTGCAGATCGGTTGGGCCCTTGGCGCGGTGGTGATCGCTTGCGCCAGCACCGAGGAAAAGCGGGCCGCCGCGATCCGCGCCGGCGCCGATCATGTCCTGCCGTCCGGGGAGTTTCGCGACCGTGTGCTGGAATTGACCGGTGGCCGAGGCGCCGACGTGATTTTCGATCCGGTGGGCGGCGATGTCTTTGCCCAGTCCCTGCGTTGTATCGCGCCGGAGGGGCGCCTGTTGGTGATCGGTTTCGCGTCCGGCGACATCCCCCAGGTTCCGGCGAATATCGCGCTGGTCAAGCATATCGCGGTGATCGGGGTCTATTGGGGTTATTACATGGGCTGGGCCAAGCTGGCGCCAAGCGAGAAGGCCAAGCGCAAGCTCGCGCAATGCTTTGCCGATCTGTTCAAGCTTTACGAGGCCGGCAAGATCGAGCCACAGGTGCATGACACCCTGCCGCTGGACCAATTCGCCGACGCGCTCGATATCGTCGACCAGCGGCGCGCCGTGGGCAAGGTCGTGCTGCTGACTTAGCGTCACTCACCCCGAGCGTCCGTCACGACGAAAAGCCGGCGGCAAAAGCTCTTGCCTCCGCAAGGGCGGCGGGAACTTGGGGCAGGATATCTTGGGTAGCGAGGGCTGGGAGTTGTCGAGGGAAGACGGGACGTTGGTCACCTCTCTCCCGCCCTTCCACCGATCGTTGCCCTTGCGAAGGTTAGCGTTCTTGGCGAGAAGGACAACAGCGCCGCGGCGGTTCCGAACTTCATGGAGGCGCGTGCCGTCGCCTGTCCTGGGTGAGTTCAGAGATCTCGAAGGATCTTTGTGCGTTATCCCAACAGTCTAACTCAACGCCGGCAGCGTCGTGAAATCGAGAATACCGTCCGGCCGTGGGCGCCAGTCGGGATGTCGGCCGGATATCCCGATCCAACGGGTGTGATTGTAGAGCGTCAGCCATGCCGGGTCGTCCCGCAGTATCGCGTAACATTCCCGATAGAGCCGCTCGCGGGCTTCCCAATCGGTGCATCGGCGAGCCTGATCAACAAGCGCCTCTATCGCGGGATTGCGATAGCCCTGCCACCAGGAGCCGGCGACGCGGCTGTCGATTTTTTCGTACAGTACCCGGAAAGTGCTCATCGGGCTGGAATCGAACACGCACATGTCGTGGATCGCCTTGTCGCGTACCTGTTCGGCATAGGCGGTTCGATCGGTGGCCAATCGGATGTCGATCTCGATACCCAGAACCGCCAACTGTTCGCCCAGGGCGATGGTCAGCGCCTCGGCTTCGTCCGGTAGCCGTGTCGGGCAGTCGACGGTGAGAGTCAGGCCGTTCGCGTAACCGGCCTCCTTGAGCAGTTGGCGCGCCGCCTGGATATCGGCGCTGGTCGATGTCTTCGCCGAGCCCGCGAAATGCACGGGGCTGATAAAGCCAGGCAGAGCCTGGCCACCGCCATCTAGAACCCGCGCGATCAAGGCCTCGCGGTCGACGGCTAGATTGACGGCTCTACGGACACGCGGATCGCCGAAGGGCCCCTTGGTGGTATTCAGAAGATAAATGATCGCCGTCGGGTCGATATGCCGGAACGCGCTCGCGGTATCGCCTTGCTCGATCGCCTCGGCTTCGATTGGTCCGAGACGGGCGGCTACCGTTCGGCGGCCCGTGAGTAATGCATCCAGACGGGTGCCGGCGTCGGTCACTTGCTTGCAGAGGATAGCTTGGTTCGCGACCGGCCCGCCCCACCAATCGGGGTTCGCCGAGAGCGCGAGCTCCTCGCCCTCGCAAATCGCGTCAATCCGATACGCGCCCGAGCCGATCGGGGATTCCATGAAGCTCGGCGCATCCACCGTGCGTGGCAAGGCATAGCCGGACACGAGGATATCCAGCAGATCGGCCATCGGTTCGCCCGTGGTGATGGTTAGCGTCTCGGCATCTTCCACCGCGACTTCGGCGTCGCCGAGATATTGTTCC
>Ga0181579_10002535_pt1 | contig 14746 bp, 10 predicted proteins | sample 071ome_24_FD_132996 | JGI IMG/M metagenome (GOLD analysis project Ga0181579, IMG submission 132996) | Coastal salt marsh microbial communities from the Groves Creek Marsh, Skidaway Island, Georgia - 071402CT metaG (megahit assembly) | ecosystem: Environmental > Aquatic > Marine > Intertidal... | reverse complement strand
TAAAGACTGTGTGAGCCTTTGGTCCTTGCAGCGTCTTGAGCTTCCAGAAAAAGGGATTTGGCTATCCCGCTCATGCGATGTTACAGATCGACTTAGAGGGCCAGGATTTGGGCGACGCCCGGATTCAGATCTAATTTGAGAATGGTGAAACCGGCCAGAACTTCGTTGTTTAGAGCTCCGAAAAAAGCGGCTCCGTCGTCGTTGGCTGATGTCCATTCGTTGAAATGCCGATCCCAGAAATCGGGATCGTGGGGAATGGATAGGTCCTTCTTGGTGTAGCTAAGTTCTCCGTTCGAGAATTGGTACTGTCGATGAATTTCTTCCGATCGATCGATATGGTAGATCTTGTCGAGCGCCTCGGACCCGAGAAGTCGTATCTCTATCAGATTCATATAGGCCGTATGCCGAAGAGGGAAGGGGCCTGAAAAAGGACTGGCAAGGGATATTGGTTGCCGTAACCTGTCTGTCACGCGCTTGCAGTTTTATTAACAAGCGGCGCGCTGGCGACTGAAATGACACGAACTTAAGCCCACTTCCTCTGAGCGCATTTTTAGAAAAGATATCTAGTTAGGTTGACGGATACCAATCCGCTTTGCGCTACTAGGCGTCCGCGTATTCATCAGGGCCATTAGGATCCGTATGCGTCGAATATCGGATTGAAGTGATCAAATACATCTGTCGGAAGGAGCCGATCTTCGCTGCTTATTTTAAGCGTTACTTTAGCTATCGCCAGATTTAAGAAAACCTTTTTGGTCGCAACTAGGCGGGGATTCGTTGAACGATACGCCCAATGAAGCTTCCGTTAGAAGACGATTTCAATGATGTGATAGGCAAGGCCCAGAAAGGCTTGGAAATAACGACTGAGGATCTCGCTGAAAAGACAGGCGTTTCCGAGGAAGGTATTCGGAAGATTCGGCGGGGGGAGTTTGATGCGGCTGCGGTTGCTGCGGTGGGACAGCAACTCAACCTGAATGTCGATGCCTTGCTGAAGATCGGTCGTGGCGATTGGTATCCTGAGCAACCTGGCTCGATCGAAGGTTTCGAGCTTATCGCCACGCCGTTTTATGACTGGCACGTGAATGCTTTTTTGCTTTGGGATGCCGATTCGAAGGAAGCTATCGCTTTTGATACGGGAACGGATCCCGAGCCCATGCTAGCGAAGATCGATGCTCTCGGTTTGAAACTTAAGACCCTATTTCTCACCCATTCGCATGGAGACCATATAGAAGGGGCGGCAAAGATCTTGTCGAAGACAGGCGTCAAGGCGGTTATCAGCCGCTTGGAGCCCGCGGTCGATTTTGAAGCGGAAGCGATTGACGAAGGATATGTATCAAATGCCGGATGCCTCAGTGTTGAAATGTTCAATACAACGGGCCATACCAGTGGTGGAGCGACCTTTGTCGTGAAAGGATTGAGTCGCGATTTCGCCATCGTGGGCGATGCTGTATTTGCTGGTTCGATGGGCGGCCCTAATGTGTCATACGAGGATAGCCTGAAGGGATTGAAGCGAATTCTTTCGCTTGACGACGATACCGTGCTGGCCAGCGGTCATGGACCATTGACTACAGTGGGCCAAGAGAAGCAGATGAACTGTTTCTATGTTGGCAGTTGAGATTCGGGTATCGTATCGCGGATCAGCTTTAACAATCTAGAAAAGTATCGCTTCCCCGCATAGCGTGGGACGCTCCTAGGAGTGTGTAGAGGCCATCGCAGGCTTGCTTACCTTGCCAGCGAGCCTTGCTCTTCTCTCAGCCGTTCGAGGTACTCGCTGACGTTGCAGGTTAACATTCGGGTGCCGGTTTTGCTCACCTCGAGAACCTTGTTCACGATGGGATCGAGAAAGTCCCGATCGTGACTAACGAGGATAACGGTTCCATCGAACTCGCGAATCGCGTCTTGAAGGATCTCCTTGCTTTTGATGTCCAAGTGATTGGTCGGCTCATCAAGGATAATGGTGTTGGCTTCCTTCATCAGCATTTTGGCCAAGGCTAGGCGATTCCGCTCTCCCCCGGACAGAACAGAGGTTTTTTTGAATACATCGTCTTTGCGGAAAAGCAAGGCTCCCAGCACGGCACGTGGATTCGATTCCTCTCTTTCCGCGTCCGCGGATGCTTGTTCTACCTCTTCGAGAACCGTTTTATTGGGATCTAGCTCGTCGGCCTGTTGCTGGGCGAAGTAAGCGAGAACTGTATTGATGCCCAAGGCGCGTTCGCCCTCTTGAAAGGGTTCCACGCCCGCGAGGATCCGAGCCAAAGTCGATTTACCGGCTCCATTGATTCCAACCACAGCTAGTCGATCGCCTTTCTCGATATGGAAGTCCAGTCCTTTGAATACCTGCACGTTTCCGTAGGATTTGGATACGTTCTGCAGTTCGATCACTTTGGCGCTACCGGGCGGGGGAGGCGGGAAACGGAAAAAGATCTTCTTTTCCTGGGGCGGAAGCTTGATGATTTCCATCTTCTCCAGATCTTTCATGCGGCTTTGCACGAGCGATGCCTTCTTCACATTGCCACGAAAGCGGTTGATAAAGTCCTTCTGCCGTTGGATTTCCGTCTGTTGATTCTTCACCTTTTTCCGCAGCGTTTCCAGGTCGGCTGCCTCCTGGTTGACGTAGAATGAATAGTTGCCGCTGTAGGAAGTGAGGCGGCCCATGGACAGGTGAATGGTGCGATTAGTTACCGCATCGAGAAATGCCCTGTCGTGGGAGATGACCATGAGCGAACCTTCGTAGCGGGTTAGATAGTCCTCGAGCCATTGTTGGGAGATAATATCCAAGTGGTTGGTTGGCTCATCGAGGAGTAAGAGGGAAGGTTCCTTGAGCAGTAGCTTGGCTAAGGCGATACGCATCTGCCACCCTCCCGAAAATTCGCCGGTATCTCGCTCGAGATCGGACACCTCGAATCCTAGCCCCATGAGAGTCTTCTCGATTCTCGATTTCATCTTGGCTGGTTCGTGGGCTTCCAGCTTCTGTTCCCAGGTTCCGATCTGATCGAGGAGTTCGTAGTACTCCTCGGAACTGGTGTCCATCTCCAGCATCTTCTCATCCGCTTCGTCGATATTCTTTTGCAGTTCGAGGGCGTCTTCGAAAGCGGTGGAGACTTCATCGTAGAGAGATTTGCCTTTTACTTCGATACCGTCTTGAGGGAGGTAGCCAAGAGTGACATAAGCAGGTCGCTCAACTTCCCCCCTATCGATCTCCGACTCGCCGAGCAGCAATTTGATAAGCGTAGACTTGCCCGATCCATTCGAACCTACCAGTCCAATGCGATCTCGAACGCCGATTGTTGCGGAGATCTTGTTGTAGATGACTTTTTCGCCGTAGCGAAGCGACACGTCGACTAGGTTAATCATAGGAAGAAGGTGGAACTTAGAAAGTCGCTCCGATGGGTCAAGCGGCTTTCCGCCGCTTGGAGACGCTCTTGGGCTTGTTAGGGTTCGCGGAGCTGGTTTCGAGTCGCTTCTCTAGAGAGAACGGCATTCAGTACGTTGCTCGACCGCCGGACAGGTCGTAGCAAAAACCCGTCGTAAAACTGTTTTCCGGGGAGACGATAAACCGGATTGCCGATACGATTTCCTCGAGCTCCCCGCAGCGTTTCATAGGAATCTTGTCGGTCATGTAGTTGATCTGCTCTTGCGGGATAGTATCGTGTATCGGAGTTTTTATTACTGCTGGAGCCAAGGAGTTTACGGTGATCCCCGTCTCGGCATACTCTTTTCCTATCGCTTTCGTAAGCCCGATTACGCCGGCTTTTGTTGCGGAATACGAGGCCATGCCGGCATTGCCCTCCTTGCCGGCGATCGAGGCGATGAGGAGGATGCGCCCATAGTTTCGCCCTTTCATTACGGGTAGGACCGCTTTGGCGATATTGAAGGACCCTAAGAGATTGACTTGGAACACCTGGATAAAATTGTCGACTGGTATGTTTTCTATCGTGTCACCGGTTATTCCGGCAATCCCAGCCGCATTCACGACAATATCGATTTGCCCATAAGACTCTTTTATTTTGGCGACGGCGGCTCGTACTTCGGACTCCGAGCTAACATCCGCGACGATCTTAAGGAAATCGCCTTTTTGGAAGGCGGCTGCTTTATCCAGCTTATTGGCATCCGTATCCAAAAGCGCGACACGAACACCTTCTTTGCTGAATTGCCGGGAAACGGCTAGACCGATGCCGGATCCGGCTCCGGTTACTAGCGCCACTTGATTTTCGATTGATTGGAAAGCAGACACAATTTTGAGATTGCTCGCTGGTTGGCCTGTGTGAATCCCAAAGACTCGGATTCTAGGGCGAGGGAATCTGGCGTTACCCGATTCTCGATCTCCAAGGTCCAGTTATCGCCAGAGTTTGGCCAGGATTTTTCTGGATATTGACAAAAAAGGTAGTGCCATCAGGAGAAAAGCAACCGCCGGCGACTTCGCTATCCATATCTACGTGGGCGATTGTGTACATTTTCCCTTCAGGAGTGATGCCGACAATGGCGCTGCTACCCCCGTCGTCCTCGCAAATCACGATATCACCCCAAGGGGCGACGGTCAGATTGTCGCAGGCCTTGAGCAGTTCAAGATCCTGACTTTCGATAAATAGCTCCAAAGTTCCCGGATCGTTTTCCTCTCCTGCCAAACCTTCGCTAGGACTCGGCTTGTAGCGGAAAATTTGCCCATATTTCTTGGCACCGCCATTGGTGCAGGCGAAATAGATTTCTCCGTTCCCGTAGAACATGCCTTCGCCTCTAGCGAATCTAGCTGCTCCAGCCTCGAATCCCGCAAAACGCATGTCGTCATTGGGCGACTCATAGTCTTCAATATCGATCCATTCGACTTTTACTAGCTCTTTTTGGGGGAAGAGCGGCTGATTCATTTCTTTCCAGTTGCGAGTATCGACGGAAGGCGATCCCTTAATAGCCAATGCTTGCAATCGACCGCCTTTGGCTAGCTGTCCGCGTTGATTAGGAATGAAACGATATATTAATCCGTCTGGGCGATCTTCCGTTTGATAGACGACTCCGCTGGCCGGATCTACGGCAACGGCCTCGTGATTAAATCGGCCCATTTCCTTTAAGGGAATGGGATTGGCCAATTCGATTTCGTAATTGGCAGGCACTTCAAAATTGTAGCCGTGGTCCACATGCAGCTTGTCGTCAGCTCGAGCCGTGGTTTCCTCGCAAGTGATCCAAGATCCCCAGGGAGTCGATCCTCCGGAGCAGTTGCGAATGGTGCCGGCAAGCGATAGATAATGCCGTTTAAGTTCTTGTGTACGCGTATCGAATACGAGTGTGGTCGTGCCTCCATGAATCTGGGTGCCGGACTTGCCGGCATCGTAAAGTTTGCCAGGCTCCAGATTCTTCCAGGCTTTCGATTTCGAATATGGATTGTCGCTTGAATCCAGGGGGCTCATTTCGTGATTGCGAACCAGCAGGGTCAATCCGTCAGGTCCGGGAAAAGCGTTCATCCCATCGTGAGCGGCCGGGACGGTGAATCCATCATCCATCGTTTCGCCGGCCTGGGAAAAAACCTTGTAGCTGAATCCTTTGGGCAAGCGCAGGCGACCTTGGGGATCGGTCTGCAAGGGCCCGTAGCCGGTAGCCGAAAGCGGTGAGGGTCCGGTCGAGCCTGAACGTTGGGCGTAGGCGTAATTGGCGACACAGGCGCTGAGCCCTAGAAAGCCGGCGCTGAAGACGGAGTTTTTGACGAATTCTCGGCGATTGCTGGTAGTCATATTTGGTAATTTGCTATTTTTAGCAGTTTGACAGGAGGAATGGGGAATTGTCCATCCTCGAGAGCATATTTACCAAATTGCGCCGGGACGCGACGAAGGAGCGAGATCTCCCGCCACCCTGAAACCTAACCAGAGCTACTTGACGAGATACGGTTCGATGACTCCTTGCATGCTAGCGGGGAATAGGCCTTCGATATGGACGCCATCCTCCTCGGATTTTGAGCTTTTGAGGCCTCCACAGGCGTGCAACTGGGAAACCACGTCGTAGCGATTGTGAGGAATCAATAGTTTTGTTGGTCGCAGCTTGGCGTTCAGGGATTCGGAGATGCGGGATTTCAACCTGTCCAAACCTTCTCCTGTCTTCGCGCTGACGAACATGGCTTTGGGATAGAGAAGGGCCAAGCGTTCTTGCTTATCGCTGTTTTCCAGCCGATCAATTTTGTTGAAAACAATTAGGCTCGGATTTTTGTTGGCCCCGATTTCGGATAGAACGGCTTCGGTTGTTTTTATGTGGCTATCCGATTCCGAACTAGAAATATCAACCAAGTGTATCAATAGGTCGGCGACAACCGCTTCCTCGAGGGTCGCTTTGAAGGCTTCCACGAGCCGGTGGGGAAGGCGCCGCACAAATCCGACGGTGTCTGTCAGGAGCACGTGCTGGCTCTCGTCCAGATCTAGTCGCCTTGTCGTTGGATCCAAGGTGGCGAACAGCTTATCCTCCGCGAGGGCTTTTGAATCGGTCAAAGCGTTTAGCAAAGAGGACTTCCCGGCATTCGTATAGCCAACGATGGATACGGTGGGTACGGGTTTCCTCAGACGTTTGGCCCGCTGCACTTGGCGATGCTGGATAACCTCCTTGAGCTCCCGCTTAACAGCGGCGATGCGGTCGTTGACTATGCGCCGGTCCGCCTCCAATTGGGTTTCCCCTTGGCCGCGAGCTCCAGTCATACCGCCTCGCTGGCGACTCAAATGCGTCCAAGCTCGAGTGAGTCGGGGGAGGGAGTATTCCATGCGGGCCAAAGCCACTTGCAGAACGGCCTCCTTGGTTTGAGCTCTTTCAGAAAAGATGTCGATGATCACTTCTTGGCGGTCGATGACGCAAATCTTCGCTTCCCGTTCCCAATTCCGCTGTTGGGCCGGAGTGAGCTCTTCATCGAATATGATCACATCGATATTCTTTTCCTGAGTGAGCTCGATAATCTCTTCCCGTTTTCCCTTGCCTAGAAGATAGGGAGGCGACGGCTTACGAAGCTTTACGATGATGCGATCAACGACAGGAATATCCAAGTTCGTGGTCAATTCCGCCAATTCATCAAGCAGGTATTCAGTTTCCTGACGCGACATATCAGGCTGCTGAATGCCTAGAAGCAAGGCCCGTTGAACCTTCTGCCGATTTTCCTCAAGATCAAACACGACTGGCTATGACCGGTTTCCGGCTACGAAAACGCCCCGCTCTCGTGGTTGAGAGCAGGGCGTTGCGGATAAATTGAGTTGCCAGGAAAGCAAGCGACTAAGCACCCGCCTCGATGGCTGCTTGAGCAGCCGCAAGACGGGCAACCGGAACTCGGTTGGGCGAGCAGCTCACGTAGGTGAGACCCGCTCGGTGGCAGAACTTGACGGATTGAGGATCGCCGCCGTGTTCCCCGCAAATGCCGAGCTTGATGTTCGGGTTGGTGGATTTGCCACCGTCGACTCCTAGCTGAACCAATGCCCCAACACCAGCCTGATCGATGGTGGCAAATGGATTCTGTGGCAGGATGTCGAGGTCTTTGTACTTGCCCAAGAAGCTCCCCGCATCGTCTCGGCTCATGCCGAGTGTAGTCTGCGTCAAGTCGTTGGTTCCGAAGCTGAAGAATTGCGCCGTCTTGGCGATCTCGGCTGCGGTTACGGCCGCTCGAGGGACTTCGATCATGGTTCCAACGAGGTAGTTGATCTTAACGCCCTTGTCTTTCTGAACCTCTTTTGCGACTCGGTGAACGATACCGACTTGATTGTCCAGTTCGTCTTGGAAGCCTACCAGAGGAATCATGATTTCAGGATTCACTTTGACTTTCTTCTTCAGCTTTAGCACTTGAGCGGCGGCTTCGAAGATAGCTCTGGCCTGCATTTCCGTGATTTCTGGATACGAGATACCCAGGCGGCAGCCACGATGTCCGAGCATTGGGTTTTCCTCGTGCAAGGCATGCACGCGCTCGGTGACAGCATCAACGGAGACGCCGAGGTGATCAGCCAACGAGCGACGGGCTTCGTCGTCGTGAGGCAAGAACTCGTGCAATGGCGGGTCGAGCAGGCGAATGGTGACCGGGCGGCCATCCATGGCTTTGAACAATCCACTGAAGTCCTTGCGTTGGAAAGGCAGCAGCTTTTTGAGGGCCTTTTTGCGAGCCGATTCATCGCTAGCGAGAATCATTTCCCGCATGTAGGTGATGCGGTCGCCCTCGAAGAACATGTGCTCCGTGCGGCACAGACCGATTCCTTCAGCCCCGAGAGCGATAGCCGCTTTCGATTGCGTGGGCGAATCCGCATTGGTGCGGACACCCATCTTGCGGTATTTATCGGCCCACTTCATCACTTGGTCGAAGAGCTGATAAGTGTAGCTCTTCTCCGCCTTCATCTTGCCCGCCAGAACCTGCGATACTTCTGAAGGAGCGGTTGCTACGTGGCCCGCGAAAATTTGGCCAGTGGTACCGTCGATAGAGATGTAGTCTCCTTCGTCCAGAACCGTCTTGCCGGCGGAAAGCGTTCGATTCGTGTAATTGATATCGATGTCCGAGGCTCCGCAGATGCAAACCTTACCCATTTGGCGAGCAACTAGAGCCGCGTGCGAGGAAACGCCACCACGAGAGGTGAGGATGCCGTCTGAAGCGATCATTCCGCGGAGATCTTCTGGAGAGGTTTCTTCGCGGCAAAGGACCACTGAATTGCCTTTAGCTACTTCCTTCTCGGCGTCGGACGCGTTGAAGACGATCTTTCCGGAAGCCGCGCCAGGGCCCGCAGGCAGACCGGTCGCCATCAATGTCGCTTTTTTGATGGAAGCCGTATCGAAAATAGGAACGAGTAGGCTCGAAATCTGATCGGCTGGGATCTTGGTGACAGCGGTCTTTTGGTTCATCAACCGCTGCTTGGTCATTTCCACGGCGATGCGAACGGCTGCGAGTCCCGTACGTTTCCCGTTACGCGTTTGCAGCATGTATAGGGTTCCATCCTCGATAGTGAATTCGAAGTCTTGAACATCGCCAAAATGCTTTTCTAGCTTCGTGCGTACCGCGCAAAGCTCTTTGAAAGACTTCGGCATATCTTGCTCGAGTTGAGCGATTGGGTGCGGTGTGCGGACACCGGCGACAACGTCCTCGCCTTGAGCATTGATCAGGTATTCTCCATAGAAGACGTTTTCTCCGTTAGCGGGGTCGCGAGTAAAGGCGACGCCTGTGCCGGAAGTTTCTCCCAAGTTTCCGAATACCATGAGCTGCACGTTTACGGCGGTTCCCCATTCAGCGGGGATGCCGTACTTCTGGCGATAGAGGATGGCTCGCTCGTTCTGCCAGGAGTTGAATACCGCGCCCACGGCCCCATCCAGCTGCTTGTGAACGTCTTGAGGGAATTCGCCTCCGGTACGATCCTTGATCAGCTTCTGGAAACGACGGATTACCTCTTTGTTGTTCTCTTCGGTGAGATCGGAATCGATCTCAACGCCCACTTCTTTCTTAACGCCTTCCAGTACATGCTCGAAGGGCTCAGGCTCAAACTCGTTGCGTGATTGAACACCCATTACAACATCGCCATACATCTGGATGAAGCGGCGATAGCAGTCGTAGGCGAAACGCCCGTTGTCGGTGAGTTTGGCTAATCCGGCGACTGTCTTGTCGTTGAGGCCGAGATTTAAAATCGTATCCATCATGCCCGGCATGGATTCACGAGCGCCGGAACGGACGGAAAAGAGAAGCGGGTTTTTAGGATCGCCAAACTTTTTGCCAGATTCGCGTTCTACGATTTTGATGGCATTTTCCACCTGGCCTTTGAGCTCGGCTGGGTACTTGCGACCATTGTCGTAGTAGGCCGTACAGACCTCCGTTGTGATGGTGAAACCGCCCGGAACGGGAAGGCCGATGGCAGCCATTTCCGCTAGATTGGCGCCTTTTCCGCCGAGCAATTCCTTCATTTTAGCGTTACCGTCGGTCTTCTTGCCGAACGAGTAAACGTATTTTATGGCTTTAGAAGCGCGTTTACCCGCAGTCTTCTTCGCTTTTTTCGCAGTGGTTTTGGATGGCATCCTTATTGAACTAATTTGGATTTGCGATGTATGAGGAGGGTGCAAATATAGAACCTTCTCCTCTAAGAAAAGGGACCCTCATAAGGACGGATCTCCATCTGTCAATGGGATTGATCAACAGGCTGAGATTAAGGGCTCCAACCGGGTTGATTCGAAGCTCGAGGAAAGGAAATTGGAGTTGCCCGGCTGGAATCCCTTGTTCATTTAACTGGGCTTGAAAGTTTGAATGAGCGATATCGAGCCATATCACGAACCTGATGACGACGAGCCAGAATGGGCTGGCGATCCCAAGCATATGGGATTTCTGGAGCATTTGGAAGAGCTCCGCTGGTCGCTGCTCAAGCCCATTGCGATATTCATGATAGCGTTCGTCGCCTCCATGATATTCATCGTGGAGGTTAAAGATCTGCTCCTGTCTCCTTTAGAGGCTAATTATTCCCATCTTCCGGAAGCTGAGAGAATGGTCGTTTTTGGCGGACTGACGACTTACAATGTTACGGGAGTGTTCATGGCTATGCTCCTGATTGGGGTCATTATCGGCCTCATGGTAGCGTCACCATTTTTTATATACTACCTTGGCCGCTTTTTGGCTCCCGCATTGACGGTACGAGAAAAGAAGATCCTTATGCCTGGCTCGTTTGCCGTCCTGTTTCTCTTTCTTTTGGGCTGCGCATTCGGCTATTACATATTGCTGCCTCGAACCATTACCGCCGTTATCTGGTTCAATAGTCTGTTGGGATTCCAGATGCTGTGGACGACCAGCAACTACTTTGGCTTTCTTACCTTCACCATTTTGGGATTAGGGATCGCTTTCCAGATGCCCTTGGCGATTATAGTGCTGGTGACGATTGGAGTCGTCACTCCGGAACAGCTTCGGCAGTATCGTCGCTACATCATCCTATCCATTGTGATCCTCGCGGCTATTTTGACCCCGCCGGAACCGGTCACTCAGTTGGCTCTAGCGGGACCATTGTGGATTCTCTATGAGATCTCGATACTCGTGTCGGTCTTCCTAAAAAAGAAGCACGACGACAAAGCTGAGAAGCTCGAAAGCGAGTGGGAAGATTAACAGGGACTGGATCGATTCCGCAGATCAATTTTCGATATCGAGCATCTTCGTTCGGCAGACTAGGTAGAGAGGACTGGCTCAGTCCTCCACTTATAGAATTAGAGGATCCAGCCGATCCCCCCTGCCTCCACAAACACCTCATTGTTTGCCTCAATAAACCTTGTTGGATGAGAATTCATCCACCGACAAAATACCCTACAGCGATCGCAGGGCTTCGGTGAAGACTTCGCAGGCTCGATCAATCGCCCCATTGTCGTGGGCTGTGGAAATAAAATTCCCTTCGTACTTGGAGGGCGGGATGTAGACGCCTAGGTCGAGGCACTTGTGGAAATAGCTGTTGAAGCGTTCCGTATCCGTATTGGATGCGTCTTCCAGATTCTCTACAGGCGTATCGGTAAAATAGAGACAGAACATGGATCCAACTTGGGGGATCTGGGCTGGGATTCCCGTTTCCTTGATTACCGATTGAATGGTTTCCCGAACTTGGGTGCCCAGTCGATCAAGGCGTTCGTAGGCGCTACCGTCCTTGAGGAGCTCGAGAGCGGCTATGCCCGCAGCCATGGCGAGCGGATTGCCACTAAGTGTCCCGGCTTGGTAAACCGGGCCTTCGGGGGCCAAATGATCCATGATCTCGGCTTTGCCTCCGAGAGCTCCAACGGGTAGGCCACCGCCAATAATCTTACCCAAAGTCGTCAGATCGGGATCGATACCCTCCTTGGTTTGAACACCTCCGGCGGATACACGGAATCCTGTCATCACCTCGTCAAAGATGAGAACGGCTCCGTTTTTCGAGCACAGATCTCTCAATCCTTGAAGATAGCCGTCTTGGGGAAAGATCAGTCCAACATTAGCGGGATAAGGCTCAAGGATGATCCCTGCGATATCATCGCCGTAGATATCGAACGCGTTCCGGACCGCTTCAAGGTCGTTGAATGGCAGAACAATAGTCTCCCTAGCGAATCCTTTAGGCACGCCGGCGCTATCTGGATTGCCGAGGGTTAGGGCTCCGGAGCCTGCTTTGATGAGGAGCGAATCGGCGTGTCCGTGATAGCAGCCCGCGAACTTGACGATTTTGTTTCGCTGCGTATACCCGCGAGCCAGACGAATGGCGGTCATAGTGGCTTCCGTGCCGCTGTTCACCATGCGAACCTTTTCGATCGAGGGTACCATTTCGATAATGAGCTCAGCCATGGTAATCTCATAGGGATTTGGCGTGCCGAAACTGGTACCGCTTTCCAGAGCTTTAGATATAGCTTCGCGGATCGTTGAGTTGTTGTGCCCGTGAATGGCGGGTCCCCACGTACAGACAAAGTCGATGAGCTCTTTGTCGTCCGCGGTTGTCAAAGTGGCTCCATGGGCTCGCCTGGTGAAAAACGGCGTTCCGCCAACGGAGCGGAAGGCCCGCACTGGCGAATTGACGCCTCCGGGAATGAGCTTTTTGGCCCGTTCGAATAGGTCGTTCGGAATAGTCATCTTGTAGGTAGTTTAATCAGGAAGTCGAAATTCCTTAGTTCGCTGTGTAGTACTCCAAGCCTTAAAGGCTATGGTATATTTTGCTGGCAGCGCTAGGATATATAGCGCTGCACGATAGGGATGCGGCGGCCGACGCCAAAGGCTAGAGGGGTTAATTTTAATCCGGGAGCTGCTTGTTTGCGCTTGTACTCGTTGAGATCGACTTTGCGAATAATGTCTTTCACGATCTCGGGCTCATAGCCTAGAGCGACGATGTCATCGCTGGATTTCCCCTCCTCGACGTAGGCTTTGAGGATTCCATCGAGTACATCATAGGGCGGTAGACTGTCCTCGTCTTTCTGATCAGGTCGAAGTTCGGCGGAAGGGGGTTTTTCAATTGTGTTCACGGGAATAATCTCTCCGTTCCGATTGATATGCAGAGCGAGCTGGAAAACCTTCACTTTGGGCAAATCGGAGATCACTGCGAGCCCGCCGCACATGTCGCCATAAAGGGTGCAGTACCCCACCGATAGCTCGCTTTTGTTCCCCGTGGTTAGGAGCAAAGCGCCGAACTTATTGGAGAGGGCCATAAGGATCAGACCTCGAGCCCGAGCTTGTATGTTCTCTTCGGTGACGTCTTGTTCCGTGTTCGCCATCAGTGGAGCCAGGGCCGCGTCGGAAGCGCTGACGATATTGGAAATGGGGACCATATGAAAATCGATTTCCAGATTGGCTGCCAAATCTCGAGCATCATTCTTGCTGTGGTCTGACGAGATGGCGGAAGGGAGGCCAACTCCGAGGACATTTTCTTTTCCGAGGGCTTTTACTGCCAAAGCGGCGGTCACTGCTGAATCGATCCCCCCGCTGAGTCCGACAATCGCTTTGCGAAAACCGCACTTATGCACGTAGTCACGCAATCCAAGGACCAAAGCGTCTTCGATATCCTGAAGCTCCGTCTGTTCGAAAGAAGGATCCAAGGAATGATTTGTATCCAGATCAAATATACGAACCTCTTCTCGAAATCCTGATAGGCCGCAAATGATTTTGCCTGCGGCATCGGATACCATGCTGCGTCCATCGAAAATCAGCTCGTCATTGCCCCCAACCGCATTGATGTAGACGGTTGGGCAGCCAAGACGCTTCGAAGTTTCGCTAATCAAGGTTTGCCGTAACTGGGCTTTGTGGATGTGCCAGGGGCTGGCAGAAAGGTTTATGTGCAAGTCCAATGCCTGATTCTCCAGGGCGTCCAGAGGAGAATGCGAGTAGAGCGGCCGGGCCGAAACTTCAGACAGGGTCCAAATATCTTCGCAAATGGTGACGGCTACCCGTCGGCCAGCGATTTCGGTGACGAGGGGCTCCTTCGCTGCTTCGAAGTAGCGATCCTCATCAAAGACATCGTACGTGGGCAGCAAGCATTTGCGTCCGGTTGCCTGAACTTTCCCGTTCGAGCAAATAGCTACGGAATTGTAGAAATGGCGTCCCGTTTCGCTCGGATTGGGCTCAACATAGCCGATCACGGCGGGGACGTCTCCAGTTTGCGTAGCGATGGTCTCAAGCGCAGCCAGGTTGTCAGGAACGAACCTCTGCTTGAATAGGAGGTCTCGTGGCGGATAGCCCGTGATCACAAGTTCCGGAAACACCACGATGTCAGCTCCGTCAGCTTGGAGCCGGGTGTAAGCGTCGAGAATCCGCTCTCCGTTGTTTTGCAGGTCCCCAACGGTGGTATTGATCTGGGCTAGGCCGATTTTCATTGAGAAGGCTCAGAAGTGAATGCGTCCTGCTCAAAAGGGCAAGCTCTAGAGATAGTGGTGGAATCTCCATGGTTCCAGAGGAAGAAAATAGAGAGGTTCCACTACCAAAGGCAGATTGGCTTAGACTGACGGGAGGCCTGGAGGTAGCGTCCGATCTCACGCCTAGGCTAGACCACGGCGGCCCGAGCCGAGTGGCCATCAATTTGTAATAGTGGCCGCTTGGAGATCGGCCGCTACTAAATAAGAGATGTCAATTTTTCCAAATTTGCTCATTAATTTTCTTAGTTGGTATATCTATGAAGTTCATATTGGCATCGGCATCGCCTCGGCGTAAGGAGCTCCTCGAGCGAATCGGGGCTCGATTCGATATCGTTCCTGCTCAAGTTGATGAGTTCGAGGAGGGCCACGCGGATCCGGAAAATATGGTGCGCGAGAATGCGGCGTTGAAAGCGGGTTGGGTTGCTAGCAAGCATCCAGAACGTTTTGT
>Ga0181579_10002533_pt1 | contig 14747 bp, 13 predicted proteins | sample 071ome_24_FD_132996 | JGI IMG/M metagenome (GOLD analysis project Ga0181579, IMG submission 132996) | Coastal salt marsh microbial communities from the Groves Creek Marsh, Skidaway Island, Georgia - 071402CT metaG (megahit assembly) | ecosystem: Environmental > Aquatic > Marine > Intertidal... | reverse complement strand
TCTTCTCCGTCGTCCTGGCGTAAGGCAGGACCTCGCAATGATGCGATGTTAAGAGTAGGATCCGCGTCAGCTAACCCGAGGCCACCGGCTCGGCGCTTTCCTGCTCGAGCTCGCTGTCCCAATAGAGAAAATCCCGCCAGCTTTCATGCAGATAGTTCGGCGGGAAGGCTCGGCCGTTCTCCTGGAGTTGGTATGTGCCTGGAGGACGCGGTTCGTGCTTGGGGAACATCTTCACCGCCGCCGGCAATCGGTTGCCCTTGCGCAGATTGCAGGCGCCGCAGGCGGTGACCACGTTCTCCCAATTCGTGCGGCCGCCCCGGGACCGCGGGATGACGTGATCGAATGTCAGCTCCTGGATCGGCAGGCGCCCGCCGCAATACTGACAGGAGAACCGATCGCGCAGAAACACGTTAAAGCGAGTGAAGGCGGGGCGGCGCGACTGTGGAACATATTCCTTCAGGGCGATGACGCTCGGCAGCCGCATCTCGAAGCTTGGCGAGCGCACGGCATGCTCGTATTCCGAGATGATGTTCACCCGGTCCAGGAACACGGCCTTTACCGATTCCTGCCAGGACCAGAGCGATAGGGGAAAGTAGCTGAGCGGCCTGAAATCAGCGTTCAGCACCAAGGCCGGAGACGCTTCCGCGACGGATAACACGACCTGACTCTCCCTTGGAAACTCCGGTTTCGACGATCAGCGGCGATAGTGAAGCAAATATACCGACCAGGCACAAGATATAGATGTCTACCTGTTGCGAACTCGCGGGAACTCGCTGAAAACCTCGCTTTCACCACCTCCATGGAATCAATGTTAACAAGATATTGTTACAGAGGTCTTACGGCTCGCTATTCCGCCAGGACCCGTTTCAGGAACGCGGTACCGATGCGCAGGCCTTCCTCGTCGATGGAGTGGCCGAGCCGGGGGCGCATCGTCGAGGCGACCTCGATCCCGGCGGCTTGCAAACCCTCCACCGCCTGGTCGAGCGCGGCGGCGGGGACCATCTCGTCCGCCTCGCCGTGGATCAGGGTGACCGGCGGCTTGGTCTTGATTTCCTGGTCCATCAACTCAGGTCCGATCAGACGACCGGAATAGCCGACGATCCCGGCGATTTGCTCGCCCCGCCGAGGGCCGACGAATAGCGACATCATGGTTCCCTGACTGAATCCGACCAAGGCGATCCGGCTCGCCGCGAGGCCGAGACGCTGCATCTCGTCGTCGATAAAGCCGTCAATCACCTGGGCCGCCATGCGAGTGCCGGCGAGCATCGATTCCGGAGAGCGGTCGCCTAGGCTGAACCATTGCCGGCCCATCGGCGACATCTCACAGGGAAACGGGGCGTGCGGCGAGACGAAGCCGACATGGGGGAGCTCCCGCGCCATGTAGGGCGCCAACCCGATCAGGTCATTGCCGTCGGAGCCATAGCCGTGCAGCAGGATGACTTGGGCCCGGGCGGGCTTGCCGTCGGCGGGTTCTTGGCGCGGGCCGTCGATATCCATCATGAAAAGCACTCCGATCGAGTCGTTGTTGGCGGACGTTTCTCGGCCCCATGTCGATCAGCCATTGCGGGCGGGCGCCGTCCGGCGTTTGATTGGCGGCAACACTGCCGAGAACCGATGATCCACGTCAAGCCGGGATGCCGATTGCCCGTGAACAGGACAACCACCCGTTTCGCCCCTAGCCCGTCGGGATTGCTGCATCTGGGCCATGCCTACTCCGCGTGTTTCGCGGCCACCGAGGCGCGGGTCCGGGGCGGCGAGATGCTGCTGCGGATCGAGGATATCGATATCGCGCGATGTCGCCCGGAGTTCGAGACGGCGATACTGGAGGATCTCGCCTGGCTTGGCCTGGAATGGCCCGAGTCGGTACGGCGCCAGTCGGATCATTTCGCTGATTATCGCGCGGCTCTGGACCGCCTGGATGGGATGGGCTTGCTGTATCCGTGTTTTCTGTCCCGCAAGGAATTGGGAGAAGCCTTGTCGGCGCCGCATTTGCCGCCGGGTTTTGGCGTGGAAATCGGGCCGGATGGCCCGGCGGTGACCGACACCGATCGTCTGTTGCCCGAGGAGGAACGCGCGTGCCGTCTCGAAGCGGGAGAGCCGCATGTACTCCGGCTTCGCATGGCGCGCGCGATGGAGATCGCCGGGTCCCTGGAGTGGCGGGATCTCGACCGCGGCTTTCAAGCCGCGACGCCGGAGATCTTCGGCGACGTGGTGCTGGCCCGCAAGGATGTGCCGACCAGCTATCATCTCTCGGTGACCGTCGATGACGCGATCCAGGGCGTGGGACTGGTGACCCGTGGCGAGGACCTGTTTCAGGCCAGCCATCTGCACCGTCTGTTGCAAGCGTTGCTCGGCCTGCCGGTTCCGGACTTCCGCCATCACGGCCTATTGGTTGACGAGAATGGTCGCCGGTACGCCAAGCGAGACAGAGCACTGACACTGCGGGCGCTGCGCGAGGCGGGCCACACGCCGAGGGAAATTTACCAAAAGGTTGGATTGATGCCCTGACCTATCGCCATGGTGGGCCTAGTCGATCTACACTCCAGTCGAGCCAATCCTGGGAGTGTTCGAGATGAGCAAGTTTCGCGTCGGCCTCAGCGCCGCCTTCACCCGCGCCGACCGAAAGCCGACCTTTCCGAGTTGTGACTGGTCGCCCCTGGAGAACGACCCGGATATCGAGTTGGTGAAGATGGCGCCGGGCAACACGCTCACTCCGGAACTGATCGAGGGTTATGACGCGCTGGTGCTAATGGGCGAAAAGGTGACCGCCGATACCTTTCGCGATGATGGGCGCTTGAAGCTCTTCGCGCGCATGGGTGTCGGCTTTGACCGAATCGACGTGCCGGCCTGCACCGAGAACGATGTCGCGCTGACGATCACGCCGGACGGCGTGCGCCGACCGATGGCGAGCTCGGTGGTGCTGTTCATCCTCGCACTCGCGCATCGCCTGTTGGAGAAGGATCGGGTGACACGGACCGGGCCGCTCGGCTGGCCGGCCCGGCTCGATTTCTTCGGCACCGGGCTTACCGGCAGGACTCTGTCGATTGTCGGCCTCGGCAATATCGGCCAGGAGGTCGTGCGTCTGATCCGTGCCTTCGACATGCGGATCATCGCCCATGATCCCTATCTCGATCCCAAGGTGGCCGAGGAATTGGGCGTCACTCTGGTGGATCTCGACACCGCCTTTCGCGAGGCGGATTTCCTGTCCTTCAACTGCCCGCTCAACGAGGAGACCCGGGGCATCGGATCAGCCGAAGGCTTCGCGAAGATGAAGAGGACGGCCTATGTGGTGAACACCGCGCGGGGGCCAGTTGTGGACCAAAAGGCGCTCTACGCGGCCTTGGTCGAGGGCCGGCTGGCCGGCGCCGCGATCGATGTGTTCGATCCGGAACCCTCGCCCTTCGACGACCCGATCCTCAAGCTCTCCAATGTCATCGTCGCGCCGCACGCGATCGGCTTCTCGGATCAGATGTTCCAGACCATGGGAGAGGTCAATACCCGCGCCATCCTCGCGGTCAAATCCGGCCAGGCACCGGAAAACCTGGTCAATCCCGAGGTGGTCAACCGCGCTGGGTTCCAAAGGAAGTTGGGTCGTTAAGCCAAGCGCGAGAGATATTGCGCGTACCAATCGAAGCCGACCATGTCGACATAGGCCTGGATCAGCTTCTTGGTAACCGGTCCTGGAATCGCGCTCTCGGAGAAGGCGCGGCCATTGATCGACTGGATCGGACAGATGCAGAAACTGGTCGAGGTGATGAAGGCCTCGTCCGCGTTATAGGCGTCGAACAGATCGATATCGGTTTCCTCAACCACGAGACCGAGCTTGTCGGCGAGATCCTTGGTGACCTGGCGGCTGACGCCTGGCAAGACGAAGCGTTCCCGGGGCGTCTTCAGACGGCCTTCGGTCACCAGGAAGATGTTCGAGCCCTTGCCCTCGGCTAGGTTTCCGTCGCGGTCCAGCAGCACGGACAAGGCGTCCGGATTCTGCGCCGCGACCTCCAGATCGCCGAGGATCAGATTCAGATAGTTGTGGGTCTTGGCCCGGGGGCTGGCCATTTCCGGCGCGACCCGACGCACCGAGGGGGTGATGACTTGGATGCCGTCGCGGTAGCTCTTGGCGCGGGCGGCGAGCGGCAGTGGCGTGCATTCCACCAACACCGTCGCGTCCGGCCAGTCCGGCCAAGCCTCGCGATCACCCTCGGCGAGACCGCGGCTAACCCGTTGCGTCACCCAATAATCATCGTCATTGGCGATCAGCGGCAGGTTGCGGCGCACCACTTCCTCGGTCACCGAGATGAAGTCGTCCACGGAATGGCCGCCATCCAGCTTCAGATAGCGCATCGAGCGCTCGAACCGCTCAAGATGCTCGCGCAGCTTGAAGATCTTGTGGCCGAAGGTGCGGGTGGTATCGAAGACCGCGTCGCCGAACTTGAAGCCCTGATCCTTGATCGGGATTTTTGCTTCGCTCTCGGGAATAAACTCGCCGTTGAGATAGACAATTCGCTGGTTTGCCAAGGTCATGGCCGTTCCTCCCCGTGAACATTTCGCGTCAGCTTAGCGCGGGATCTTGTCCGGCGCGACGATTATCCCTCGGATTAACCCGGTGATTTCTTGGCCCGCCTTAGCAGAAAACAAAGTGGCATCGCGAGGAAGGCGACGAAAACCAGAAACACGAAGTCATTCAGGAACGCCACCATCTGCGCCTGGTTGAACACCATGCTTTGAAGGGCCTGAATCCCCGAGGCGGATTCCAGATTCCACAGGGACGCGGAACCGTTGAATCGCATGGATTGGCCGAACTCATTAATCCGGTCGCGCATTTCGATGTAGTTGGTTTGGCTGGACCGCACGAGGATCGAGACCACCACCGAGGTCCCCATGCTGGCGCCGATGGCCCGAGTGAGCGAAAACAGCGACGCCGCCTCGACCCGGTATTGCGGCGACATGGTCGAGAAGGTGACGGTGGTCAGCGAGACCCACATCATTCCCATGCCGTAGCCATTGACGAGCGTGACCCAGATAATCTCGGTCATCTCGACCTCGGCGTTCCACTGGGTCATCCAGACATTGCTGACCCCGACGCAGAGCAGGCCGGAGAGGATCAGATAGCGTCCCTCGACCCGATCCGCGAGATAGCCCGCCGACATCATCGCCGCCATGGTCCCGAGCCCCCGGGCCGAGACCACCCAACCCGCCGAGAGCACCGGATAGCCCTGCATGTTCTGCAGGAACACCGGCAGGATGAAGAGGCTGGAAAACACCGCGATCCCGAAAACGAAGATCAGCAGTAGGCCGATCACGTAGTTTCGATCCTTGAAGATCGCCAGGCTTATATAAGGGTTATCGGTGGTCAGGCAGTGAACGATGAAGAAATAGAAGGCCAGCGCCGACAACGAGGCGTTGATCAGGATTTCGAACGACTCAAACCAGCCGAGCCGCTCGCCCCGATCGAGCACCATCTGCAGCAGCACCACCGCCGCTATGAGAGAAATGACACCGATCCAGTCGACTTTCTGGCGGCCCGACTCGGCGCTCGGCAGGGTGACCAGGATAGCGAAAAAGGCGACGATCCCGAACGGGATGTTCATGAAGAACACATAGCGCCAATTGTAATATTCGGTCAGCAATGCGCCCACCGTGGGGCCGGCCACCGGGCCAAGGATCATGCCCATGGACCAGATACTCATCGCGAATCCGTGCTTCTCGCGCGGATAGGTGTCCAGCATGATCGCTTGGGATATCGGCAAAAGCGGCGCCGACACGAAACCCTGCAGGATGCGGTAGAGCACCAGTTCGGTCAGGGTCGTCGAGCTCGCGCTCAACAGCGAGGTGACGGTAAAGCCAAGGATCGCGGCCATGAAAACCCGGCGCCGGCCAAAGCGCTGGCTGAAGACATTGGTCAGGATGGTGCCGACGGCGGTGGCGACGACGAAGGCGGTGATCACCCAGCCGACCTGATCCGGCGCGGCGGAGAGGTTCCCCTGAATGTTCGGCAGCGCCACATAGGCGGTGCTCATATTCAGGGAATGCAGCAGCGACGCCGCCAGAACCGGCACGGTTATGATGATCCGCTCGGCCGTGGTGAACGGGCCTTGGGCCGGTTTGGTGAGTGTCAGCACGCTTTGTCCTTTGTCACCACTATACGCGGCGCGCGGACGCGCGGACCATGTGGCGGTTTGGACGGGGTTTCCAAGATCATGACCGTGTTGGATGATGACGAGTGTTCACGACCAGGGATAGCCGATCATGACCAAAGCCGCCATCTCGGAAAACCACGTTGTCGTCGACGGCCACGATTGCTTCCATCTTGCCGCCGGGCCCGAGGACGGCCCATTGGTCGTTCTCGTGCATGGTTGGCCGGAGCTGTCCTTGAGCTGGCGTCACCAATTGCCGTGTCTGGCGGCCCTGGGTTTTCGGGCCGTCGCGCCGGATATGAGAGGTTACGGACGCTCCTCGATTTACGACCGCCACGAGGATTATGCCCAGGAGCTGATCGTCGCCGACATGATCGGCTTGATCCGGGCGCTGGGACGCGAGCGCGCGGTCTGGGTCGGTCATGACTGGGGGGCGCCGGTGGTCTGGAATATCGCCAGCCATCATCCGGAACATTGCGCCGCGGTCGCTGGGCTCTGCGTGCCCTACCGCTCGGTTGAGTTGGGCGTTGATCATCTCGTTTCCCTGGTCGATAGGGAGATCTATCCCGAGGACCCGTATCCCGCCGGGCAATGGGAGTACATGCGCTATTACGAGGAAAGCTTCGCCGCCGCCCAGGCCGAGATGGAAGCCGACCCGGCGGCGACCGTGCGGGCGCTGTTCCGCGCCGGAAACCCCAAGACGCTGGGTAAGCCATCGCCCACCGCCACGGTCCGGCGCGCCGGCGGTTGGTTCAAGGGATCGGCGCGCCCGACCGACGTGCCCCTGGACGGGCGTGTATTGAGTGCCGAGGATCACGCGGTCTATGCGGCGGCGCTCGAGCGCAACGGCTTTTTCGGACCCAATTCCTGGTACATGAACCACGCGGCTAACGCCTGCTATGCCGCACGCGCGGTCAATGACGGGGTGCTGGAGATGCCGGCGCTGTTTCTGGCCGGGCGATACGACCTGACCTGCGAGGCCATCAATTCCCGGCTCGGCGAGTCGATGCGGGAGTATTGCCGCGACTTGACGGTCACGCCGATCGACTCGGGTCATTGGATGGCTCAGGAGAAGCCGGCGGAGGTCAACGCGGCCCTGGTCCATTGGCTGGCGACGCGGGTGCCTGGCTGTTGGCCTAGCTAGACAAGAAAAGAACTAGCCGTGTTTAAGAGCGTGGCGGGCAATCTTGGTCATCACCGAGGGCAGGCCGGCGCGGCCGAGATCGACGATCGGATGCCAGACGCCCAACGGGACAGCTCGGGTATCGCCGCCGGGGCCGATCCGACCGGCCATAACCTGAAGCTCTAGGTGAAAATGCGTGAAGGTGTGCCGGACCACGCCGGGCAGGGCGCGCCACTTGGTCGGCAGCGGCGGATCGTCGATCTGGAATTCTCCCGGACCCGCGTCCTCCCGCCATTCGGTTGACGGGATCTCCATCATTCCACCGAGAAGACCGCTTGAGGGGCGGCGGCGTAGAAACACGTCGCCATCCGCGTTCACGCACCAAAACGCGGTGCCCCGTCGCGTCGGCTTGGTTTTCTTCGGCGACTTGGCCGGCAGGCTCTCGGCGATCCCGGCGATCCGCCCGGCACAGGCCTCGGACCAGGGGCAGATCATGCATTTCGGCTTGCGCGGCGCGCAGACCGTGGCGCCGAGATCCATCACCGCCTGGGCGTAGTCACCAGGCCTTTGTTTCGGCGTTAGGCGTTCGGCGAGGTCGCGTAGCAATGGCTTGGAGCTGGGCATCGGCGCTTCGACCGCGTGCAGGCGTGCCATCACCCGCTCGAAATTGCCGTCGACCGGGGTGGCGGGCTGGTCAAAGGCGATCGCCGCGATCGCGGCGGCGGTATAGACGCCGATCCCGGGAAGCTCTCGCAGCGCCGACTCGGTTTCCGGAAACCGGCCGCGATGGTTCTCGGTCACCACGACGGCGCATTTATGCAGGTTGCGGGCGCGGGCGTAGTAGCCGAGCCCGGCCCATTCGACCAGAACGTCTTCCAGCCTTGCCTCGGCGAGATCCGTCACCGTCGGCCACAGCGCGAGAAACCGCTCGAAATATGGGCCGACCGTGACTACCGTGGTCTGCTGCAGCATAATCTCGCTAAGCCAGACCCGGTAGGGATCGGCCCGCTCACCTGGCGCGGCGCGCCAGGGAAGATGCCGGCGGTTGCGGTCATACCAGTCGAGTAGCGCACCGGGTAGCCGCCGGGCGCTGGCGGTTTTGAGTGGGGTTACCATGCCGCGAGTCTAGCGCGGCGCCCAGCCGGCCATGAAGATCAAATTCAGGGCGCCGCCCATTGGGATTGCGGGGCCGGGTTTGATATGCTGGCCGGGATATGGAGATGGTCCCTCGAGTCATGGCGGAAGATCAGAAGAAGTTCCGGGATCTCGGCAACCGCAAGCCCGGCCTGCGGATGCTCGGCGCGACGGTTCCCAAGCTCACCGACAAGGCCTTGCGTAAACGTGGCTTTCTCGAATCGGCGATCGTGCATCGTTGGGCCAGCATCGTCGGCGAGGCGGTGGCGGGCTGGTGCGCGCCGGATCGGGTGGCGTTTCCACGGGACAAGCGCGCCGGCGCGACCCTTCATCTGGTGGTGCCGGGGGCGCGGGCGTTGGAATTGCAACATCTGGAGCCGGTTCTGCTTGAGCGGATCAACACGGTCTTTGGTTATGACGCGGTGGAGCGAATCGCGATTCGCCAAGGGCCATTGCCGGAACCGCGCCGCAAGCCACGTCCGGAACCGCGTCCCTTGGACCGACGCGAAGAGGAGTGGGTGGCAGATCAGGTCGCCGGATTCGCGGACCAGGATCTTAAGAACGCCTTGCAGGCCCTTGGGCGCGCAGTACTTTCCCGCAAGTAAGAACACCCGGTCACAACCGCGCGAGCGCGGGTCCACGGACGTCACGGGCCTAGATGTCGCCATGTTTTGATCGCAGTCTGCGCTAGCGGTTGCCGGGGTGAATGCCCCAGCTTAATGTACACAACATGTAGTGGATTGGAGTTCGACGTGCGGCGCAGAACACTAAACTTTGCGATCGGAGCGTTTTTGGCGGCGCCCGGCCTTGTCGCGGTTTCCGGCGGCGACGCGCGGGCTCAAGCGGCGATCGACCTGGAAAAGGCCTTGGCTCCCAGAAGCATCGGCGATCCGGACGCCAAGGTGAAGCTGGTCGAGTATTTCTCGCTGACCTGCCCGCATTGCGCGCGCTTTCACGCCGAGACCTATCCCAAGCTGCGCGAGGAATACATCGACACTGGCAAGGTCCATATGGAGTTCAGGGACTTCCCGCTGGATCAATGGGCGCTCCGCGCCGCCGCCCTGGCCCGGTGCGTGCCGGCAAAGCACTACGCCGCGATCATCGACGTGCTTCTGAAGCAACAGGCTTCCTGGGCGCGCTCCGACAATCCGTTGGAGGCGTTGCTACGGATTGGTCAGCTCGCGGGACTGAACCGGGAGACGGCGACCGCCTGCATGACCGACGCCAAGCTGTTGGATGGGATCATCGCCTCGCGGCTGGAGGCCAGCAAGAGGCACAATGTCGAATCCACGCCGTCATTCCTGATCGACGGCGAGAAGGTTCGCGCCTTCACCTTCGAGGATTTCGAGGAACTTCTGGCGGGCCGCGCCACCTGATCGCGGCCACGCCTGAAAGGATAGTATCGCGTGCAGTTCAATCGTCTGAGACTCAGCGGCTTCAAATCCTTCGTCGACGCGGCGGAGCTTGATATCGCCAATGGGCTGACCGGCGTGGTCGGCCCGAACGGGTGTGGAAAGTCCAATCTGGTCGAGGCCTTGCGGTGGGTCATGGGCGAGACCTCGGCCAAGCGCATGCGCGGCGGGGAGATGGATGACGTGATCTTCGGCGGTTCCTCGGCGCGACCGGCGCGCAATGTCGCCGAGGTTTCCCTGATCGTCGACAACTCCGACCGCACGGCGCCGGCGGCGCTGAACAACGCGCCCGAACTCAACATCACCCGGCGGATCGAGAGAACCAAGGGCTCGAACTACAAGGTGAACGGTCAGGACGTTCGCGGGCGTGACGTTCAACTGCTGTTCGCGGACGCCGGAACCGGCGCGCGCTCGGCCGGTATCGTCAGCCAGGGGCGCATCGGCGCGATCATCAACGCCAAACCGTCCGAACGCCGGGTCATCCTGGAGGAAGCCGCCAATATTCGCGGGCTACACACCCGTCGCCACGAGGCGGAACTGCGCTTGAAGGCGGCGGAAGCCAATCTCGAGCGGTTGGAGGATGTGGTCACCGCGCTAGGCACCCAACTGAACGGCTTGCGCCAGCAGGCCCGTCAGGCGGCGCGCTATCGCACGGTGAGCGAACAGATCCGTCGCGCCGAGTCGGTGTTGTTGCACGGTCGTTGGCGCATGGCCATGGAAGAGCGTCTGGTGGTCGCCGGCGCGCTCAAGGACGCCGAGGCGGCGGTCGGCGAGGCGACCAGCACGGCGGCGCGGGAATCGGCTCGACAAGCGGATCTCGCCGCCAAGATGCCGGATCTGCGTCAAGCCGAGGCCGAGACCTCGGCGTCGTTGCAGAGGCTGACTCTGGCGCGGGCGGAACTGGATCGCGAACAAGAGCGCATCGTCACCGCGCGCTCGGAAGCCGAATCCCGGCTACGCCAGATCGGCGACGACGTCGAACGCGAGACCGCGTTGGCCGAGGAAGCCACCGAGACCGCGGAGCGCTTGTCCAAGGAACGCGCGACGATCGAAGCGGCGCGCGAGGGCGAGGAGGAACGACAGGCCGAGGCGGCGAGCCGGTTGTCCGAGGCCAATCGTCTGGCCGATGAACTGGAAGCCAAGATCGCGGCGCTTACCGAAATCATCGCCACCACCGAGGCTCGACGCGGCGCGTTGGACCGGCAAGTGCGGCTGGCGGTCGAACGGCATGAGCGTTTGGACCGGCAGTTGGAGAACCTGGACCGTCAAGCCCAGGACTTGAAGGACAAGACGGTGGCGCCCGAGGATCTGGCGGCGGCGGAACGGTCGGTCGAGGACTCAAGCGAGCGGATGGAGAGCGCGCGCGTGGCGCTGGAAGCCGCCGAGGTGGAACGGACCGAGCGCGCGGCCCAGGTCGAGGCGGCGCGGGAGGCTCTGCGCGAGATCGAGGGCGCGGTCGCCAAGCTCGAGGCCGAAGCAGGCGCTCTTCGTGACATGCTGGCGGCGGACGCCCCGGCGGGGCGGGCTCCGGTACTGGACCTTATAAAGGTCGAGGCCGGATACGAGAACGCCTTGGGCGCGGCGCTCGGCGAGGATCTGACCGCGCCGGTCGATAGCGGCGGCGGTGACGGAGAACCGCGATACTGGACCGAGCGGGCGGCGGCGTCCGGGGCCGGATCCGCGTCGCTGCCCGACGGCGTTGTGCCGCTGAGCCAAGTGGTCGAAGGTCCGGCGGAACTGACCCGCCGTCTGTCGCAGATCGGTGTCGTGGATGACCCGGCCAGCGCCGCGCGTCTGCAAGCGAGCTTGGCGCAAGGACAGCGGCTGACGACTCGCGAGGGTGGGCTCTGGCGCTGGGACGGTTTCGTGATCACCGTCGAGGCGCCGAGCGCGGCGGCGGTTCGCATGCGCCAACGCAATCGTCTAAGCGACATCGAGGCGACGCTGGCCGCGAAAGCCGGCGATCACATCGCCGCCAAGGAACGTGTCGCGATCGAACAGACGGCGCTTACCGAGATCGGCGAGCGGGAGAAACGGCACCGCGCCGATCAGCGGGCGGCGATGACGGAGCTCGATGGCGCGCGCAAGCAACTCGGCGCCATGCGCGGGCGTTTGGCGGAACTGGAGACCAAACTGGCGGCGATCCAGGAGAACAAGTTCCGAATCGCCACCGATCAGGCCGAGGCCGCCGATCAAAGGCAACAGGCGGAAGCCGAATTGGCTGAACTTGGCGATGTCGAGGCCCTGCGCGCCGAGAGCGCCGGACATCGCCGGACCTTGGCGGAACGGCGTGCGGAACTGGTCGACGCCCGGGCCGAGCACGACCGTCTGGTTCGCGAGGCACAGGGCCGGGGGAGCCGACTCGCGGCGATCCAGGCCGAGCAAACCACTTGGGCCGACCGCGTCGAGCGCGCAAAGGCCCGCATGATCGAACTGGAAGAACGCCAAGGCGCCGAGACGGCGGAGCTGCGGCGCCTCGCCGCGCGCCCCACCGAGATCACCGAGCAACGCGCCAAGCTTGTGAGCGCCATCGAGGAGGCCGAGGTCAAGCGTAAGACCGCCGCCGACGCATTGGCCTCCGCCGAGGTCGTGCTGGGTCAAGCGGATCACGCCTCGCGGGAAGCGGATCGGATGGTGGCCGCGGCGCGCGAGGCCAGGGTCCGGGCGGAATCGGAGCTTGGCCGGGTGAATCAGGGGCTGACCGCCTTGCGCGAACGGATATCCGAACGGCTGGAATGCCTGCCGGATCAGATTCTGGAAAAGGCCGGGATCTCCGCCGACGAGGAACTGCCGGACATCGATTCCACCGAGGCGCGACTGGAGCGGCTTACGCGGGAGCGCGAGCGTATCGGGCCGGTCAACCTCAGGGCCGAGCAGGAGGTTGAGGAACTCGAGCAGCAGATCGAGGGCATGGAGAACGAGCGGGATGACTTGGTCGGCGCGATCTCGCGGCTGCGGCGCGCCATCGCCTCGCTGAACCGCGAGGGACGAGAGCGGCTTCTGGCCGCCTTCGAGAAGGTCAACCGGCATTTCCAGGACCTGTTCGTGCGGCTCTTCGGCGGTGGCCGGGCGCATTTGACCATGGTCGAGGCCGACGACCCGCTGGACGCCGGGCTGGAGATCATGGCCAGCCCACCGGGCAAGAAGCTCCAGATGCTCTCGCTGTTGTCGGGTGGCGAGCAGGCGCTTACCGCCACCGCGCTGGTCTTCGCGGCGTTTCTCACCAACCCCGCGCCTGTCTGTGTGCTCGACGAGGTCGACGCGCCGCTGGATGACAGCAATGTCGATCGATTCTGTAATCTTCTGGAAGAGATTTCGCGGAGCACGGGGACTCGATTCCTGATCATCACCCACCACCGTTTGACCATGGCGCGGATGCACCGATTGTTCGGTGTCACCATGGCCGAACAGGGGGTCAGCCAACTGGTATCCGTCGACCTGGATGGCGCCGAACGGTTGCGCGAGTCGGCCTAGGGACGAGAACTTCCAGGCGGCTTTGGGTTGCCCTAAAACTACATCGTTGAAAAATAAGGAAAAATTACCCGAATTTCGATCGGGGTTCCGCCTTGACACAAGGGGGCGTCGTTCCTTATGTTTGCCGCGATTTCGCGGGGGTCCCTGCGGATTCCATCTCGCGATGGATGCGTGGACGGAAGGTCGGCGAGTGCCGCATGGCGAAAGACGACCAAAACAATCCGCCTTCACTCGATGACCTGGACGCGCGACTGCGCGCGGCACGGGACGGAGCGGAGCGGAGTTCCGGCAAGCGCCCGCCGGACAAGAGCGCGGCATCGCCCTTGGTGGGCATGGCGATGCGGGCCGGGGTGGAGTTGGTCGCGGGGGTTGGAGTAGGGACCGCCGCGGGCTACGGGTTGGATAAGTGGTTGGACACGTCGCCCTGGTTGCTGATCGTGTTCTTCCTTGTCGGCGCCGCCGCTGGAATGCTGAATGCGTACCGCGCGGTGTCGGGAATTGGAATGGCGCTGGGATACCGGCGCGGGACAGATGATGACGCGTCCGGCAACGGACGTGGTGGCGAGTAGAGGGGGAAGTCCGTGGCGTCACCCGTTGAACAGTTCAAGCTGAAGCCTCTGCTTCCCCTGGAAGTCGGTGGTCTGGACCTGTCCTACACGACATCCGCGCTGTGGATGACGATCACCGTGATCGGCGTCACCGCGTTTCTGACATTGAGCATGCGCGGCGGGCGTCTGGTCCCGGGCCGCTGGCAGTCGATGGCGGAGATGTCCTACGAGTTCATAGCGGGCATGGTGCGCGAGAATGTCGGCAACGAGGGACGTCAGTATTTCCCCCTCGTGCTGACTCTGTTCCTGTTCATTCTGTTCGGCAATCTGATGGGGATGATCCCCTACGCCTATACCTTCACCAGCCAGATCATCGTCACCTTCGCGATGGCCTTCGCCATCTTCATCGGCGTGACGATCCTCGGTCTGGTCAAGCACGGCCTGCACTTCTTCACCTTGTTTTTCCCGTCCGGAACGCCGATCGCGTTGGCGCCGGTCCTGATCCCGATCGAGGTGATTTCGTACTTCGTGCGTCCGGTCAGCCTATCCGTTCGGCTGTTCGCCAACATGATGGCCGGTCATACGATGATGAAGGTCTTCGGCGGTTTCGTCGTGGCCTTGGGTATCTTCGGCGTGGCGCCGATGGTGCTGATCGTCGCGCTGACCGGTTTTGAAATTCTGGTGGCGGTGCTTCAGGCCTATGTGTTCGCCATGTTGACTTGCATGTATCTGAACGACGCCATTCACCTTCATTGACGGACGGAAATCCCCGCCCGTTGCTTGGAACGACCACTCAACCAACTTATCTATCTCGTAAGGAAGGACATCTGTCATGGAACTCGACGCCGCGAAGATGATTGGAGCCGGCCTCGCCGTGATCGCGCTAGCGGGTGTCGGTGTCGGCATCGGCAACATCTTTTCC
>Ga0181579_10002523_pt1 | contig 14770 bp, 13 predicted proteins | sample 071ome_24_FD_132996 | JGI IMG/M metagenome (GOLD analysis project Ga0181579, IMG submission 132996) | Coastal salt marsh microbial communities from the Groves Creek Marsh, Skidaway Island, Georgia - 071402CT metaG (megahit assembly) | ecosystem: Environmental > Aquatic > Marine > Intertidal... | reverse complement strand
GGGTTTGACGGGGCCGGTGATGTCGGCGGCACGTGGTGGTACAACCGCTACCCAGGTGCACGGGTGGATGCGCCGAGTACGCCGTTTTATGCCTACACATTTTCCAAAGAACTGGTCGACGAGTGGGATTGGTCCGAAACGCAAAGTTCCAGCGAGCATGTACGCGCTTATTTGGAACACGTGGCCGAGCGGTTCGACCTGCGACGTAGCATCCAATTCAATACATGGGTGGAAGATGCGGAGTTTGATGAGGCCAATGGACGTTGGCTGGTGCGAACCCATACCGGCGCGCAATTTACCGCCCGTTTTTTGATTTGCGCCGTCGGTGCGCTTTTCGTTGCCCATAAGCCGGACTATCCGGGAATCGATGATTTCGCCGGACCCTGTCACCACACCGGTCGCTGGCCCCACGAGCCGGTATCTTTTGCCGGTATGCGGGTAGGGGTCATCGGCACCGGTTCGTCGGGCATTCAAGCCATTCCGGAAATCGCCAAGGAAGCCGCTCATGTGACCGTGTTTCAGCGAACCCCCCAGTTCGCCCTGCCGGCTCGCAACCGGACTCTTGTTCAGGGTGAAACCACCCAGTACCAAGAGAACTGGGAGGATCATCGGCATTCCATGCGTAGACGTGGCGGCTGGCCTTTTGCTACCACGAAACTGCGGGCTGCCGATGCAACGGCCGCAGAGCGGTTGGCCCGGTTTGAAGAAATGTGGGAGCTGGGGGGTATCAATCTGCTGATAAACAGCTTCTCTGGCGCCGTCGTGGACCCGGAACTTAATGAAGAGATCTCAGAATTTGTTCGCGGCAAGATACGCAGCATCGTGGCGGACCCCGACGTGGCCCAAAAACTCATGCCGGATTATCACATCGGCACCAAGCGCATGATCCTCGATAACGGTTACTTTGAGACCTATAACCGTGACAACGTCACCTTGGTGGATTTACGACAGGAACCGATCCTCGCTTTCACGGAAACCGGGGCCAAAACTCCGGCCAGCGACTATCCCTTGGATATGCTGGTGTTAGCCACGGGCTATGATGCGGTAAGCGGTTCCATGCTCAATTTGAATCCTCGAGGTAGGAACGGACTTTCCTTGGAGCAAAAGTGGGAGGATCGTTTTACCACCAATTTTGGGATTAACGTCGCCGGGTTCCCAAATCTCTTCATGATTCACGGGCCGGGTTCTCCCGGCGTCTTTTTCTCCATGCCCCTAGGTGCTGAGCTGCAGGTGCAGTGGATTGGCGACAGCATTCGTCATTTGCAGGATCAGGGTTTTGCCACCATGGAAACGACGCCAGAAGCAGAAACCGCTTGGGACGAGGAAATTCAGCGAATCGCAAACGGCACTCTGTATCCAAGAACCAATTCTTGGTACCTCGGCGCCAATATTCCGGGTAAACCACGTCAGTTTTTGGGCCATTTGCGGGGATCTGAGTACTTCGATCAGCTCACTGAGGTCGCCCAACAGGGTTATCAGGGTTTCGTTTTTAACTAATTGTTTTTCAAATGGATGGGGCAGGGGCGGAGAAGGTGATCAAAAGGTGATCAAAGGGACCCAGATCTCGCGCACAACTCGTTGTATTCAAACCATGATACCCGTAGAATTCGCGCCTTCCTGAAAAGGGTGTGCGGGTGAAAGTGGTTCGCACGTGAAAGATTTATTGGTGGCGCTTCACTGGCGCTGCCCGGAGAACGATATGTTTGCAGTGTTTCAGAGCGGCGGAAAACAGCACCGCGTAAGTGAAGGCGACGTTGTAAAGCTAGAATTGCTAACGGCGGAAGCGGGTGAAGAGGTCGTATTCGACAAGGTTCTTTTGGTCGCTGACGGCGACGACGTAAATGTTGGCGCTCCCTATGTCGAATCGGGCAAGGTGACTGCAGAAGTCTTGCGTTCCGATCGAGCCAAAAAAGTGCGCATCATCAAGTTTAAGCGCCGTAAAGATTTTCTGCGTCGTCAAGGACATCGTCAGTGGTTCACCGAGGTGAAGATAACCGGTATTTCCGCATAGCGTCGTTGCGCCTTTAACGCGAAGCGAAAGAACCGGTAAAGCGGCATCACCGAAGACGTACTGAAAAGCGGACAAACGAAAGTACAGAAATAGAAAGTACAGAAATAGAAGTACTTAAAAAGCATACAGAGATAAGTAGACAGAGTAATGGCACATAAGAAAGCAGGCGGTAGTACCCGTAACGGACGCGATTCCGAGTCGAAACGACTTGGCGTGAAAAAATTTGGTGGGCAGAAGGTGTTGGCGGGCAACATCATCGTTCGACAGCGTGGCACGAAGTTCCACCCCGGCGAGAACGTAGGCTGCGGCCGCGATCACACGTTATTTGCTAAAGCCGACGGTGAAGTTCAATTCACGGTAAAAGGACATCTTCGCCGTAAAACTGTCAACATCGTACCGGTTGCCTAAGAGACGAGAGCGCCTGCTGGCACTTATCAGCGGGTCCAGCAGATCAGCGGCAACAGTTGGAAAGAATAAACCCCGCTAATGCGGGGTTTTTTGTATGCGCTGAGAAATTTTGTAGGGTCCCTAGAGATCACAGGCCAAGGTTAAACATGCAGTTTATCGATGAAGCGAGCATTCGGGTGCAAGCCGGCAAGGGCGGTAATGGCTGTCTGAGTTTTCGCCGGGAAAAATACGTGGAACGCGGAGGTCCGGACGGCGGGAACGGTGGTGACGGCGGTTCGGTTTATTTGATCGCGGACGAAGCCTTGAACACCCTGATCGACTTTCGTTACCAGCCTGCGTACCAAGCGCGCAACGGTCAGGGCGGCGGTAGCCGAAACAAAACCGGAGCCGGCGGTGAAGACATTTATGTGAAGGTGCCCATGGGCACTACCGTCGTCGACGAAGAAACTCAGGAAGTGCTGGGTGACCTCAGCGCACCTGATCAGACGCTATTAGTGGCGGAAGGCGGGGCTAGAGGGCTGGGTAACGCAACGTTCAAGTCCAGTACTAACCGTGCCCCCAGAAAAACCACGCCGGGCCAGATGGGCGATATTCGCCGCCTGCGTCTGCAGTTGAAACTGTTGGCGGATGTGGGGCTTTTGGGCTTGCCGAATGCGGGTAAGTCTACCCTGATCGGTCAGGTGTCGGCGGCTAATCCCAAGGTGGCGGACTATCCCTTTACGACGCTGGCCCCCAGTCTGGGGGTGGTGCGCATCGCCGCTGACGCCAGCTTTGTGATGGCAGACATTCCGGGCTTGATTGTCGGCGCCGCCCAGGGAGCTGGCCTCGGTGCCCAGTTTTTGCGGCACCTATCTCGAACCAAGGTGCTGCTGCATCTGGTGGATGTGCAGCCCGAGGATCAAAGCGACCCCATTGAAAACGCCCTAGCCATCGAACAAGAGCTGGCGGAGTACTCCCAAGCACTGATTGAGCGGCCTATTTGGCTGGCTCTGTCGAAGGTTGACCAGCTCGATGATGCCGATCTGCAGGACTTGATGGCGGAAATGGCGGAAACCTTTCCCGACCGCCCGGTGTACGGCATTTCGGCGCTCGGGGATGTGGGTTTGGACGAACTCAAGAATGATCTGATGCAGTACCTGATTGATGAACGCATGCAGGCTGCCGAGGATCCGGACTTTGCCGAGCATTTGCAATGTTTAGAAAAACGCATCAGTGATGATGTGTTTACCCATTCAGAGCGTATGCGTCAGCGTCGGCAAAGTGAGGCCGGCGCGGATCAAAACGAGATCGACGAAGATTTTGACGACACGCTGGACGGTCCAGAAACTGAGGTGATCTATGTCAGAGATTAGCGGTAGCCAGCAGACGCAAGATCCAGTGACTCGCAGCGCGCTGACCGAAGCGAAACGCATTGTCGTCAAAGTTGGCAGTTCTTTGCTGACCAGTCTCGAAACCGGTTTGGAGCACGCTAAAATCCAAGGCTACTGCGCGGACATTGCCAAGCTAACCAAGGCGGGTAAAGAAGTGATCTTGGTGTCCTCTGGCTCCATCGCCGAAGGCTGCATGCGGCTGGGGTGGAGCAGCCGGCCGCAAGAAGTCCATCGCCTTCAGGCCGCAGCAGCGGTGGGTCAGATCGGCCTAATGCAGGCCTACGAGCAAGCACTGAAAGCACTAGATTGCGGCTCTGCCATGATCATGCTGACCCACGAGGACTTGGCCGACCGTCAGCGCTATTTGAACGCGCGGGCGACATTGAAGACCCTGACCGATATGGCCGTGGTGCCCATCATTAACGAAAACGACACGGTGGCCACTGACGAGATCCGATTTGGCGATAACGATACCTTGGCAGCCCTAGTGGCGAATCTGGTGGAAGCCGATTTACTGGTAATTTTAACGGATGTCGATGGCCTTCTTAGTGCCGACCCTCGGGTGGACAGGAATGCCCAGCGCGTTCCCTCGGCGGCAGCCACCGATCCGTCTTTGTCAGAGCTGGCAGGCGAGGGTGCCGGAGTCTTGGGTCGCGGTGGAATGGTGACAAAACTACGCGCGGCTCGATTGGCTGCCCGATCCGGCGCCCATACGGTCATCGCGCCGGGCCGGGAAGCCCATGTGTTGGCGCGAACAGTCCAAGGGCACGATGTTGGGACGCTGCTGTTTGCAGAGATGACGCCGATGGCCGCTCGCAAGCGTTGGATCGCCGGTCATTTGCGCGCCAAGGGCGACATTGTGATCGATGCCGGCGCGGTTCGGGCCATTGAGCAGCGCGGGGTTAGCCTGCTGGCGGCAGGCGTTATCGGTTCCCGAGGCGATTTTAGCCGTGGCGATGTGGTTCGATGTGTGGATCAGTCAGGCAGAGTCATCGCCCAAGGGTTGAGCAATTACGCCAATGCTGAAGTTGACGCCATTAAGGGTCTGACCAGCGACCGGTACGCCGAGGCAATCGGTTATGCGTCAGAGGCGGAGGTAGTGCACCGAGACAATTTGGTGCTCTTATAAAGAGAAGGGTCGGAGCTGCGGTTACCGGGCAGCTCCGGCGTTCGGCTGCAGGCCGGGGTTAGCCTGTGGCAGACAGGGCTTTGACCCGATTGTTCAGACGTGACTTCTGACGCGCAGCTTGGTTTTTGTGCATGATGCCCTTGGAAACCATTTTGTCTATGATCGGCACGGCCTGAGCCAAGGCTGCGCTGGCGGCTTCCGCGTCGTTGGTGTCGACGGCGCCGTGGACGCGCTTGATGTACGTGCGCACCATCGAACGTTGACTGGCGTTGTGTGCTCGGCGTTTTTCTGACTGCTTAGCGCGCTTGCGTGCTTGTGGACTGTTAGCCAAGGTAGCTCCTAGTGGGGACCAAAAAAATGAGGCGGGAATATGCCGCTGTGTCGATAAGATGTCAACCGCGTAATCTGGAGAGCTAGGGATCAATCAAGATCAACAGAGCAAGCAAGGGCAGAATCAAGATTCAGCACCCTTGAATCGGCGAGCCGGTACCGTTGCGGGAATGACCCTACTGTCGCGCATCAGCGGTCTTGTTCGCGATGTGGTGCTGGCCTACCTGTTCGGCGCCTCGGCAGCGGCAGACCTGTTTTTCGTCGCGTTTCGCATTCCCAATTTTTTTCGGCGTCTCTTCGCCGAGGGCGCCTTTAACCAAGCCTTTGTGCCCGTGTTGGTTGAGTACAAGGCCAAGGGTCATGCACAGCTGCGGCTGTTTTTGGCGGATCTCTCAGGGATCTTTGCCCTCGCCTTGGTGGCGGTGACCATCGCCGGTATCGCCTTGGCCGGTCCGCTGTCGGCCCTGTTTGCGCCGGGTTACTTGGATCAACCCGAACGATTCCAGCAGTTAACCGAACTGCTCCGAATAACCTTTCCGTATCTTGCGTTTATTTCGTTGACCGCCTATGCCGGGGCCATTATGAATGCCCATGGTCGGTTTGCGCTGCCGGCATTCACGCCGGTGATGCTCAACGTCTGTTTGACGCTGGCCGCTCTCGCTGCCTTAAACGATTTATTTGACGCTCAACCCGTCGTTATTTTGTCCTGGGGAGTGCTGATCGCCGGATTGGTTCAGTGGTTTATGCAGCTTCCCACGCTGTGGCGCATGAAGTTGTTACCGACGCCGACAGTCGGCAAAGAGCATCCGGGAGTGCGGCAGGTGGGGCATTTGCTGGTACCGGCAATATTTTCAGCGTCGGTGGGCCAAATTAACGCCCTCGTCAACACCATGATCGCATCGACCCTGGCCACCGGCAGTATCGCCTGGCTCTATTACGCGGATCGTTTGTTGGAACTGCCGGTGGGTTTGATTGCGGTTGCGCTGGGGACCGTGATGTTGCCCCACTTATCGCGGCTGGTGACCGCCGGCGATCAGCAGGGTTTCCTGCGCACCATGAACTGGGGGCTTGGTCTCGGTCTGATGTTGGGCCTGCCGGCAGCCACTGCTTTGTACATGCTGGCCGAGCCCTTGCTGGCGTTTCTGTACATGACCTTCGCGGGCAGCGCGATGACGGACCGGGATATTGTGATGGCTGGCCTCGCGCTCGAAATGTTCGCCGTTGCCTTGCCCGGCTTTGTGCTGGTGAAAGTGCTGGCGCCTGCGTTTTTTGCGCATCAAGATACCCGCACTCCGTTTCGCTACGCGGCCATAGCCGTCGCGGTGAATTTGTTGGGCAGTCTCTCGACCTTTCAGTGGCTCGGGCATGTCGGTTTGGCGCTGGCTACCGCCCTGTCTGCGTGGACCCACGCAGGTTTGTTGTACATCGGCCTGCATCGGCGGGGCTGGATCGCAGCCGATGCCAAAGTGGTCTTTGTCTTATTGCGCACTGCCGTGGCCTGCGGATGTTTGGCTTTGGCGCTTTGGTACACGGGTCTTTCTTCGGCACAGTGGTTGGCCATGGATGGTCTGGATCGGGCCTTCCGGGTGCTTCTAATTTGCGCCCTCGGCTTTGTTACTTATTGCCTAGTGCTCTTGCTTCTTGGTGTCCGCCGGCATCATCTGCTTCAAGCCACTGACTAACAGCCGCCCATGGGCCTATAATCGGCTATGGAAATCATCAACGGACTTCATAACCTCCGGCCACGCCACCGCGGCTGCGTGCTGACGGTAGGTAATTTCGACGGCGTGCACCGTGGCCATCGGGCGCTGATCGATTCCCTGTGCGACGAGGCACAGGCTTTGGGTGTGCCAAGTATGCTGATGACCTTCGAGCCGCAACCTCGGGAGTTTTTTGCCGGCGAGAAGCTGCCGGCGCGCCTGACTCGCTTCCGCGAGAAAGTTCACCTGTTAAAACAAACGCGACTGGATCGCTTGTTGTGCCTACCCTTCAACGAGCGCACGGCCAATATCGAGGCAGACTGGTTTGCCGGTGAGTTCATCGTGGACAAAGTCGGTGCCAAGCATGTGGTCATTGGCGACGATTTTCGCTTTGGGCGCGGTCGCGAAGGGGACTTGGCCTTATTTCAAAAGTATGGCGATAAACTTGGCTATAGGGTCAGTGCCATGTCTACCTTGCTGCAGGGCAAGCAGCGCATCAGCAGCACTCTCATACGCCAAACATTGGCGGCGGGCGAATTTCCCGCGGCCACCGCAATGCTGGGCCACGAGTACTTCATTATGGGGCGGGTCGTCTATGGGCGGCAGTTGGGAAGACAGTTGGATGTGCCGACGGCGAACATTCGGCTGCAGCGTTATCGAGCGGCTCTGGAGGGAGTTTATTGCGTCACCGTGGAGGGCATTGGTGAGCAAGTCCGTGAAGGTATCGCCAACATTGGCGTGCGTCCGACGGTAGACGGAAAAGAACCACTGCTGGAGGTTCACGTATTCGACTACGCCGGCGATCTGTACGGCGATTTGATCAAGGTAACCTTCCAGCAAAAGTTGCGGGATGAGCAGGCCTTTGAGTCTATTGACGCGTTAAAGACGCAGATAGGCGCAGACCTTCAGCAGGCTCGTCAATGGTTTGCCGTTCGCTAAGATGAGCGACGCGAGGGAAGAAGGTGTCATGTTACAAACGCTGGATCCCTGGCGCTGGCGCTGGCTGCTGTTGGCGGTCGCTGTCTTTGCGCTGGATCAGGGTACCAAGTGGATTGTTGTCACCGAGATGGTCTACGGCGAGCGTATTCAGGTGCTGTCGTTTTTTGCTTGGGTGCGCTGGCATAACGCTGGCGCAGCCTTTTCCTTTCTTGCCGACGCCGGCGGGTGGCAGCGCTGGTTTTTCGTGGCCGTTGGCCTAGGTTTCTCGGCCTATATCGTGCGCGAACTCTCCCGGCTGACGTTGCAGGAGCGATGGATGGGCCTAGTTTATGGTCTCATCCTCGGCGGCGCCCTCGGCAACTTGTACGGCCGTCTGGTCAATGGCTATGTGGTGGATTTCATTCTGGTGCACTACGAACGCCACATATTTCCCGCCTTTAACGTGGCGGACTCCGCGCTGTTTTGCGGGGTTGTGCTGTGGCTTTACCTGATGATTCAGGAGAGCCGCAGAATCAACGCCCGCGAGCTTTCTTAGCATTTCTTGGTCAAGTTTGGGTTCAAAGGCGTTCTTGCAATCACTGGTTCGCACCGCAAACTCAGGCGCAAACGATGGGGCACCGTCTCTTAGCTTCGGCCCCCGGGCGCGAATCACACCGGCAAAAAAGGTTGCAGATCATGGCAGATATCATCGCATCTCAAGGTTCCTCGGAAAAAATCCGCATGGGGTCGCGTATTTCGCTGCACTTTGCGCTGCTCATGCCCAGCGGTGAAGAAATTGACACCACCCGGCGCGGACAGCCCGCGGCGTTAACCCTTGGCGACGGAAATTTGCTGCCCGGGTTCGAAGAGGCCCTGATTGGTTTGACCGCTGGCGATGACGCCCAGTTGGTCATTCCTGCAGAGCAGGCCTTCGGTGAACGTGTGGAAGCCAATGTGCGCCTGTTGGCCCGCTCGATGTTTGATGACCTAACCAGTGAAGAACCACTTGAACCCGGGTTAGTGGTGTCGTTTCAGGCGCCGGACGGCGAGTTGCCCGGCGTGGTGAAAGCCGTCTATGAAGACACGGTACAGGTAGATTTCAATCACCCTCTCAGCGGCTCGGATATCACATTTGATGTATCCATTCTGTCGGTTGAGGAACCGCTGGCTGACGAAGCCTAGCGAACCCCACCACTGCGCAAGCGGCTTCCTTCTTAGGGCGACGACGGCGTTCGAGCGAAACGCCTGTTCCCGCCCATGGCCAAGGCGTCAGCGGTCTAGCCACATTCAGCCGCCGCCACTCGTTGCACGTAGGAGCGCCCGGCGGCATTTATGATCAAGTGCCTGCCCGCAACCTGATGCGTTGGGCTACACAGCACGAAGCGACCGTTTTGCCAGTTGGTCGTGCCGCTGGCGAGAAATTCAATTTGTCCGTTATTCCGAAAACTCTTTCATTGGACCTTCGGTGGGAGGCCATGGCCGCTATGCCAAGCCAAGTGGAAAACCAGTGGGTCGGCGTCATTGCTCCTGCCGTTATGATCGTGATCCAGTACGACGTTGACACCGGTATGCCAATTGCCATGCGGGTCACACAAGCTACCGCTGGCAGCGTTTTGGGCGTTGACGGGACGCAGCGAAGCAGCTGTCGCAGGGCAAACGATTGTGGGCCTGCCGTTAACCATCGCGATCATGCGCGGGTTTGCTAGCAGGGACTGAAGCTGAAGGGTCTGTCGCTCAAGCATTAGCTCGGGCATGGCGCTCATTAATCGAGGCGCCAGCAGGGCGCTTAACGCGCCAACGACGCTCAGGCAAATCAGCAGTTCGATTAGGGTGAAGCCCGATGCGTCCGAGCGGCGCTGATATGGGCTGCGCTGATGATAGCGTCCACGGTGCCGGCCTATGTAGCGGCAAGGAATCTTGGGTTGCGTCGTAGATAGCGGTTTGGGTTGTGGCTTGGTCTGAGCTTTGGTTTCAGCTTGGGTGTCGGTTATAAGCGTGGTCACGATTACGGCAGCGTACAAAAGTCAGGGAGGGACCAGTGTATGCGCAAGCCGGTTTGGGCGCGTGGGACAGCACTGACCGGTCTGTGCGATTTCCCGGCGCTACCCCGTCAGGTTGGTGCGGCTTTTGCGACGCTTAAGTGGGTCAGTCGATGAAGGGTAAAAAGCCGAAAATGCTGCGTTTTTCCGCAGCGGCCTCTTCTGCTTCCTCTTGGGCGCCGTCCTGCTCGGATTGGCCCGGTCTCTCAGCACCGGCGGCGTCGGGATAATTGATGGTGATGGGCGGTGGCGTATCTGGTCGGTCCAGCAGCCCCAAGGTCATGATGTTGGTCCAGGATCGATCGCGGTTGCGAATTCGCTCTTCTAGCACCAAGTCGCCGGCGGAGTTGAACTCGGGAAAATCCGGGTGGTTCAAGGCCAGCACCCGCAAGGCACGGTTAGCTTCATCTAGGCGCCCGAGCTTGAAGTAAGCCTCTACCATCACGGCTAGGGCATCGGCTCGGGCCGCCGTGTCAGGATAGTTTTCAATTACGTAGGCACCACGATTCGCAGCGGCGACCAAGGCGCCGCGGCGCAAGTAATGTTCCGCCGCAAAAATTTCTGACTTGGCGAGCAGGTCTCGCAACAGCAGCATGCGCTGGCGAGCATCCGGAGCATATTGGCTGTTGGGGAATTCGCGCAGCAGCAGGGCTAACTCTGAATACGACTCCCGCACAGGCGCCATGTCTCGACTGGCAGGATCCGCCGAAAAAATCCGGTCAAGGAAACCCTCTCTGTAGCGGTAGGCGGCCAGCGCTTTCAAGTAATAGGCGTAGTCGACGCTCGGGTTAGTGGGGTGCAGTCGAATGAATCGGTCAGCGCCAGCCCGCGCACTCTCCATGTCTTGAGTTTGGTAATGGGCAAAAATCAATTCCAGCTGTGCTTGTTCCGCAAAACGACCGAATGGAAAGCGCGCCTCCAACAGCTCCAGCTGTTCGATCGCGACGGCGTAGTTGGAACTGCGCAGCGCTCGTTGCGCCGCGCGATAGACGCGGGCTTCGGTGGTATCAATTTCTTCCACTTCTTCGTCGCTTGGTTCTTTATCCTTACCGAAGAATGGGATACTGCTGCAGCCGGTAAGCAACAGCGCGAACAGAACAACGGCAGCAAAGCCCAGACGGCGAGCGAGCCACAAAGGCGTGGTGAGTTGGAGCAAGGTGAAGCCTCTTTTTCTGCAGTCAGTGATGACAGTTGCCGATGTTGAACGTGGACTGCTGCGCCGAATACTCGAAGCCATCGGGCAGCAGTCGCTATTCTTACCAAATTCGGTAGGGTTGCAACCGTTATGACAGATCAAACACCGCAGAAATTGGAGCGTCGGGCGCAAATTCCACCGGACTTGGGTGGCGAGCGCGTGGACAAAGTCGCTGCGCAGTTGTTTTCTGAGTTCTCCCGTGCCGAGTTGACGCGATGGATTGGCGAGGGTGCGTTGACCCTGAATGGCGATGCGGTCAAACCGAAATACAAAGTCATCGGTGGCGAATTGCTGGAATTAAGAGGCCAGCGTCAGTCCCGAGAAGATTGGCAAAGCGCCGAGGCCATGCATTTGGACATTCTCTTTGAGGATGAGGATTTGCTGGTAGTCAACAAACCTGCGGGTCTCGTCGTGCACCCGGGCGCAGGTAATGCGGACGGCACCCTTGTTAACGGCCTGCTGCACCATCGACCTCAGCTCCAAGAACTGCCAAGGGCAGGGGTAGTGCATCGGCTCGACAAAGAAACCAGTGGCGTTATGGTGGTAGCCGGCAGTGCCGTGGCGTATCGCCGTTTGGTAGAGGCCATCAGTGCGCGTCAGGTTCGGCGTCGTTACCTAGCGGTTTGCGAAGGGGTGATGGTATCCGGTCAGGACATCGACCGCCCCATTGGTCGAGACCCAAAACAGCGCACCAAACAAGTGATTCGTGACGACGGCAAAAGCGCCTTGAGTTTGGTCCGGGTGCGAGCGCGTTACCGTGCTCACAGCGCTGTCGATGTGACCTTGGGCAGCGGGCGCACCCATCAGATTCGCGTGCACATGCAGAGCATTGGGCACCCCTTGGTAGGGGATACCAAGTATGGATGTCGGCGTATTTTGCCCCGCGGTGCCGCCGCGGATACGGTAACTACGCTGCAGCAGTTCCCCCGACAAGCTCTGCACGCCATCAAGCTGGACTTTGCCCACCCAACGTCAGAACAAGATCTGCACTTTGCCGCACCCGTTCCTGAGGATCTCGGGGCGTTAATGCAAACGCTTGCTGAAGATGCCCAGTAAGCTGCTCACAGGCGCACAGTCCGCTGGGGCTGCTACCCCGGCTTTTGCCCGACAGTGGCACAGTGCTCGGTGGGCGGCGCCGGCAACTGTAATCGCCGGAACCACCACCCGTTACCCCAGTGACGGTGCGGATCAGCGACCGGGGCAGCCTGCGGATTTAGGGTTCAATGTAGGGAAAAAGTCGGGCGACAGCCTTGAGCGAATTACGGCCAATAGAGAGCGCTTGGGCCAGCTGCTGGCGCAAGCGTGTACGCCTGCGCTGCAGGCGCCACCGCATCTGCACTGGTTGCAACAGGTGCACGGCGATCGCTGGGTGTATGCCGATGGCGCTTGGGCTGACGAACCCGAAGCGGATGCATTGTGGACAGACCAAATCGGCGCAGGCCTAGTGATTCAAAGTGCTGACTGTGTGCCGATTTTGTTAGCGTCAAAAGATCCCGCGCAGCCCTGTGTTGGTGCGGCTCACGGCGGTTGGCGGGGATTGCTGGCGGGCGTAATTGAGCAATTAGTCGGCGCTATGCCAACGGCTCCCTCCCAGTTGTGCGCGTGGATCGGTCCGTGCATCAGCCAAAGACATTTTGAGGTGGGTGAGGACGTATGGCTGCCGGTTGCCCAGGTCAGTCCATCGGTAATAGCGGAGCATCCCACCGACTCGACCAAGCGCTTGGTTAACTTGCCACAATTGGCCAACGACCAGCTGCGATCTTGCGGCGTGGCGTCAATCGCCCAAAGTGGTCTGTGCAGCTACGCCGATTCCGACTTTTACTCCCATCGGCAGGCCACGCACCTGCAAGGAAAGGGTGCGCAAACGGGCCGGATGGCCTCGATTGTGTGCATCACCGGTTAGCCTGCAAAGCAGCAAGTTCATTGACATGTTGGCGCTGAATCACAAGAATAGCGCGCTTGCGCGAAATGGGGCCTGAGAAAACCAAGGGAAACCCATTGAGTCTATATCAAAATCAATAGCTTACGAGAACTTTCGCCCTCGCATTATGAGATGTCGTCGGCGCGAGCATTGATAGCACAAAGGCGCCAGTGGCCGGTGAGGAAACGCCGGAGTCCGCTGGCGGCTTTAGAGGGTGATAGCTCGGCAGGGTCTCACGCGGCAACCAGCCGATACACAGGTAATGAAAGAGGACGACACATGACGGAAATGCTGTCCGGCGGCGATATGTTGATCCGTGCGCTACAGGACGAGGGAGTCGAATACATATTCGGTTATCCCGGCGGTTCTGCCCTGCATATATACGATGCGATTTTTCGTCAGCAAAAGATCGAGCATATTCTGGTGCGCCACGAACAAGCAGCCACTCATATGGCCGACGGTTACGCTCGTTCAACCGGCGACCCCGGGGTAGTGTTAGTGACATCTGGACCCGGGGCCACCAATGCGATCACCGGTATCGCTACGGCTTATATGGACAGTATTCCCATGATCGTTATTTCCGGTCAGGTGCCCAGCGACCTAATCGGTACTGATGCGTTCCAAGAAACTGACATGGTCGGCATTTCTCGCCCGGTGGTAAAACACAGCTTTATGGTCCGCGATGCATCGGAAATACCCGCTGTGGTGAAAAAAGCATTTCATATTGCAACCACAGGTCGCCCCGGTCCCGTGGTTATCGATGTGCCCAAGGATACGACGGATCCGACCGCCACCTATGCCTATGAGTATCCCAAGAGCGTCAGCCTGCGATCCTACAAGCCGGCTTTTGAAGGCGACAGCAACGCCGTGAACGCTGCGGTTACGGCGCTGCTGGGTGCCAAACGCCCGGTCTTCTACGTGGGTGGTGGTGTTGTGCTGGCCGATGCGGAAGGCCCGCTGCGTGAACTGGCGAAAGCCGCCAATGTACCCGTCACCTCAACCCTGATGGGGTTGGGCGCTTACCCGGGCTCTGATGACCAAAGTCTGGGCATGTTGGGCATGCATGGAACTTATGAAGCCAACATGGCCATGCACGATGCCGATTTGATCTTCGCCCTCGGGGCACGATTCGACGATCGGGTCACCAACAATCCGAGCAAATTCTCGCCCAAGGCGACGATTGTGCATCTGGATGTGGACCCGGCTTCCGTAGATAAAATCATTCACTCGCACATCACGCTCATCGGAGACGCGGGATGGGTGTTGAATGCGTTGTGGGAGACCTATCAGGCCAGAGATGCAGAGCGCGGCGACGATGCCCGGCAAAAACAGCAGCAGCATCTGGAACAGTGGTGGCAGCAGATCAATGGTTGGCGCAGCGCCCACGGTCTCAATCACAACCTGCAGGCTCAGGAAGGTCAGAATATTTTGCCCCAGCTGGCCATTCAGTCGCTGTACCGGGCAACCAAGGGCGACGCCTTTGTGACGTCGGATGTTGGGCAGCATCAAATGTTTGCGGCCCAGTACTACCACTTTGACGAGCCACGGCGCTGGATCAACTCAGGCGGTCTCGGCACCATGGGGTTCGGCCTGCCGTCGGCCATGGGCGTACAAATGGGTAACCCGGAGTCCGTCGTGGCCTGTGTTACCGGTGAAGGCTCGTTCATGATGAACATGCAGGAGCTTTCCACCTGTCTTCAATACGGTTTACCGATCAAGATTATCAACCTGAATAACCAAGCGCTGGGC
>Ga0181579_10002510_pt1 | contig 14811 bp, 12 predicted proteins | sample 071ome_24_FD_132996 | JGI IMG/M metagenome (GOLD analysis project Ga0181579, IMG submission 132996) | Coastal salt marsh microbial communities from the Groves Creek Marsh, Skidaway Island, Georgia - 071402CT metaG (megahit assembly) | ecosystem: Environmental > Aquatic > Marine > Intertidal... | reverse complement strand
GGATCTCGCATATAGATCGCCCCCTTGGTCTCGCCGCCGTGAATGTCGTGCTCGACCCCGCGCTCGCGAACCGTCTTGACGACCGCGGCATATTGCTCGGGCGTACCCTTCAAGGCGACATGATGCATGCTGCCGATCCCGCGCTGGGTCTTGGCCGGGCCTTTTTTAGTGAAATCGAAAAAAGCCAGCATGTTGCCGCCGCCCATGTCGAGGAAGATATGGGTGGAACTAGGCTCGTCCCGGTTCGGCACCACCTTGGCCAACCGCATGCCGAGGCCCCGAGTATAGAACTCAATCGTCGCCTCGAGGTCCGAGCAGATCCGGGCTAGATGACCGACCCCACCGGTGCCGACCGGGCTCGAGCCAGCGGGCTCATTCGAGGGCGTATACTTCTCGACCAGCGCGGCACGCTTGGCGTCGTAGTCGATGTCGTGGCTATCGGGCATGGCTCGTTCCATTCCTGGCGGGTCAGGCCCGATACTTGGCGACACCCGCCCAGAGATCAAGCAGAACCGTCACCCCGCCCCATGTTCACCGTCATCCCGGCGAAAACTCATTGCGGTCCGGGGAAAATTTTGGCGGACGGCAATCAGCTTGCGTTGGGAGGACGATCGAAGGGAACCTGGTGGGGCCATCACGCCGCCGAGGCTTACAGCAACACCTTGCCTGGATTCATGGTCCCCTTGGGATCAATGGCGGTCTTTATCGCGCGCATGAGGTTGAGCCGCGTCGCGCTGGTGAAGTCGGCTAGAGTCTCCCGCTTTTCCGCGCCAATACCGTGTTCGGCCGAGAAACTGCCGCCGAAATCTTGGATCATCTCCATCATGGAATCCCGCATGCCGGCCTTGCGCTGCTCCCAAGCCGCCTCGTCCATGTCGAGGGGCTTTTTCATGCTATAGTGAATGTTGCCGTCACCCATGTGCCCCATCGTATTGAAGCGCAGTCCCGGCACTTCTTCCGCCATGCGCGCCCGGGAATACTCCAGGAATTCGGCCACCTGGCCGACCGGGATCGACAGATCGAAGGTCAGACCGAAACCGCCGGACCGACGCCCGGCCTCGGCCTGTTCCTCGCGCGGGCGCCAGAGTTGCAGGCGTTGTTGCATGCTCTCGGCGATCACGCCGTCGGTGACAAGGCCCTCTTCCATCGCCTTCTCGAACAGGGCCTCGAGCTTGTCCCGCAGGTTCTCCACCGGAGACGCGGTCGAGAGCTCCAGAAGCACATACCAAGGCGAGGGCTCGGACAGCGGGTCCACCACGCCCTCGATATGATCGATCGCCATCTGCATCGACTCGCGCGGCATGATCTCGAAGGCCAGGACCTGATCGCCGGAAATCTCCCGCGCCATCGCCAGAAGCCCCTGCGCCGCCGTCGGGCTGGGAAGCGCGAGAACCGCGGTCTCCATGGCTTTCGGGCCGGGCATCAGGCGGAACGCCGCCGCCGTGATGATGCCGAGGGTCCCCTCGGCGCCGATGAACATCTGTTTCAGGTCATAACCGGTGTTGTTCTTGCGCAGAGTGTTCAGGTCATCCAGCACCGTGCCGTCGGCCAGCACCACTTCAAGGCCCAGAACCTGCTCGCGCGCATTGCCGAAACGGATGGTCTGATTGCCGCCGGCATTGGTCGAGAGCGTGCCGCCGACGGTGCTGCTCCCCTCGGAAGCAAGCGATAGCGGGAACAGACGGTCAGCGTCCCGTGCCTCGGCCTGCATGTTCTGGATCACGCAGCCGGCCTCGGCGATCATCGAGAAATTGCCCGCGTCCAGCTTGCGGACCCGGTTCATCCGCTCCAGCGACAGGACGATGGTCGGGCGTGTTTCGGTCGGAATCGAGCCCATGACGAGGCCGGTATTGCCGCCCTGGGGAACGATCGCGATCCCGCCCTCGCCCGCCGCCTTGACGACTTGGGAGACTTCCTCGGTGGAGGCTGGACGCGCCACCAGTAGCGCCTCGCCCTCGGCATTGCCGCGCCAGTCACGGCGGTACTTCTCAGTATCCGCCGGATCCTCGAAATAGCCGCTGGGGCCGAGGATGGTCTTGATGCTCGCGATCGCGGCGGTGATATCAGGCGTCACGAAGGGCTCCCGGGTCATCGAAATCGGTGCCCCGCGACTTACAGCCCTTCGATGAACTCTTCAATCTCCTTCAGCACCGGCGCGCCGCCGAGGCCGGGTTTGGCGATGGAAACCACGATGGCGATGTGGCCGATGTTGTCGAGCGGCTTGTAGGTGACCCGACCACCGGCGACCTTGATCGCCTTTTCAAGCTCCTCGGAGTTCCAGGGATAGACCGTGCCGTCCTTGTTACCGTGTAGCAGCAGGGCCGGCGGGGCGCCGGATCGCGCGAAGGTCACCGGCTGGGCCTGGCCGACATCCCCGGCGGCGGGCTCGAAGATTGCCTTTGTCGACTTGGTCTTGAGCGGATCGAAGGCATAGGGCCCGGCGAGACCGACCCAGCCCTTGATAATGTCAGTCGAATGTCCCTCGGCCTCTAGATAGCGGGGATCGAGCGCCAGAAGGGCAGCGATATGCGCGCCGGCGGAATGACCGACCAGCACGATCCGCGGGCTTTCGCCCTCACCGACGAGTTCTCGTTGCACCCAATCCAGGGACGCGGCGACATCCTCGACGAAATCCGGGAACCGGCCCTCGGGATAGATCCGATAATCGGGCACCACGGTCACATAACCCGCCGCCGCGAAGGGCTGAGCCGCGAACCGATACTGCGCGCGGTGGCCCATGCGCCATGAACCGCCGTATATGAAGACGATTATCGTGTCGTCGCCGTTCGGCTTGGTCGGCTGGTAGATGTCTAGGTTCCGCCGCTCTCCTTCTCCGTAAGCAACCCCGGCACGGAGCTCATACCCCTCCTTGGGGGCCAGCATGTCCGCGACGCGAAACGGCGAGCAAGCGCCGACGACAAGCGCGAGCAGCGCCGCCGCTACTTGGGAAACCGCCCGCCTCACGCCGTTTCTACTCCTCGACGGTGTACCTGAAATCACAGTGGCTAGCGCCACTCATGATCGTCTGGGTACGCTCCAACTTGATGCGCGGATCATAGCCGGTGCAAAAAGACCCGTCCCGGCCACAGGAAAGCAGGTGGCCGATCTCGCCCATGCCCATCTCCTTGTACATCTCGGAATAGCGGCAGCGGGTGATGTTGAAGTCGAAACGGTCCTCGGCCTCGTGCTTGACGTCGACCTCCAGCGCGCCGCCGGCCTTCCAACGCTCGAACAGGCCGATGAAGGTCTTGAGATTCGCGCCCCCTTCGGCCTGGGCGGCGAGCGAGGCACCTTGCTCGATCGCCGCCTTTTCGATCGCGGCCCCAAGAATTTCCTGGGCCTTTTCCTTGCCCACTTGCTCGACCATTTCGTCATAGATCGGCTTAATGATATTGGCCTCGATGCGTCGCAGATCGAGAATTGGCAAATCCGTCATCTTGTTCTCCCCTACCAGGCCGTATAGCCGCCATCGAGCAGCAGGTCGGCGCCGGTCATGAAGCTGGACTCATCGCTTGCCAGGAACACCGCCCCGTTGGCGATCTCATGCGGCTGTCCGAGGCGTCCGAGCGCGTGCTTCGGGCCCCATTCCTTTTCCGCCGTGTCCAGATCTCCCCAGCGCGCGACCAGCCGGTCGGTCGCCACGCCACCCGGCGAGATGCTGTTGCAGCGGATATTCTCGTCCTTGTGGTCGAGCGCGATACCCTTGACCAGTTGCAGGATCGCGCCCTTGGTCGTGCAATAGGCGGTCGAACCCGGCCAGGCGACCTGCCCCATCTGGGACGCGGTCAGAATGATCGAGCCTCGACCGGCGGCGCGCATATGCGGGATCACATGCTTACAGGCCAGAAAAGAGCCCGTGATGTTGACCCGAAGGGTGCGGTCCCAATCCTCTTCCGATAAGTCCACGACATCCTGACGGGCTGTCAACGTTGCCGCCATGCAGGCCAGGGTGTCGAGTTTGCCGAAGGCGCCGGCGGCTTCGTCTACCGCTGCCTTGACCGAGGCCCCGTCGGCCACGTCGCAGGCAAGGCCCACCGCCCTGACGCCATGCGCCGCCGCGATTGCCTCTGCTTCCAACCGTGCCACGTCGCCGGTCATGTCGGCCAACGCCACATCGGCCCCCTCGGCGGCGAAGGCCTTGGCGACCGCCAGGCCTATGCCCTTTGCCGCCCCGGTAATGAAGGCGGCGCGTCCATCAAGTCTCATCGTCTAGTCCTTCTTGCCGGTGTCGCCGAGGATGCCGCCGGTTTGTGAGCGCGGATCCCGAAGCGTCCAGTTGCCGCTTTCCACCTGATGCAGGAAATCATCGATGAACCAGTTGAACATCGCCGGCTCCTCCAAATTGATGGTGTGACCCGACCGCGGCAGGGTCACCATGGCGCTAGAGACGATTGTCCGTTTCATGAACAGGCCCGGATCGAGACACGGCTCGTCCTCGTCGCCGTTAATGATGAGGGTCGGCACGGTAAGCGCCCGCATCTTGTCCTCGAGGTCGTAGAGCGACGGACGCAGACGCTGAACCCCCATCATCGTGTTCGCCGAGCCCTCGGTCGAATGATCACGCAGCTGGGTCTCGAACTCCTTCCAGCCACGCGGATCCTTGTTCTCGTATTGCACGCGAGTCGGACCGCTGGCATAGGCCGCTCCCGCCACCGCCATGGTGTCGCGGCGAATCTTCTCGACCGTCGCGGTGGTCTCGGCGCGGAATTGCTCGCGCTTGTCCGGCTCGGCGCCGTAGCCACAGCCGCCGACCACCAGGGAGAGCGCGCGATCCGGATATTCAAAGCCGAAATGCAGTGTCGCGAAACCACCCATCGAAAGCCCGACGACATGAGCAACGTCGATGCCGAGGCCATCCATCACCGCCCTGATATCGTCACAGGCACGCTTTTGGGAGTACATATCCGGATCGCTGGGCACGTCGGAGGGCGGGTAGCCACGCGCGTTGTAGGTGATCGCCCTGTAGCGGCGCGAGAAATGCCGCATTTGAGGCTCCCAGCTTCGCGAGTCGCCCGCGAATTCATGCACGAAAATCACGGGCGTACCGGTTCCCGCCTCTTCGTAGAACAGCTTCACGCCGTCATCGGTTGTAATATGGGGCATGAAGACCTCCGATGCTTCAGTTCGACAGTGGGGCAAGTAGACCAGCGCGCCACCGGCGAGGCAACCGGCATCCGTCACGCACGCGAAACCGAAACCGTCCGACCGCTCGCGTCGGGTCCGCTCCGAGAATCCGGGTTATCAGCGGGCACGCCATGCCCTATGGTTCGAGGACCGATGGGGAGAACCATGGATAACGCGCTAGCCGATACAGCCCCGGACGTGTCGGACGAACCCTTGGCCGCGCTGCTGCTCGGCAGCGTCGCGCATCTGTACCGGATGGAAACCGGGTCGAATTCAATCGCGATGACCTGGCTCGCGCCGCCAACCCGCGAAATTCTCGGCATTCCGGACATGTTGTCTCCCGAGGAAGCCGGCGAGCTCTGGGGTGCTCGAATCGCGGCGGACAATCAAGAAGAATATCTTGACGTACAGACACGGCGCACGCGGGGCGAGACCGTTGCTTGGGAGTATCAGTTCGGCCACCCCGAACACGGAAAGCTTTGGCTCCGCTGCGAGCAGATCTTCAACCTCGATAGCGACAACGGGAAACGAACCATCGTCGCGAAGCTCACCGACATCACCGCGGAGCGCGAGACCCAGAAAGCCCTTCGCCTGAGCGACGGCAAGCATAGCGCGCTGGTGGAGGAACTTCAGGTCGGTGTGGCAATCCACCAGGGCTGGACCCCGCTTTTCGTCAACGCGGCCTACGCGGACTTGTATCGCTATGACAGCCCGGAGGAACTGTTGGAGATCGGTTCGATCCAGCAGGTGTTTCACCCGGACGACGTCGCTCGCATGGAGGAGTATCGCGCGCTCCGGCTCGCCGGGAAGGAAGTCCCCACCCGATTCGAGGTCCACGGCGTCCGCAAAGACGGCACGCGGATTTGGACGGAAAACACCGTTCGTCTCATCGACACGGAACAAGGCCAAGCCATCCTTTGCCTGGTTCAGGACATTACCGATAAAAAGGCGGTCGCCGACCGCCTGTCGCGCGCCAACGCGGAATTGGAAGAGCAGGTCGACGACCAGAACACCGAGCTCGCGGAAACCGCCGAACGATACAAGGCTTTGGTCGAAGGCTCGCTTCAAGGCATCTTCCTGCAAGAAAACCTGCGACCGATTTTCGCCAATCAGGCTCTCGCCGACATGCTGGGACTGGAGAGCCCCGAGGAGTTTCTGGAACGCGGTAACATCCTGTCCATATATGCCGACGACGAAGTCGAACGGATGGTTGGTTACAACAACCGCCGACTGGTCGGCGCGGATGTCCCGAACACCTATGAGGTCCGTTACAAGCGCAAGGACGGCTCGCTGTTATGGGTTGAACAACGGGTAAGGATGGTCACCTGGCTGAAGCGCCGGGTCATCCAGGTCGTTTGCGTCGATATCACCACCCGCAAGCAGTCCGAGCAGCAACTCATCGACGCCATGGCGGACGCGGAGAAGGCCAATCGGACCAAGTCCGATTTCCTGGCCAAGATGACCCACGAGCTCCGAACGCCGCTGAACGCGATTATCGGGTTTTCCGACCTTCTGGAAACGCTCGATTCCAGCGGGCGGCTAAAGCCTGAGAAAACCGGCGAATACGCTCGGAACATCAACGACAGCGCCAAGCACCTGCTCGATATCGTGAACGATATTCTCGACATCTCGCGCATCGAGACGGAGCAGTTCGCGCTGCAAGAAGAAGAGATCACGGTTGAAGAGGTGGTCAGGGCCAGCATCGATATCGTTTCGCCGCACGTTTCGAACAAGCGACAGGACCTGCGCCTTTCAACGGCACTGAGCCGCCCCGTGCTGCGCACGGATAGACGCGCGCTCACACAGATGACGCTCAATCTGCTTTCCAACGCGATCAAGTTTTCACCGGATGGCGGCGAAATCCTGGTTACCTTGGACGACACCGCCGAGGGGGGCATCGCCCTTCGAGTCGAGGACAATGGGGTCGGCATCGAGGAATCGATGCTTTCCAAGGTGTTCGAGCCCTTTGGACAAGCGGACAACGCCTCGGCCTACTAGGCCTCGGGCACCGGGCTCGGCCTGGCGATCGTCAAGGCCCTGGCGGATCAACATCAAGCCCGCGTCTCAATCGACAGCGCGCCCGACGCGGGAACACGCGTCGCGGTTGAATTCCCCGCGTCCCGCGTGATTCACGGGTAAGTGAAAGCCGTGAACGCTTGCCCCCGCCTCGGCGGTTCCACGCCCTATATCGAAACAGCCACCAATAAAGCGCGATGGGTCAAAAGGTTAACCGGCCCCTCCCTCGGCTATACACGAGCATAGGGAAAAGGGTCGCGGACGAGCCGTCTCACCACGCGGCTGATATCCGCGATCATCACTGGATTAGAGGCGCGAAGCGTTGTTTTATTACTGTTGCCCTGCTCGGACCGGATCACTAAGGTTCGGGATAGGAAAAACTGGGAGGTACCAAATGAAATTTTCCACGCTCAAAAAAGCGGTGGTCACGAGTGCCGCGGTCGGCGCCCTCGCCTTGACCGTCGCCGCGGGTTCGGCTTCGGCTGAACTCAAGAAACAGGAATTCCGGGTGGTCGGCACCTGGGGCTTCCTGGATCACTGGAAAGAGCGCGAAGGCCCGTTCTGGAACGAGCGTCTTCCGAAGCTTTCCGGCGGCAAGTTGACCGCGAACGCCAAGTCGCAGACCGAACTGGGTTTGTCCGGCTTTGAAATCATGCGTCTGCTGAAGCTCGGTGTGTTTGATGCCGTTCACGGCGTTACCACCTACGTGGCGCAGGACAGCCCGGCGATCGAGGGCGCGGACCTTGCCGGCGTGATTCAGGACCTTGGTCTGTACCGGAAGGCCAATGAAGCCTATCGGTCAATTCTGGCCCGTGAATTCGAGGAAAAATACGGCGCCAAGCTCCTGATGATCTACGCTTGGCCGAGCCAGCAGCTCTGGTGCAACCTGGGCGACCGGAGCATCAAGGAATATGGTCTGGATAAGTTGGCGGGCAAGAAGATCCGCACTTACTCGACCACGCTTGGTGATTTCATCGAAGGTGTCGGCGGTAGCGCCGTTACCATCGCCTTCGCCGAGGTCGTTCCGGCCCTGCAGAAGGGCGTCGCGGACTGCGGCCTGACCGGTACCCTGCCGGCGTACAACGCCAAGTGGTGGCAGGTCGTGACCCACAACATCCGTATCCGTCTCGGCTATGCTTCGTCCTTCCTGGCGATGAACCTGCGCAAGTGGAACAGCCTGGACAAGGAGACCCAAGACTTCTTCATGAAGCATCTGAAGCCTCTGGAGGAAGAAATGTGGGCAGCCACGGCGACGAACGACCAGCGCGGCATGGATTGCAATGCCCAAGGTCCGTGTGATGGCCCGGTCGGTAACATGACCGCCATCGAGCCGACGGAAGCCGACAAGGCGAAACTCAAAGACGTGGTCGAGAACTTCGTTCTCAAGCGTTGGGCCAAGCGTTGTGGCACGCAAAAGTGCGTCGACGAGTGGAACGCGACCATCGGCAAGATCTCGGGCATGAAGGCTTCGCTCTAGATCCAAGTCGACTAGTCTAATTTGGCGTCGCGGTTAACGCCGCGACGCCATTTTTTCAAATTCAACGGGGGAAGTGGGTATGTTCGCGGCAATTCACGCGCGCCTGGAAAGAATCTCTCAATACGCCGTATGGGCCGGCGGCGCGGCGCTTCTGGCGGCCGCCGTTATGGTCACGGTGGACGTCCTGTCCCGAAAGTTCCTGAACATGACCATGAGCGGCTCGGACGAGTACTCGGGTTATGTCTTTTCGGCGACGACAACCTGGGCCTACTCATACTGCCTCCTGCATCGCTCCAACGTTCGGATCGACGCGCTTTACAACCTCCTCCCCCGTCCGGTGACGGCGGTGCTCGATGTCGTCGGGCTGGCGCTGTTGCTGTACTACATGTCCTACATGACCTATTTCGCCCTGGTGTCGTTCCAGAACTCATGGGTCAGTAACTCGGTGTCGATTACAACCCTGGGAACGCCGCAATGGATACCCCAGGTCTTTTGGGTCGCCGGTCTGCTGTTGTTCTTCGTGACGCTGATCTTCGTGACGCTTTACGCCCTGGTCGCGCTGTTGCAGCGCAATTGGGATCTGGTGGCCAAGATCGCCGGCGTTCCGTCGATCGCCGAGGTGATGGACGAGGAGACACACGGCATTGATGTGGCGATAGCGCCCGGCAACGTAAGTCAGGCGGAGAAGTAGACGATGGCTCTAGGAATTCTTGTTGGTCTCTTGATCCTGGTCCTCGCGGCGGTCCCCGTCGCGGCGGTCCTCGGTATCCTGAGCTTTGTCCTCGACAACATATCGATGGGCGGCACCCTCACTCCCGCGCTGGCGGAAATCTATTGGGATAAGAGCAAGGAGTTCATCCTCGTCGCCGTCCCGATGTTCATCCTGCTCGGCGAGATCATGCTGCGGGCGGGTATCGCCCGCCGCATGTACGCCGCCGTGATCCAGTGGCTGTCCTGGCTGCCCGGCGGTTTGATGCACGCCAATATCGGTTCCTGCACCATCTTCGCTGCCAGCTCGGGCTCCAGTGTCGCTACGGCGGCCACCGTGGGCACCGTTGCCTATCCGGAGATCGAGGCGCGTGGCTATAACGAGCGTCTGTTTCTCGGCTCGCTCGCGGCGGGTGGCACCCTGGGCATCCTGGTTCCGCCGTCGATCAACCTGATCATCTACGGCTTGCTTACCGATACCTCGGTTCCGGAACTCTATCTCGCGGGCATCGTCCCCGGAGTGATCCTCTCCAGCCTGTTCATGCTGACCATCGTCATCGCCTGTGTCTATCGGCCTTCCTGGGGTGGTCAGACGGTCAAGACCAGCTGGGGCGAACGAATCCGCTGCCTGCCCGATCTGCTGCCGCCGATCGTGCTGTTCATGGCGGTCGTGGGATCGATCTACGCCGGTGTCGCCACGCCGACCGAGGCAGCGTCCATCGGGGTTTGCATGGCCGTGATCATCGCCGCCGCCTTCAAGACCCTGAGCTTCAAGATGCTGAGGGAAGCGTTCGAGGGCACGATGCGGACTACCGCAATGATCATGCTGATCGTGTTCGCCGCGATTTTCCTCAATTTCGTACTGGGCTTCATGGGCATTACCCAGGCGATGCTGAACTTCATCGCCGATATGGGTTTGACCCCCGTGCAGACGGTGCTGCTGATCATCGTCTTCTACCTGTTTCTCGGCATGTTCATGGAAACCCTCTCCATGATGCTGACGACGGTGCCGATCGTGTTCCCGATCGTCATGGCCTTGGGAGTACCGGAATTCTCCGATGTCTGGTTCGGTATTCTGATCACCCTGCTCATGGAAGCGGCGCTGATCACACCGCCGATCGGGGTCAATCTCTACGTCGTGCAAGGTATCCGGATTCGCGGCGGTCACTTCAACGACGTGGCCATCGGCGCGACCCCGTTCCTGGTCGCCATGATCGTCATGATCCTGTTGCTGGTCGCCTATCCGAACCTTGCAACCTGGCTACCGACACTGGTCTATCATTAAGACCGGGCGGTTATCCGCCGACAAAAAAGGCCGGAGCATCACGCTCCGGCCTTTTTCATTGATCGATACCGCTGGTTTAGCTGATCGCGCTCGGAATATCCGTGATCAGCATCGAACCCGGCGTGTGGGTGACCACAATCGGCAAGCCAGCCTCTTGGATGGCGTTCTGCGGGGTGACGCCGCAGGCCCAGAACACCGGCACCTCGCCCGCGCGGAACTCCGTCGGCTCTCCCCAATCCGGCATGTCGAGATCCTTGATCCCGATCGCCGCCGGGTCGCCGATGTGAACCGGCATCCCGTGGGTGTGGGGAAAGCGCGCGGTGATCGCCGAGGCCTGGATCGCCTGCTCCATCGACATCGGCCGCATGGAGACGACCATCCCGCCCCCGAAGGCTCCCGCCGGCACCAGATCGATGGAGGTTTTGTACATCGGGACCGTGCGGTTGATCTCCATGTGCCGCATGGGAATGCGCGCCTGCATCAGCGCTTCCTCGAAGGAGAAGGAACAGCCAAGAACGAAGGCCACCGAATCCTCGGCCCAGAACTCGGACACATCCGATACCGAGCTCTCGAAGACACCGTCGCGATAAATGTTGTAGCTCGGGATGTCGGTGCGGATATCAATGTCCTCGCCGAGGGTCCGCATCATCGGATCACCGGTATCGGATACCCCGACCAGCGGGCAAGGCTTGGGATTGCGCTGGCAGAAACGGGCGAAATCGAGCGCGTGGCTGGCCGGCAGGACCGCCAGGTTCCCCTGGGTGTGTCCGTTCGCCATGTTCGCCGTGGTCCCGCGATAGGCCCCGGAGCGAAAGATAGCGCGCAGTTTGGACGGCGCGGCGGTCGCGATGTCAAAGGGAAACGGGTTTGCGGAAACGTCGTCGACTTGTTCCAGGGCCATGTTCTTGCTCCTCGTTGATCATTCACGCCATTGCACCACGGCGCGAGTATCGCCGCGAATTCGGACGCGATCAATGCTCCGCCATAAAGCCGAGCAGCACGTCGCAGAACTCGGCCCGCGCTTCCCGCCCGGTAGCGACATGAGCCGCCTCGCGCATCCAGTGAGCCCGCGCACCGGGGATGCCTTGCTCAACCGGTAGGGTCATCCTCGGCGCGGTGATGAAGTCGAGCCCGTTATGCATCACCAGCGCCGGCGCCTTGATCTGGTCCAGCCGATCCAGCGTATCATGCGACAATCCCGCCTCGGTGAGGCGCTGATGGGTTTCGAAGTGACCGTTCAGATCCCGCCACGCGCCCTCGGGCCCCAGCAGACTGTCCTTCTTGGCGGCGTAGAAGGCGGGATCGAACCCCTCCATCACCACCATCCGCTGAAAGGCCTCGAAGCCCATCTCGCGATGCACGTCCAGCCACAGGGTCAGCTGATCGGTGAATTTCGTGTCCGACCGGGCCCAGCATCCGGTGTTGACCAGGCTTCGAACCAGGTCCGGGCGCTTGATGGCGACTTCCTGGAAGATGCAGGCGCCGATCCCTATGATCCCCACGAGATGGGCCTTGGCGATCCCAAGCGCGTCCATGAGCCCGATCACGTCATCGGCGTAGAGCTTCGTGGTCGAGACGACCGCCGGGTCATCCGTGGACTGGCCGATCCCCCGGTGATCGAAAATCACGACCCTGTATCGGTCGGTCAAACCGCGCGGAAGATGTCCGGCATCGCCGTGACAGAAGGTGCCCCAGCCACCGGAACAGATCACCGGCTCGCCCGCGCCGTGGATCTCGTAATACATGTCGTGACCGTTCACATGCAGAACCGGCATGGCGTTGCCCTTTCGCTATTGCGCCAACAAGGCCTCGACGGCGGCGGCGATCCCTAGAAGGTGTACATCCCTGCCGAGCCCGGCCATCAGATGCAAACCCGTTGGACGTTCGGCACCGCCGCGCGGGACCGGGATCGATATCCCGGGACACCCCGCGAAATTGGCCGGCGCGGTGAAGTCGGCCTGGTTGGCCGGAACCGGCGCCTCGAAGGCAAAGGCGCGTTGCGGGGTGGTCGGCGAGATGACCGCGTCGACCTGATCAAGGATACCGGCAAAGGCGGCGCCGATCCGGTCAACCTCGCGCAAGGCCTTGACATATTTCGGCGCCGGAACGTTCGCGCCATAGTCCAGCATGGCCCGAAACGCCGGGGAAAACGCCTCGGGACGCTCGGCAATCATGTTCTCATGGGTAACCGCGCCCTCGACCTCGGAGATGATCAGGCCCGCGCGCCTGGCCACGGTCGGCTCATAATCGGCGAGCCGCGCCCGGCGGAAGGCGACACCGGCCGAGCGCAGCCGCGACAGGGCCTCTCGATAGGCCCCTCGCGCGCGCTCCTCCATCTCGGCCTCCTCGATATTGTCGATCACCGCGACGACCAACCGGCTCGGCGATGTCCGCGCATAGGGCAGATCGATCAGCATCGCGGTATCCGCCACGTCGCGCGCCATGGGCCCGACGGTGTCCAAGGCCATCGCCAGGGGCGCGACCCCCGAATTCGGCCAATGCGCCCGCGAGGGCTTGAATCCGGTGATCCCGCAATAGGCGGCGGGCAGGCGAACCGAGCCCATCGTATCCGTGCCGAGCGCGCCCGGACAAAGCCGCGCGGCGACAGCGGCGCTAGAGCCACCACTGCTGCCGCCGGGTGTATGGCCAGCGGCGGCGGGGTTGTCGGCGCGGCCATGATGCGGATTATCCGTCGTCGCTCCCAACGCCCCTTCATGCATATTGGTCTTGCCGATCAGCACCAAACCCCGCTCCCGCAGCAAGGTGACGACCCCCGCGTCGCGGCTCGGCATCCAAGCAACTCCCAGCCCGTTGGTGGAAGACTGACCGACGGCATCTATGTTATCCTTCAGCGCGATCGGCACCCCGTCCAGCGGCGACATCGGCCCGCCCTCGCGGCGGCGCGCGTCACTGCGATCCGCCTCGGCCAGCGCCAAATCGTCCGCCACGTGTATGAAAGCCTTCAGGCTCGAATTCTCGGCGTGGATGCGCTCCAGGCACGCGGTTACCAGCATCCTGGAAGTCAGAGCGCCTCCGGCCAGGGCCCGGGCGGCTTCAGCGACGCCCAAATCGGCGGGATCTCGATCAGTTGGTGCCACGTTTTCAACCCGTCAAGATAATCGGAAAATCTCGCCAATCTTGTATCGCGACCACCAGGGGTCTGTCGAATACCCCGAGATCACTCTCACGATGTCGTTGCCGTGCCCGGACACGTACAGTGATGTTACGATCCCCGCCTCACTTCACGCGCCGGAGCTTCAATATGGCCAACAAGATCGAAATCGAGATCACCCAGCGCCGGGAATTCGCCGGCGGTCTGCATTTCGGCGATACCGGCGTCTATGAGCGGCTAGACGGCTGGGCCCGGTTTCAGGTCGATCCGAACGCCTCCGCCCAGGCCGGGATCGTCGATCTCGACAAGGCGCCCGTTAACTCCAACGGCATGGTGGAGTGCGAGACCGAGATCTCAATTTTGCGTCCCGTCGAACCGGGCCGGGGCAACGGACGAATGATCTTTGACTACGGCAATCGCGGCAACAAACGCCTGGTGCAGTATTTCAACGATGCCGCCCCCTCGAACAACCCGATCACCGAGGCCCACGCGGGCAACGGCTATCTGTTCAGGCGCGGCTACACCATTGTTTGGGGGGCGTGGCAGGGCGACCTCCTGCCTGGAAGCGGGCGGATGACCCTGCGCCTGCCCGTAGCGGGCTCCCGCGAAGCACCGGTTACGGGGCTTGCGCGCACCGAGTTCATTGCCACCGGTCTCGGACAGGACACCTTCCCGCTCAGCGGCTGGATCTCGACCAGAAGTCACCCGACGGTTTCCCTGGACACAAGCAAGGCGACACTCACCCGGCGGCGCTATCCCGAGGACCCGCGCGAGGAAATCGCGCCGGACGCCTGGCAATTCGCCCGCGTCGAGGGCGGCCTCGGCATGGACTTTCAGGGCGCCGAGAAAGCCATCGTCGCCTCGGACACACATATCCACATTCCGACGGGGTTTGAGCCTGGCTGGATTTACGAGCTGATCTATACCGCCCGCGACCCCCTGGTCATGGGGCTCGGCCATCTCGTGGTGCGCGATCTCGCCAGTTTCCTGCGATACGATCAGAGTGAGGCCAACCCCCTAGTCGGCCATGGTATCGAGAAAGCCTATTGCTTTGGCCGCTCGCAGACCGGGCGCTGTATCCGCGACGCG
>Ga0181579_10002508_pt1 | contig 14814 bp, 13 predicted proteins | sample 071ome_24_FD_132996 | JGI IMG/M metagenome (GOLD analysis project Ga0181579, IMG submission 132996) | Coastal salt marsh microbial communities from the Groves Creek Marsh, Skidaway Island, Georgia - 071402CT metaG (megahit assembly) | ecosystem: Environmental > Aquatic > Marine > Intertidal... | reverse complement strand
CGGCTGCTGAGCGAGGTTCGCGACAGAATTGCCTGGATCACGTTCAACAATCCGGCGCGGCACAACGCCATGTCCAAGGACATGTGGGACGGGGCCGCGGCGTTGTTGGATCAATACGCCGCCGATCCGAACGTTCGAGCGATCGTCCTGACCGGCGCGGGCGATCGCGCCTTCGTGGCCGGCGCGGATATCTCGGAGTTCGAGGACAAGCGCGCCTCCGCCGAGGCCCGAAAGGCCTATGATCTCTCGGTAAGCGGATTTCATGAGTCCTTGAACCGGGTGAACAAGCCGACGATCGCGCGGGTCAACGGCTATTGCATCGGCGGTGGCCTCGCGATCGCGATCGGCTGCGATATACGGGTCTGCTCCGATATCTCCACATTCGGGGTTCCGGCCGCGAAACTCGGTATCGGCTATAAGGCCAAGGGCATTCGCGAATTGGAGCTGTTGGTCGGCCCGGCCTTCACCGCCGAGATCTTTTATACGGCCCGCCAATTCACCGCCGAGGAAGCGCGCATCATGGGGTTGGTCAATCGCTGCGTGCCGCAAGACCAACTGGACGACACGCTCGGCGACATGCTCACCCGCATCGCCCAGAACGCGCCGCTTTCGATCCGCGCGGTCAAGGAGACCTTGATCGAACACGCCAAGCCGGAAGCGGAGTGGGATCTGTCGGCTCATTACGCGACCGTCGAGCAATGCGGCACCAGCGATGACTACACCGAGGGCCGCACCGCGTTCATGGAAAAGCGGCGTCCGAACTTCACCGGGCGCTGATCAAGAGGGACGCGCGCGATGACCACGGCTTTCCCGCATCTCCTCTCGCCGCTTCAGGTCGGGACCACGACCTTGAAGAACCGGATCCTCATGGGCTCGATGCATACCGGGCTCGAGGAGGCTCCGGACGGCTACGCCAAGATGGCGGCGTTCTACACCGAGCGGGCGCGAGGCGGGGCGGCGCTGATGGTCACCGGCGGGATCTCTCCCAACCGGGAGGGTCGGCTCGGGCTCGGCGACGGCGAGCCGGCGTTTCCGGAGCACGCCGGGGAGCACCGGGCCATCACCTCGGCGGTGCGCGAGGCCGGCGGCAAGATCCTGCTTCAGCTTCTGCATGCCGGGCGGTACTCCAAGCAGGAGGCCTTGGTCGCGCCCTCGCCGATCCGCGCGCCGATCAACAAATTCGAGCCTAGGGAACTCTCGGGCGAGGATATCCGGCGCACCATCGAGGAATTCGCCGACGCCACGGTGCTCGCCGCCGAGGTCGGTTATGACGGCGTCGAACTCATGGGCTCCGAGGGTTATCTGGTCAGCGAGTTTCTCTCTCCCCGGACGAATAAGCGCACGGATGAGTGGGGCGGCTCCTGGGAGAACCGCAAGCGGCTCTTCGTCGAGATCGTCCGCCGGGCCCGCGAGAAAGCCGGCACCGATGTCATGCTGATGGCGCGGGTCTCCGTCCTGGATCTGGTCGAGGGAGGAATGACCGGCGCCGAGGCGGTGGATCTCGCCCGCTCCCTGGAACTGGCCGGCGCCGATATCCTGAATTCGGGTATCGGCTGGCACGAGGCGCGGATTCCCACGATCATGAGCTCGGTGCCCCACAACGCCTTCGTCTGGGCGACCAAGCGGATCAAGCAGGCGGTCTCGATCCCGGTGATCGCCTCGAACCGGATCAACGCGCCGGATCGCGCCGAGGCGGTGATCGCCGCGGGCGACGCCGATATGGTTTCCATGGCCAGACCGTTCCTCGCCGACGCGGATTTCGTCGCCAAGACGGCGGCGGGCAAGGCCGACGAGATCAATACCTGCATCGCCTGTAACCAGGCTTGCCTGGACAATATCTTCTCCGGTCGGATCGCGTCATGTCTGGTCAATCCGCGGGCCTGTCGGGAGACCGAGCTTGCGATCGAGCCCGCCGCGACGCCGGGCGGCTTCGCCGTGATCGGCGCTGGGCCGGGCGGCATGGCGGCGGCGGCGACCTTGGCGGAGCGTGGGCACAAGGTCACGCTCTTCGAGGCCGAGGATCGCCTAGGCGGTCAGTTCAACATGGCGATGGCTGTTCCGGGCAAGGAAGATTATGGCGAGACCATTCGCTACTTCGCGACACGGCTGGACCGACTCGGGGTCGATATCCGTCTGGGTATCCGAGCAACCGTCGAGGACATTTCCGGCGGTGGCTTTGACGCGGTGATCCTGGCTTCCGGCGTGACGCCCCGGGTGCCTGATATTCCGGGCGCGGATCACGCCAAGGTACTGAGTTACGTGGATGTGCTGTGGCACCGCCGCCCGGTCGGCGAGAAGGTGGCGATCATCGGGGCCGGTGGAATTGGTTTCGATGTGGCGGAATTCCTGTCGCGTAACGAGGCGGCGGCCGAGAGCCAGCAGGCCGATATCGCGGCGTTTCTCGAGGAGTGGGGCGTGGATGCGTCACTACGAGAAGCGGGAGGCGTCAGCGCCGAGGGCCCGGCGATGCGCTCGGATCGTTCGATAACGCTCTGCCAGCGTTCCGACAAGCGCTTCGGCGCGACCTTGGGCAAGTCGACGGGGTGGGCGATCCGCGCAGCTCTGCAGATGAAGGGCGTCGAGTTCGTCGGCGGCGTCACCTATCGGGCGATCGATGAGGCGGGCCTGCATGTGATCGTCAATGACGAGGAGCGACTGATCGAGGCGGACACGGTGGTGATCTGCGCGGGTCAGGAACCCTTGCGTGATCTTCAAGCGCCACTGGAGGCGGCTGGTGTGCCGGTTCATCTCATCGGCGGCGCCGAGGAAGCCGCGGAACTCGACGCTCAGCGCGCCATCGACCAGGCGGTCCGGCTGGCGGCGCGTTTGTGAGGGTTGAGGTTCCCTGTTTGCACGGGACGATGGAGATCGAGACCACGCCGGAAAGCCGTGCCGTCTCCCCAGCCGTCGCCCTGACGGAGGTTAGGGCTTCTTCCGTTTTCGTGGCCGGGCTGTCGGGAGGTGGAAATTTCGACGTGACGGAATGATCGCTGGCGATTGCGGCCCGAGCCCTGACCTTCGTCAGGGCGACGGTGGAGAGAGGGTCGCCCTCATTCCCGTCGCCCTTGCGAAGGCAAGGGCTTGTGCCGTGAGCGTCGACCACGCGGGAGATTTTCAAGCCTCAACCGTATGAGAAATGCAGTTGCCGACCTTCGTCAGGGCGGCGGAGTGGGATAAGCCACCGAGAGGTCGGGACGATAGCGAGATCGCGGGCGCCCGACGTCGACAGCGCGCTTTTCCTCGCCGTCACCCGGCCGGGCGATAGCCCTCGCCGAAGGTCTCGGTGGTGTAGCGGAAGACCCTGAGACCGTCGGACCAATGGTCCATGTCGAAGCCGGCCTTGCGTTTCAGGTGCCGAATGAAATCCTCGGCCTTGGGGATGCCCTCCCAGACGCTGGGCAGAAACAGTCCGCGCCGTCCCTCGTCCTGGAGGATCAGGCCGTCCTGGTCGGGACGCACCTGGCGAACCAGGTCCGCCTCCTCCTCGAACCGCATGATCCTGGGGAAGGACAGAAGCGAGACCTCGATATCGAGCTGGTCCAACTCCTCCATGGTCAGCGGGCCGAAGCGCGGGTCGCCGAAGCCGGCTTTGTAGGCATTGGCGACCACGTCGGGCAGCAGCGGCTGATGGGCGATCACGCTTCCGATACAGCCGCGCAGGCGCCCGGCGATCTTGAGCGAGACGAAGCTCGCCCGCATCGCGGTAAGCGACTTGGAGACACCGGGGCCATAGTCGACATTCGGCGCGCGACCGTTCTCGACCCCGAAGGCCAAGGCCTTGCGGGTGGCGTCCAGGAGAACCCGGCGGTTGGCTTCGGAAATCCGCGCCGCCTCGGCGTATTCCATGGAATAGGCGCCATAGCCGACCACCCGGTCGCGACCGCCCTTGGTATCGCCGGAATTGCGCACATCGAGATGAGTGACCCTGAGGTCACGCTTGCGGGCGATGTCCAGCACCCCTGCCAGCGCCCGATGCCCGCAGGCGCCGGTGCCGTTGATCTTCTCGAGCTGGAGCAGTTCGATTTGGCCGGTGGTCTGACGGTCCAGGCCGACCGCCGTGTCGTAATCGTGAAAATGCGAGAGGTCGGACGAGACCGAGATCACGGTCTCCGGCCCACCCCAAACCAGGTTCAGGGCATCGCGCACCAGCTCCATGCTCGCGTCGCCGACCAGGATCGGCACGATGGTGAAGTCATCGAGAACCGGCTGCAGGAACGGCAGATGCGATTCCAGGCTATGCTCGCCCTCGAAGACCTTGTCGAGAACCCGGAACCCCTCCAGCGGCATCAGTTTTCGCAGCGCCCCCCAATCCACCGGAACGACGCCGAGCGGGGTTGCCCAGGCATCGCTGCTGGTGGTCGCCAGGCCCTTGAAGCCGACCCGGTGCGCCGGGCCGATGATCACTACCCGCTTGATGCGCTTGCGGTGCGCGGCGAGCTGTTTGAAGGCGGTGCCGGCGATCTCTCCCGAATAGACGAAACCCGCGTGGGGCGCGACGATCACCTTGGGGTCCGAGACCGGCGAGGCGAGCCCCTTGTCCAGGCATGCCATGACCATGTCGGCGCATTCATTGTCCCCGGCGGGATACCAGGCGCCGGCCATGTGCGGCGCGCGGACGCGTTCGGATGTGATGTCCTGAGCCATGATCATGGATTATCATAGCTTGCCGCGCGACGAAACCACGCGAGATCCCTAACCCATGGCCGAAACCACCGCCGACGCTCCCACCCTCGCCGAAACCGCCCCACCGCCGGTGGACGGCAAGGGGCCGATCGTTCCGACCGAGCATTGGACGATGCTCGGGGACGGGCGAGTGCAATGCGAGATGTGCCCGCGCCTGTGCAAGCTGAAGGAAGGCGCGCGCGGGCTGTGTTTCGTGCGGGCCCGCCAGGACGACGCCATCGTCTTGACCACCTATGGCCGGTCGTCGGGCTTTTGCGTCGACCCGATCGAGAAGAAGCCGTTGAACCATTTTCTGCCCGGCACCTCGGTGCTGTCCTTCGGCACGGCGGGCTGCAACCTCGCCTGCAATTTCTGTCAGAATCACGACATCTCGAAGAGCCGCGAGATGGACACGATGCAGGCCGAGGCCCAACCCGAGGCGATCGCCCGGGCGGCCCAGCGGATGGGTTGTGCCTCGGTCGCCTTCACCTATAACGACCCGGTCATCTTTCACGAATATGCCGCCGATATCGCCGATGCCTGCCGCGCGGTCGGGGTCAAGACCGTGGCGGTGACGGCCGGCTACGTGACGGATCGGGCGCGCGCGGCGTTCTTCGAGAAAATCGACGCCGCAAACGTCGATCTGAAGGCCTTTACCGAGCGCTTCTATCGCGACGTCACCAAGAGTCAACTCGCGCCAGTTCTGGACACGTTGAGATATCTCAAGCACGAGACCGATGTCTGGTTCGAGATTACCAATCTTATCATCCCCGGCGAGAATGACTCGGAGCGCGAGATCGACGAGATGACCGCCTGGGTGGTGGAAAATCTAGGTCCCGACGTGCCGATGCATTTCTCGGCCTTTCATCCGGATTATCGGATGATGGACAAACCACGCACCCCGTTCGAGACCCTGGCGATGGCGCGTCGGGTGGCGATGCGCAACGGGGTACGGCACGCCTATACCGGCAATGTGCATGATCTCGGTCGCCAGTCCTCCTATTGCCATGGCTGCGGCGACCGGACGATCGGCCGGGATTGGTATCTGCTCTCGGATTGGAACCTCGACGAGCGCGGCGCATGCCGGGAATGCGGCACGGCGATGGCCGGTGTGTTCGACGGCCCACCCGGCGCTTGGGGCCGCAAGCGGCTGCCGGTGGATATCGGCCTGTTTCGCTAGCGGGCTTGGTCCCGGGAGACCGTCCTGGCGCCCTCTCCCGTCGTCCTGGCGCCCTCTCACGTCGTCCTGGCGAACGGCGGGACCTCATGCCGCGCGCCAAGCGGCCGGTGTTAACTCCCGTCGCCAGTTCCGAGGCCCTGCCGTTCGCCAGGGCGACGCTGTGGGGTTGGGCGGCGGGAGATGATGGGGCGACGGGATCGGCGGGGAGAGGTCAATCGCCGGAATCAGCCGGCAGATCGCGTAGATAGACCGCCATCGCCTCTAGATCCGTCTTGGTGAGTTTGCTGGTGCTGTTCTCGATCACTTCCGTCATCGAGCCGCCGACGAAGTCCCCATCCGGCAGAATGCCGTCGGACAGGAAAAAGGTGATATCACCCTCGCTCCAACCGCCAATGCCCTTTTGCGGATGCGGCGTGATGTTCGGAACGCCCTTGCCGTCGGGCCCGCGGCTGTTGCCGGCGAAGGGTCGGGCTCGATCCAGGCCGCCCAGCAGGTTGCGTTGGGTATGGCACTCGCCGCAATGGCCGAGTGCGTTCGAGAGATAGGCGCCTCGGTTCCATTGCTCCGGTTTCCCGGGATCGACCGCCGTCCAGCCTTCCTCGAAATAGAGAAAGCGCCAGGGCCAGATCAGGACCCGCATGTTGAACGGGAAGGTAAGATCGTGCACGCGAACCGGCTCGGCGACGGGTGGCACGCTCTTCAGATAGGCCCAAAGATCGGCGAGATCCGCGTCGGTCATCCCGGTATAGGACGCATAGGGAAAAGCTGGAAAATAGACCGTGCCGTCGGGGGCGAGCCCCTGACGCATGGCGCGCTTGAAGTCGTCGAGACTCCAGGCTCCGATGCCGTGCTCCGGATCGGGGGTGATATTGGGGGTGTAAAAGTCGCCGAAGGGCGTTGCCAGACGATGATCGCCGGCCAACGGCGTGCCTTTGGGCTTGGCCCTGGTATGACAGCCCAGACACCCGGCGGCGGCGAAGATGTAGCGACCCCGCTCCACCGCGGCATCATCGGCCGCTTTGCTCGGTGTCGAAATAGTCACCGCGAACGCACAGCAAAGCACGCCGGCAAGCCATCCGGCGCGCGCGAAAAACCGGCGAAAGCAGAGCCTCCGCCGGTTCTCGTTCATAACGTCGCTTATTTTACTTTCTCGCCCCGGAACGGCTTGTGACAGCCGCCGCAGCCAATCTTGCCGACCATGCCGAACTGGGCGCCGATGGCGTCCTTGTCGCCGCCGGCCGCGACCGAGGCCAGCTTGGCCGCCTCGGCGCCGAGTGCCGCCGCGGTTTTCTCGAAGCCGGCCCAGTCTTCCCAGATCTTCGGAAGCGCGCGGGTTACCTTGTCGTCGTGATCGCCGCGTCCGCTACCCTTGGGATAGTCGGCGACAATGCCACCGGCGGCGGCGCTCAAGGCGGTGGCGGCCTTGGCCACGTCGGCGGCGGAGCCCTTGCCGTCCTTCACGAAACCCTTGATCGTCAGGAACGGCTTCAGGATGTCGTTCTTCATATAGGCGATGCGCTTCTCGATCACCGCGTGCCCGTCCGCGTGGGCGGGGCTGATGCCTTGGGAGATCATCAAGACCGAGCCCATGGCCAGGGCCGCGATGGCCCCCATGAAAAATGTCCGCATGAGTCTTCCTCCTCGGGAATGTCAACGGTCCCTTCGGCAACGCCGAAGGGACCCGGAATACATTTGTCGAGTGTGGCCAAGCCCACCGTTCCCGGCAAGAGGCGTCGAGGAAACAGATTGTTTCTTCTCGGCAATAAAGGGGCCCGATTGTTCCGGAATGGTCGCGTCGGACCGCCGTCTGGGCGGCGGCCCACGTCGCGCCTCCGACATATCCTGTCGCGCAACCGCTAGCGCCCGCCCGTCCGGAGTCCTAATTACGGTATTGAAATCATGGGTATCGCTTGCCCATGGGCTTTATCGGGAGTGACTGATGGCCGACGAGGAAGACGATATCGTCCTGTCCGAGCTTGACGACGAAGAGCTCGTTCAACAAATGCACGATGACCTCTATGACGGTCTGAAGGAAGAGATCGAAGAGGCGGTAAACATTCTGCTCGAACGAGGGTGGGAGCCGTATAAGGTTCTGACCGAGGGACTGGTCGAGGGCATGCGCATCGTCGGGGTCGATTTCCGCGACGGTATCCTTTTCGTGCCCGAGGTTCTGATGGCCGCCAATGCCATGAAGGCGGGCATGACGATTCTGCGGCCATTGTTGATCGAAACCGGGGCGCCGCAACTCGGCAAGATGGTGATCGGCACGGTCAAGGGCGACATCCACGATATCGGCAAGAACCTCGTCTCGATGATGATGGAGGGCGCCGGTTTCGACGTGATCGATCTCGGCATCAATAACCCGGTCGAGAACTACATCGCGGCGCTCGAGGAACACAAACCCGACATCCTCGGCATGTCGGCGTTGCTGACCACCACCATGCCCTACATGAAGGTGGTGATCGACGCGATGAAGGAAAAAGGCATCCGGGACGACTTTATCGTTCTGGTCGGCGGGGCGCCGCTGAACGAAGCCTTCGCCGAGAGTGTCGGCGCCGATGCCTATTGCCGCGACGCGGCGGTGGCGGTGGAAACCGCGAAGGTCATGGTGGCGGAGAAGCGCGGCTCCAACTCGGTCCCGATGGGCGTCGAGTAGTCAAAAAGATCAAACTTACCCGCGTTCGACGGCGCGGGCTGGAATGGACGATGAAACGATGGATGGACTCCCTCCTGTCGACCGTGACCCATTGACCCAACCTCCCGCTCCGTCCGGTGGTTCCGAGCGACCGACGACGCTGTTCATCACCTGCGGGGCGCTGGCCAAGGAGATCGTGGCGCTGAAGGAGGCGACGGGCTGGTCGGAACTGACCATCGCGTGCCTACCTGCGCATTGGCACAACACGCCGATGAAAATCGCGCCGGCGGTGCTTTCCAAGATCCGCGGCATGGGCCAGCGTTTCGACCGCGTTTTCGTCCTCTACGGCGATTGCGGAACCGGTGGAGAGTTGGACCGGGTGCTGGCCGAGGAAGGGGTCGAGCGTATCCCCGGCCCGCATTGCTATCATTTTTACATGGGCGGCGAGGAATTCGAGCGCACCCATGACGACGACCCGACCTGCTTTTACCTGACCGACTATCTGGTCAGGCATTTCGACCGGATCATCATCAAGGGCCTGGGTCTGGACAGGTTTCCCCAGTTGCTGAGCGACTATTTCGGTAACTACACCCGACTGATCTATATCGCGCAAACGGACGACGAACGGTTGCGCGCCAAGGCCAAAACGGCCGCTAAACGGCTGGGTCTGGAATACGAGTATCGTTATCGTGGCTATGGAGAGCTCGGGGATTATATCAACGCCGCCGCCGCCCGGCGCATGACGACGGATTGGTAGGCTCGACATGGCGCATCTCGTTACCGTTTATTGGCGCGACATTCCGGCTCAGGTGATCGCCGAGCGTGGGCGAGGCCGCAAGCGCGAGAGCGCCAAGATCGAATTGCCGGACAGATTCGCCAAGGCCATCGACGCCGCCGCGATGCGTGGAGACGCCGCCGATACCGACAGCTATCTGGCCGATTGGCGCCGCTCGGATCCGGTTGATTGCGGTGATGATCTGGAAGCCGAGGCGACGGCCGTGGCCGATCGGTTGGACGCTGAATACGATGGTGAGAAGCTACGGGCGCTGATCAAGGCCGGCGGGAACGCCGAAAGCTGATCCAATGTCGCGGGGCCAGTCAGTCCCGATCGAGGGCGTCGGCCACGGTTTCGAGTGAACCGATCAGCGCCGATCTCTCCTCGGTGGTCAGGCCCGCGATCCCAGTCCGCAGTTTTTCGGGATCGAGGGATGTGTGTTCCGCCACGGTTTCCCTACCCAGATCGGTCAGCTCGATCGCTATGGCCCGCTCGTCGCTAGGCGCCCGGGTCCTGATCAACAACCCCTTCTTTTGTAACCGCTTGATCAGCTCGGACGCCGTGCTCGGCGCGCAGCCGAGATAGACCCGAACCTCGTCCAACCGAGGGGGGGCGGGTCGATGGGATATGAACTGAAGAACCCTGATCGCCCGGTGGGTCAGGTCAATTCGATACTCTCGTCGCGCCACGTAATAGAGCTTCGCCAAGGCATCCCCCAACCGCGCTTCCGATGCCGGGGAAGCGGTGGCGGCGGTGATGGGGGTCTTCCGCGCCTTACCCGACCGCACGGCTGATTCTCCTGTTTCAGAGGTTTGGAATCTCATACTTGACTCCCGAATAATTCGTCAAATATATATATTTCGTATAATTCGAAATAATGGAGTGATGGAATGGCGGGCTAGGCGACGGGTTTGAATTGGATTCCCGAACCGGTGGATGCGACCGGTATCAAGGCCGACTTCTATAGCGACATGAAAACCAAGCCGACGGAAGCCATGTTGCGGGCCTTGTTGAACGCGGAAGTCGGCGATGAGCAAAAAGGCGAGGACCCGACGACGAACGCGCTTTGTGATCGCGTGGCCGAGCTGACCGGCAAGGAAGCCGCCACGCTCTTGCTGACCGGGACCATGTGCAATGAAATCGCGTTGCGGGTGCACTGCGACCCGGGTGACGAGGTCATTTGCGATCGCTCATGCCACATCGTGAACTTCGAGGCCGGCGGGCCGGCGGCGTTAAGCGGGGTGATGATCAATCCCCTGGATGGTGAGAACGGCATGTTCACCGTCGATCAGGTGCGCCAGGCCATTCGGCCCGCGTCGCGCTATGCCCCGACCAGCCGGCTATTGGCGGTCGAGCAGACCACCAATCTCGGTGGCGGCGGGGTTTGGCCATTGAAACAATTGACCGACGTCGCGGAATTGGCGAAGTCTCGGGGACTCTCCACCCATATGGATGGCGCGCGGCTGTTCAATGCCACGGTTCAATCAGGCATCGCGGCGCGGGACTATGCAAAACCCTTCGATTCGATCTGGATCGACCTCACCAAGGGGCTGGGGTCCTTCGCCGGCGCGGTGCTCGCCGGGTCGAGGGCGTTCATCAACGAGGCTTGGAAGCTGAAACAGCAATGGGGCGGCGGGCTCCGCCAATCGGGCTACATCGCCGCGACGGGACTTTACGCGCTCGATCACCATATCGACCGATTGGCGGAAGACCATGCCCTGGCCCGCTCGATCGGCGAGAACATCGCTTCGATGGACAATGTGGAGAAGGTTCTCCCGGTGGAGACGAATATCGTCATTTTCGAGATCTCGCGAAACGGTCCCACCGCCGCCGAGGTTGTCGCCTCGATGTTACGGCACGGTGTCAGGCTCGGCGTGTTCGGCGACCGGACGATCCGGATCGTCTGCCATTTGGACGTAGGCCCGGCCGACGGCGCTCTGCTTTGCCGCCACTTGCCGGATGCACTCCGGGGCGTCGGAACCGCATAGATGACTGTCGCGGGCTTCTCCCGGCCCACCCGTGGTTCGCCCTCGTGATCCACCCGATCCCGTGGTTTCGCCGATTTATGAGGGAAATTCCCATCTCCGGGGTTGACGTTTCGCGATTCAGCGCTATTTTAAGTAAACACTCACTTTGAGGCGCGACGATGCCACGCCGCACGGATACCAAGGAACGAATTGAGCGGGCCGCCCTGGGCCTCTTCGCGGCCAAGGGCGTTGACGCCACGACGACCAAGGATATCGCGGCGGGCGTGGAGATTTCCGAGGGCGCGATCTATCGACATTTCGAAAGCAAGGATGCGCTTGTCTGGCATCTGTTCTCCACCAACTACGCGGCCTTGGCCGGACATCTCGATGAGATCCTGGAGGCGACGGATGATTTCTCCCGGAGGATCGAACTGGCCGTCGACCTGTTCTGTGGCATGTTCGACCGGGACCCGGATCTGTTTCGCTTCATTCTACTATCGCAGCATGGCCAGTTGGATAAGGTGCCGGAGAGCATGGCAAACCCGGTCAACAGTCTGGAGCGGCTGTTTCGCGACGGAATCGACGCCGGTCTATGTCGGGGAGAAAGCGCCACGCTTTTGGCGGGAATCGCGCTCGGCATGGTGCTCCAGCCCGCGACCTTTATCATCTACGGGCGGCTTGACGGCCCCTTGACGATACATGCTCCGCGCCTCGCCGAGGCCATTGGAAAGGCGGTAACGGCATGAAGTGCTTTCTCTGGCTTCAAAAAGTGAGTGAATGTTCACTTAAAAAGATGAGCGGTCATGGCTCGTTTCGGTGGCAAACGCCGGGGATCCCAACCTTGGGCGGTCGACAATTCTGGTCGGATATCTTGATCAGCGCTGGCTCGCGTGTTCAGCGGAATTTTTGGACCGGCCACCACAGAACCCTGGATGCCGCGAATAGGCGCCATGGGTTTGGATCGCGCGAGACTTGCCTGGAGGCGATAGGAAGGGCGTCGTCCCCTGGCGCGGCGCTGGATGACGGCGTCGTGGACCGGCTTGCGGGTAGAAGGGAAACCCTGATCGTTTTCCTGCATGGCCTGTTTCGTTCGCGTGCATCGCTTGGCCTCCTTGAAAGACGATTGGCGTTGCAGGGATGGTCAACGTTGGCGATCGAATATCCAAGCGCCGTTGGGTCGATCTTCGACCATGCCCGGCAAGTCAATGACGTGCTCAACCAAACTCGCGGTTACTCCCGCGTGATCTTTGTCGGGCATAGTTTGGGGGGCCTTGTCGCTCGCGCCGCGCTCGTGGACCCGGTGGATTTGCGGTCCCGGATGACGGTCGTGGGGCTGATTCAATTGGGGACTCCGAACCGGGGCGCCCAACTCGCGCGGTGGCTTTGTCGGAGTGCGGTCCTTCGGAAGTTATTGACGGCGCCGGTCAGGGAATTGACCGCGAAGATCGATGTTCCCGAGCCGGCTCTCGAGGTTCCCGTAACCGTTATCGCGGGCGGTCGATCAGGCGGCGGCTACAACCCTTGGCTCGACGGAAACAACGATGGGGTTGTTCGCGTCGAGGAGACGGTTATGGCGCGCGCGCATTCACATCATGTGGTGCCCGCGATCCACACATTATTGATGAACCATCCTCGAACAACAGGCTTGGTGGCGCGGACCGTCCGCGCTTGGTCATCGGCGCCATGCCCGCGAACCACTAGCCGATAGACGTTGTTCCCTCGCCGCCTCATTCGGCGACAGATTCAGGAGATACTCATGGCCAGCCCCTTGCTCCCGCTGCTTCGCTCCCGCCGGTTCCTGCCACTTTTCGTCGTCCAGTTCCTCGGCGCGATGAACGATAACGTGTTCAAGAACGCGATGATCATTCTCATTCTCTAGCGATTGGCGGGAGACGGCGCGTCGCTACTGGTGACGGCGGCGGCGGGCATTTTCGTGCTTCCGTTTTTCATGTTCTCGGCCGTCGCCGGCCAGATCGCCGACAAATTCGAGAAATCAACGTTGATCCGGCGCGTTAAGCTGGCGGAGATCCCGATCATGATCGGCGCGGCGGCGGCGTTTCACCTGGGAGAGCCGTTGTTGCTGATCACCGTGTTGTTCCTGATGGGCACCCAATCGGCGTTCTTTGGCCCGCTCAAATACGCCATTCTTCCCGATCACCTGCGCGAGGATGAACTGGTCGCGGGAAATGGTCTGGTCGAGGCCGGTACTTTCGTCGCGATTTTGACCGGGACGGTGATCGGTGGTGTTCTCGTGCTCGGCGCCAACGGCGTCGCGATGATCTCATCGATCGTGATCGCGTTGGCGGTCCTCGGATGGCTGGTTAGCCGGATGATCCCGCCGGCCCCGGCGACCGCGCGCGACATGTCGATCGATTGCAACATCGTCAGCGGAACCTGGTGGGCGGTTCGCCATGTCATTGGCGAACGAAAGTTGTTACTGGCAATCCTCGGGATCTCCTGGTTCTGGCTGATTGGGGCGACCTTTCTCTCCCAGTTTCCGAGCCTCGCGAAAGACGTATTGGGTGGCGACGAGCGGGTCGTAACCTTGCTGTTAACGACCTTCGCGGTCGGGATCGCCGCCGGTTCGCTGTGGTGCAACGTGCTTTTGAAGAACGAGATTTCCGCCAAGTATGTGCCGCTCGCGGCCTTGGCCATGACCGTGTTCATCGTGGACTTTTATCTCATGATCGCGGACCGGAATGGGGCCGGCGCGCTGGTCGGCGCGGCGGCTTTTCTGGCGGCGCCGGGGAATTGGCGGATTCTGTTCGATCTGTTCGCGGTCGCGGTGGCGGGTGGTCTCTTCAGTGTCCCACTCTATGCGATCCTCCAGAGCGAAAGCGCGCGTGAGCGCCGGGCCCGCAATGTCGCGGTAAACAATATCCTGAACGCGCTGTTCATGGTGGTGGGCGCGGTGCTGGCGGGGGCCATGCTGGCCATGGGGATCTCGGTGCCGTGGATCCTGCTCGCCCTGGCGATCGCCAACCTGGCGGTGGCTGTTTATATCTGCCGGCTTCTGCCGCATCACCTTATCAGGACCGTCTTCGCGATGATCTTGCGGCCCCTGTTCCGGGTTCGCGTCGAGGGGCTCGACAACTATCGCCAAGCCGGCGCGCGCGCGGTTATCGTCGCCAATCATGTCTCCTTCCTGGACGGGATATTGCTCGCGGTATTCCTGCCGGGGCGCCCGGTCTTCGCTGTCGACACGCATATCGCCAAGGAGTGGTGGGCGCGGCCGTTTCTAACGCTGGCCAAGACCTTCACGGTGAATCCCAACAACCCCTTCGCCACCAAGGCGCTGGTACGCGAGGTGAAGGCCGGCAACCATCTGGTGATCTTCCCGGAAGGCCGGATCACCGTCACCGGGGCGTTGATGAAGATCCATGAGGGGCCGGGCATGATCGCCGACAAGGCCGAGGCCGATCTGATCCCCGTACGCATCGCCGGCGCCGAGACCAGCACGCTCAGCCGCATAAAGGGCAAACTGCGCCAGCGCTGGTTCCCCGGGATCACCATTACCATCCTGGAGCCGCGTCGCTTCAAGATCCCCGAGGGAACGGTGGGCCGGGCGCGTCGGCGGATCGCCGGAGAACAGCTG
>Ga0181579_10002497_pt1 | contig 14857 bp, 8 predicted proteins | sample 071ome_24_FD_132996 | JGI IMG/M metagenome (GOLD analysis project Ga0181579, IMG submission 132996) | Coastal salt marsh microbial communities from the Groves Creek Marsh, Skidaway Island, Georgia - 071402CT metaG (megahit assembly) | ecosystem: Environmental > Aquatic > Marine > Intertidal zone... | reverse complement strand
TTTGCCGGGGGAGCGGATTTCGAATCCTCCCACTACGGGGCTGACAAAGAGCTCGTGCGTCAGCTTAGCGCCTTTTGCCAAGGGGCCGAACCAGTCTGCGATGCCCAGGATGGATTGAGATCCTTGGAAATGGTGTGCGTCGCCCGCGATTCGTTCAAAGTGGGCGGAGCCTTAAGGAATATCTAATCCTGATACCCTCTGCGATTACTCAACCACTGATGTGCACCGATGAACACTGATATTTCAATTAAGGAATCTCAATTCATCAGTTTAGATCTGCGTTTATCGGTGGTTAAAGTAGTTCTCTATCGATCCGCATTTGGCTTCGTTGCATACTCACGATCGCATAGAAATTCATCTCGAGGTTATTCGTGGGAATTGAGAGCATAGAATTATGACAACACATTCCAATTTCTACGCCGATAGGGTGCTTCTATTTGGCGACCTCCATAATCACTGCGCCCTTTCTTACGGCCATGGATCATTGGAAGACGCTCTAAAGAACGCTCGGGAGCAGCTGGACTTCTGTTCCATAACGGGACACGCGCACTGGCCGGATATGCCCGAGCCTGATGAGCGGATACAGTATATCATAGATTTCCACATTGAGGGGTTTGCCAAACTGAAACGAGATTGGCCCAAAATGATGGATACGCTTAAGGCCTACGATCAGAAGGGCTCCTTCACGGTTTTTCCCGGCTTTGAGATTCATTCCAACGCCGACGGAGACCGGACCATAATCTACAAGCGCCTGAGCGGCGAAATCATTTACGCCGACAGCATTCCCGATCTACACAGGCGCTTGTTAGACCTGGAAAATGAAGGCGTCGACGCTTTGGCTTTCGCCCATCATATCGGTTACCGCCGGGGCACACGCGGGGTTAATTGGGAAACGTTCGATTGCAAATGGAGCCCCTTTGCCGAGATCATCTCCATGCATGGATGTTCGGAATCGAGCGATAATACGCGGCCTTTTCTCCATTCCATGGGCGGTTCAGATTGGGAAAGCTCCGTTCATTACGGTTTGCAGCAGGGCCACATATTCGGTTTTTCCGGACATACGGATCACCACAGCGGACATCCAGGCAGCTATGGGCATGGCGTGACGGGTCTCTGGTCGAAAGGCAATGACCGAGATTCGATTTGGGATGCCCTAAAAGAGAGGAGACTCTATGCTTTGACGGGCGATCGAATCCGCTTGGAGTTTTCCCTCAATGGAGAACCAATGGGATCCGTTCTCGAGCAACGCGGACCCTGCGACTTCGATATTCGCGTACAGGGAGCCGGGCCACTAGATTATGTGGACATCGTGAAAAACGGTAAACTATCCCACAGGAGCTCCCAAGTCGACTTTGAGAGCGGTCACCGAAACAGCGATACGATTCATACGATTATCTATCTGGAACTCGGGTGGGGAGAGCGAAACAAAGCAGTGGAGTGGAATGTGAAACTCGGCGTTGATAATGGGACGATCAGACGGGTCGAACCGAGATTCCGAGGTCGCGAAGTGGTTTCTCCTGTAGAAGGCGATAATTCGGAGTCCGGGTTTTACGAGTCGACATGGTGCCGAGCCGACGATCGGAACATAAGCTTGAAAACCGTTACGCGAAGCAATCCCAACAATGCCACAAACGCCTCCCAGGGCATTTGCGTTGAGGTTGAGATGCCCATCTCGGGAACGGTTCAGGCGGAGATCAATGGACAATACGTATCGATGCCATTGTCGCGCTTGATTGAAGGGGCTCGCACCGGCCATCTGAGCGGAATCGACTCGCCTGCTTACCGCTTCCACCGCGCTCCACTGACCCACGAGTTTGACTGGAACATCCAGTGGAACGATACTGCTGAGCCTGGCGACAGCTACTACGTGCGCGTCCGACAGTTGAACGACCAATGGGCTTGGAGCTCGCCGATATTCATTAGGTAGGCAGGGTTCAGAGTTGATAAGTAGGTAGCGGCCGATCTCCGAGGAGCCACAATAGAGATCTAGAGACAAGAGAGCTAGTGGCCTGGTCTCGTTTAGCCCAATGCAGAACAAAGAAAGTTTCAACGGTGTCGAAGGATTCCGTTAAACACGAATGTTATAGATGGCCGCTCGGAGTTAGGCCGCTACCAATTGCAGATTCGCCCCAACGAATCTGCCAATATCGTTGCTCGATGCCATTTTCCGTTACAACTTGAAGGAGAAACTGCCGCCATATTCTCATGATCCCGTTCCCCATTAGCCGTATTGCCTCTATGGCAACCCTCCTAGTATCGATGTCTTTGGCCGAACCTGGCCAGCATTTTATCGCTCAAACAATCGACGCCGACATTCAAATCGGATACGGCCTAGCGATCGGCGACGTAGATGGCGATGGGGATGACGACATCGTCTTGGCGGACAAGGAGGATTTCGTCTGGTACGAAAACCCCTCCTGGGAGAAGCATCTCTTTTGGACCTTAGCCACGTCTCAGAACCAGGACTCCATGAGAGACAATGTTTGCATCGCCGCCGAAGACCTCGATGGCGACGGCAAAGTCGAAGTGGCTGTTGGCACCAATTGGAATCCTGGCGAAACCGTAAGCGAAGAAAAGTCCGGTGGCGTTTGGTTTGTAGGGTCACTGGGCCGCATAGAGCCAGTAAAACTGCCTCACGATCCCACCACTCATCGGATGGGCTGGGCTAGGGGAAATAGTAGCTACTCCCTAGTCGTCGTTCCCCTGCACGGTCGCGGAAACAAGGTAGGAGCCGGGGAGAACGGTTCCCGTATCTTCGCTTACGACGCCGGAGCCGATCCCTATCGATCGGATTGGAAGCGACGGTTGATCGATGACAACCTACACAAAACTCACAATTTCGACATTTTTGAAACGACTGCCTCCGAAGGGCAAAGCTTGCTGCTTGGCGGAGCCGAAGGCTTTCGGCTAGCCGCCTCGACTAGCGATGGGTGGAGATCTACTGAGCTCTCTGGCATGGATAGAGCTCCAGGAGAATTGCGAGTCGGGAAACTCCGTGAAGATGGATCTCCTGCAATTGTAGCCGCCATCGAGCCCATGCACGGAAACAACGTCGTCTACTACGAGCAACACGATGCTGGCGTCTGGAAACGGACCGTGCTGGACAACCGGCTACATCAAGGGCACGCCATTGCCATCGCCGATATGCTAGGGAACGGGTCCCTGCAAGTCGTGGCCGGATGGAGAAATCGTGATTCTCGCGGTCGGGTCGGCATTCGCCTCTACGCCCCCAACGCAGAAGGACGATGGGACATCAGCCCCATCGATGACGATAACATGGCTTGCGAGGACCTCAAAATTGCCGACCTGAACGCCGATGGCCGACTCGATATTATTGCCTCAGGACGAAGCACCAAGAATGTCATCATCTACTGGAACCACCTCGTCAGACCAACCGACTAAATCAGGAATCTAACTACTGTATCCAGTAAACACACTACGCGTGACACTTTTTGGTTAATCATCTGACGCGATTTTTTTGTAAACCCTTGCATTCGCTTCCGCAACTCCTTGACTGAACCCAGCTTGCGACTCAACCTATCGCTTATGCCTAGCCTTTACGAATACGCCAATTCGCTAGATTTAAAGTCGCCCCCGCAAAAACCCAAAGGCAGAGTCCGATTTGGGCCTTTCTCGGAGACCGTTTAAGCGTACAAGCGTTTATTTATCGTTTAGAATTCAAGCCCCTTCATACCGAAAAATCATCCTATGACATCGGCCCACCTAACCATTCCGATTGGCATCTCACTCCTAGCTCTCGTTTTCGCCTTCATCAAATTCCGCTCAATAATGAAACGGGATGAAGGCAGCGGCGAGATGCACGATATTGCCAAGCGCATACAGGAAGGCGCTTTCGCCTTTCTCAAAGCAGAGTACACCTGGCTCGCGGTCTTCGTTGCCGTCGTCTTTATCGCCATCGCGACGTCCCCCGCCGAACTGGGATTGGGAATCAAGACGGCGATCGCTTTTGTTTGCGGGGCGGCAGCCTCCGGCCTAGCTGGATTCTTTGGCATGCATACGGCTACTCGCGCTGCAGTTAGAACCACCCAAGCGGCCCGCAAGAGCGTCCAAGATGCACTAGGCATATCTTTTAATTCTGGCCTGGTTATGGGTTTCTGCGTTGTCGGATTAGGACTGCTAGGGATCACCGTGCTTACCCTAATCTATCAGGGCGCGGGTCCCATCAACGAACACGTTCTCGAGCAAGTGCTTGGTTTCAGCTTTGGAGCCTCATCTATTGCTCTCTTCGCTCGTGTCGGCGGAGGCATTTTCACCAAAGCGGCCGATGTTGGTTCGGACCTGGTCGGCAAAGTCGAGGCTGGTATTCCCGAGGACGATCCCCGCAATCCGGGCACCATCGCCGACAACGTGGGTGACAACGTAGGCGATGTCGCCGGCATGGGAGCCGACTTATTCGAATCCTATGTAGGCTCCATCATCGCCGCCATGACTCTGGGGGCCGCACTGTTCATAGGGCAGGAGAACATCTCCTCGGTGGTCCTGCTTCCTTTGGCAGTATCCGCTTGCGGCATAATCTCCTCGGCTATCGGCAGCTACTTCGTCAAAGCTAAAAGCGAATCCGCTCTCCATGGGGCCTTGTTTAGAGGCTTGCTCGTCGCCTCTGTAGTTATGATGGTCGGCACCTTCGCGCTCGTTTCTTTCGTATTCGATTTTGAAGGACTGGCTCTCGACGGGAAATCAATTGCAGGCATGAACCTATTTTGGGCCATTCTATCCGGATTGATTGCTGGAGTGGCGATCGGCAAGGCCACTGAATACTACACAGCCAAGGAAGCGAAACCGGCTCAATACATTGCCGCTCAATCGAAAACGGGGACCGCGACAAACATTATCCACGGCATTGCCACTGGTATGGAATCGGTAGCTTTGCCAGTTCTGCTGATTTGTTCCGCAATCTATTTCGCTTCCGCCCAAGCAGGCGTCTATGGGGTAGCCATATCCGCTGTTGGGATGCTTTCCACCCTCGGAATCTCTCTCGGAGTGGACGCTTACGGGCCGGTAGCGGACAACGCTGGCGGCATGGCAGAAATGGCCGCGCTGCCTGAAGAGGTGAGAAAGCGTACCGACGCTCTCGACGCGGTAGGGAATACCACCGCCGCCGTAGGCAAAGGATTCGCGATTGGATCGGCTGCCCTGACGGCTTTGGCCCTCTTCAATGCCTATTGCGAAAAAGCTGTGGATGGGCCAGGCACCTTAACATTGAACATCAACAGCACCGATGTCATGATCGGTCTACTGGTCGGTGGACTGCTACCCTTCTTGTTTAGCGCCATGACCATGCGAGCCGTGGGGAAGGCCGCCAATCACATGGTTGAGGAGATACGCCGTCAATTTCGGGAAATACCGGGAATCCTCGAGGGCAAAAATCCTCCGGATGCCGCGAGGTGCGTGGAAATATCCACAAAAGGATCGTTGAAACATATGATCGCTCCGGGACTAATGGCGGTGACGATTCCCGTACTTATCGGGAAACTATTTGGAGCTCAAATGCTGGGCGGTCTCCTAGCCGGCGCTCTCGTCTCCGGCGTCATGCTGGCTATCTTCATGGCCAATTCCGGCGGCGTTTGGGACAATGCGAAGAAGTACATCGAAGAAGGCCATGAAGGGGGAAAAGGTTCCGATGCCCACAAAGCCTCGGTCGTAGGCGATACTGTAGGCGACCCTTTCAAAGATACCTCTGGCCCGTCCATCAATATTCTCATTAAGCTGATGACGGTCGTAGCCCTCGTATTCCTGCCCTGGTTCGTCGGGTAGGGGAGAATCGAATTGAGCTCGCCCAGAGGTCGAGCTCAAACTGTTGCGATATTTGCAAGGGTGGGACCGGACCTCCGGGCGGGTTTTTGTGCTCCCCTATTGACTAGATGAGGGACTTACCCTACTGCCGAATCTCCTCTGGGTACACCACGCGCTGGGATTCCGGTCGCGTAATCGCGTGATTGGAGATTGCAGGTCGCGATTCGCCGGCCCGTTCCATTGCCTGCAATATCCTTTTTTGCAGATGATCGGCTACCTCGCGGTGGGATGCGTATCCAATCAAATTTTGCAGCTCGTAAGGATCCGAATGCAAATCGTACAAGAAGCTCTCAACATAGGTATCCGAATCTGGATCATTCCAGCCGTTCCCATCCGGGGCCACGATGCCGTATTTCCATCGGCTCGTTCGCAAGGCTCTACCCACTTGGGATTCGCTGATCTGTATGAACACCTCCTGCTCCCAATCCTTGGATTCCCCTCTTAAAATGGGCATCAACGATCTTCCGGGCATCTCGCTAGGAGGCTCGATCCCACTAGCATCGAGCAAGGTGGGTACCAGATCCACCAGGCTGGTAACTTCCTTGCGGCGGCCGCCCCCGTCGAAGCCCGGGCCGCAAAAAGCGGTGGGAACGCGAACGGAAGACTCGTGACAAGATCGTTTGTATTCAGAATTGCGCGTCTTGAAGTGGCAGCCATGGTCAGCCGTGTAGAGAATGATGGTGTCCTGATCGATTTTCAGACTTTTTAGGGCGTCGCGTATGCGTCCTAAAGCTTCGTCTAGCCGTTTGATCATGCCCAAATAGCCACCCAGGTGCTGACCGCTACTACCACCCAATTGCTGCAAGTCGGGCGGCATCCATTTGCCCGTATATTGCTCGCGGTACCCGTCTGGAGGAGGATAATCGTCAACATGGTTCTGATGGTGCGGCTCTAAATAGGATGTGAATAAAAAGAAGGGCTTATCTTGTTTATTGGCATCGTCGATATAGCGAATCACCGCATCGGTCATCGCGTCCACTCGGTAGCCCGGCAAATGCACTTTCTCATTGTCTTTGTTCCAGAGGTTGCAGTCGTAAGCATCCGAGCAGAACTCTAGCAAGTTGGCTGCGAGCCAATAGTCATAGCCGCCTCGCTCTTCGGCAGGCACGATATCGTCCTTGGTTCCCAGATGCCATTTGCCGATGTAGCCCGTGTTGTATCCGGCCTGAGTGTAAAGTTGGGCGATTGTGGTTAGACTCTTATCGAGCGGAATGCCATTTCTCCAGGAGCCCGTTCGCGTCGCGTAGAGCCCCGTCTGTAAACACGAGCGAGCGGGCCCGCAAACTGGCTGGCAAGTGATAGAGGCATCGATATGCGTGCCGTTATCCGCCATGCGGTCGAAATTGGGCGTAAGGCCAAGCGGATTTCCATGGGCGCCACAGGTATCCCATCTCTGTTGATCAGTGAAAAAAACGATTACGTTTGGGTGCTTCTTTGAACTCATATGCCAGAAAAGGGCGGTTAAGTTGCCGCTCGCCATTTCTCTTGGCAATAAAAGATTCCCGAAGAGGCCTAACCGATAGCTATGAACTTTAGCTCTAGCTTAATTTTCGAAAACCTATAATCCTCATGATGAAGCGCATCCATCGCTTCTGTGATCGCCGCGAGCGGCGATCTTACATCTGAAAAACCCGCCCAGAGGGTCGGGTTCCACCATTCCGAACAACGCAACAAGGGTGGAGCTCTATCCCGCTGGCCGCATTAGCGTCAACTTAACCCACCGCTACCAGCTTCAACCTTGTCTTGAATTGAACCGAGTGAGCTAACTCGAAGCCAAGAAAACGCCAGTAATCATTGCTTGAAGCTTGAGCGACTTGTTCGGCTTGCCAATGGTCATTGCATGTCAAAAAGGTCGCTAGAAGGAAGAGTCGCCTTATTAACCGGTGGTGGACGCGGACTCGGAAGAGCAATCGCCTTGGCCTACGCGAAAGAAGGAGCCAAGGTAGCAATATCCTCTCGCACGCAAAGCGAAATCGACAAAACGCTCGAGATGATATCGGAGTCGGGAGGTGTCGGATTCGGATTAGCCGCAGATTTGACTAAAGAGGAGGAAGCCAAAGAGTTAATCGATGGCATCGATTCCGAGTTTGGCCAGCTAGACCTCGTGTTCCTCAATGCAGGTGGAAACGCCGCCAAAGCGTCTATTGAAAATGTGGATACGTCCGCTTGGATAAACACCGTCGAGATTAACCTTTACACGGCTTTTCACGTAGCCAAAGCCGCTCTCCCATTGCTGAAGAAAAGCGCCAATGGACAAATACTCACCATGGGCTCGGGGATGGGACGGCGGCCTGATTTGACGAGTTCAGCTTACAGCGCTGCGAAAGCCGGTCTTTGGTCGCTCACCCAATCCATGGCCATCGAATTCGCTCAATTCGGCATCACCGTCAATGAGATGATACCCGGTCCTGTCAAGGCCAACATCCCAAAAGGCGAAACCTTCGAGCCCTACATTGTTAATGAAGGAGCCTGGGAGAACGAATGGTTCAAAGGAGCTGAGGATGTCGTCCCCATGGCGCTATTCCTGGCCACCCAACACAAGTTCGGACCCTCGGGCCAAAGCTTCGCCCTGAACCGACGGTTGCTTTAAGACTGCCTACGAAACAATAGGGCTGATCGCATGTTTCGCCGAGGGGCTGCCAAGGCGGATTCTCAAGCAGCCGGTTCCGACACTTGCGGTTTCGACTCTTTGGGCAGGCGGCGTATTCCCCGCCACCACCAAACGAAGAAACGCTTGTAGTCTTCCAGAATCAAATACGAGCAGGGGACAAGCAGCAAGGTGATGAAGGTGGCAAAAAGCACGCCGAATGCCAACGATGTAGCCATGGGAATGAGGAACTGGGCCTGCAGGCTCTTTTCCATCAATATGGGCACAAGTCCCACAAAGGTCGTCACCGACGTCAAAATGATAGCCCGGAAGCGCTGGCTCCCGCCGACATGAACGGCGTCGAAGACGGACATGCCCTCTTCATGCCTTAGCCGATTGATTCGTTCGACCAGAACGAGCGAGTCATTCACCACGACCCCGGACATAGCGATAATGCCTAGCAGAGAAAGTAGGCTGAGGTCCTGAGGCGTCCCGAAGTTTTGGAAATTGATCAAATGCCCATAAATCGCCCCGCCAATGCCAAACGGTATAACTGAGATGACAATCAAGGGCTGCAGGTAGCTTTTGAAGGGGATGGCCAAGAGCGCGTAAATTATGACCAACACCAGAACCCCGCCGGTCATAATAGCCGGTATGGACTCCTCCATGTCCTTGGCTTCTCCACCCTTAATGGGCGTCACTCCCGGATACTTTTCCAGCACGCGACCGAGAATCGAATCGTGGTCGCTCGGATATTTCCCGTAGAGAGCAGCGTTAAGGGAATCCGAGTTCAATACCGCTTTATCCGCGTCCGCTTGAACGTTGATGGTTCGGTTGCGATCGAGTCGAGAAATCGACGGGTAGCCTGTGCCGGACTCGACATTCGCGACCTCCGAAATGGGAATGCGAGCTCCATTGGGCGCTACGATGCGCATGCTTTCCAGATTCCCTAAAGAGTCACGATCCTCCTCCGGATAGCGAACCATGACACGGACGTCTTCCTTGTCCCGCTGCACGCGCTGGGCCTCGGCTCCGTAAAAGGCGAAACGAATTTGCTGACCGAGGCTGGCCGCCGTCAGCCCAAGAGCCCGGGCATTGTCCTTGAGCGTCACCTTCAATTCGCGTTCGCCTTCCGAGTACGTGTCCCGGATGTCCAGCAAGCCGTCGAACTGCTTCAACTCCTCCTGGATCTCCAAAGAGGCGGCTTTCAAATCGTCGAAATTCCGGCCGGTCAGTCGAATATCTACCGGCAGCCCTGCCGGCCCCGAGGCATTGGACATGAAATTCAATTTTCGGGCCCCGGGGATTTCGCCCACCTTTTCTCGCCACAAGCGAGCGATCTCATCGGCATTGGAATCGCGGACTTCCGCTTTAGAAAGCTCCAGGATTACGGAGCCAATATTGCCGCCCGAGTTGAAGGAAGCCGGGCTTGGACCGCCAGAAACAACGCTGTATCCCAGAAATACAGCCTTGTTCTTGATTAGGTTGATCTGGCCGGCAGCCATTTGCTCTGCGGCAATTTCGTCTATGGCCTCGTCGATCCGATTGATTGCTTTGGTGGTTTCTTGGATGGGTGTCCCTTCAGCCATCTTCAATTCCAGGAAAATGTAGTCGGAAGGAACGGATGGAAAGAAGACGAAGCGAATAGCTCCAAAAGCGACCAGCGAGAAGGAGAGCAACAGCGCGGATAGGAAAAGAGACAGGGTTAGCCAGCGGAATTTCAAAGCTTTATCCAGAGTAGGCATGTACACGTTATCAATAAACCTTTCCATCCCATCGGAAAACTTGCGTTGCAGGCGCGAGAAAGGATTCAGCTTGCTGCGCCCATCTTTGTCACCCACATGGCACAGAGACAGATGATAGGGGAGCACTAGCTTGCTCTGCACAAGGGAAAACAGTAGTGTAGGAATCACTACTACTGGGACCGTATACATGAATTTGCCGATCATCCCAGGCAAGAAAAACACTGGAATAAAGGCGACCGCGGTCGTGATCACCGCAAAGGTTACGGGCATGGAAACGCGATGGGCGCCTCTGATCGCGCTCTCCACTCCAGGACCGTTTCTCTGAAATTCGGTAAAGACGCTTTCACCCACGACAATCGCGTCATCCACAACGATTCCCAAGACCAAAATAAAGGCGAAGAGCGAAAGAAGATTGATAGTGATTCCGAGTCCCGGAGCGATGGCAATGGTGGCCAAGAAGCTCACTGGAATTCCGATGGCGACGAAAAAGGCGAGGGTAGGCCTCAGAAAGACAGCTAGAGCTATGAGGACTAAGCCGAACCCGATGAGGCCATTCTCGACCAGCATGTCAATACGTCCCTGAAGATAGAAGGAAGAGTCGCTCCATGCCTCCAAGGCGACTCCTTCGGGGACCCAAGTATCCATAGCCTCCTCTACGTATTCATAAACCATTTCCGAGATTTCCAATGGATTCTCGTCACCGACTTCCTTGACCAGAACGATCGCCGCCGGCTTTCCGTTGAAGAGCGTGACTATATCTTGGTCGGCAAACCCGTCCTTGACAGTGGCTACCTCGCCTAAAGTCAGTTTTCCTCCGTCAGGATTCGCGAGGAGCACGATATCCCGAAAATCGCTCCCGACATAGTCCTGCTCTTTGGTCCTTAAGGATATCTCCCCACCATTCGCCTTGATCAAGCCGCCCGGTAAATCGATCGAACTTCCGCGCACCGCTTGCACGACCTGATCGAAACTCAAGTTATAGTTTCGTAATGCGCTTTCGGATACTTCGATGGAGACTTCGTAGTCCCGAACTCCATCGACGTTCACTTGACTGATTCCGTCAAGCTCGACCAGATCATCCCGAACGCGATCCGCTATCTTCTTGATTTGCTTCTCACTCGCGTCTCCATATACGGAAACGCGTATCACTTCCTTAGGAATCAGAGGTTCATCGACAATCGGGCGCTCGGTATTGGCCGGGAACGTAGTAATGGCATCGACCCTCGTTTTAATCTCGTCCTTGACTTTGCCGATGTCGTAACCCCTGTCGACCGTGACATTCACCAAGCCGTAGCCCTCTTGGGCCACTGAGTTCATTTCTTCAATGCCATCGACTGCTTGAATGGCTTCCTCGATACGAACGATAACCGATTCCTCTACCTCCTCAGGCGAAGCGCCAAGGTAGGGCACGCGAATCGTCACCAAATCGAGCGAAAAGGTAGGAAACAACTCTCGCTTTACCATGAACGCGGACGCGATCCCGCCGATCGCGAGAATCAGCATGATTAGGTTGGCGGCTACGCCGTTGCGGGTAAACCAGGCTATCATAACAGCATATCCCTATCGTTTCCTACTCGCTGCGCGTCTCGTTTTCCATCGATAACGAGGAATCCAACTCCACTTGCATACCCATGACCACATATTCGAGTGGTGTTAGACACAATCGATCACCATCGCTTAGACCCTCGGTAACGATCACCGTGTCGATTCCCTTTTGCAACACTGCCACGTCCTTGATCACGACCCTATTTTCCTTGTCGATCGCATAAACCACGTCGCCCTCCTGAAGGGCGCGACGGGGAATCCTAAAGGCGTTTTCAATCCGCTTGCCCTCGATGGTGGCCTCCACGAATAGTCCCACTTTGAGGGGTGGGCGGTCGGTCTGGGCAGCCTTTTCGTAAGGCCGGTCTACCTGGGCCACCACATAGGACAAGCGGGTTCGGGCATCGATCGCGCCCTCTGCGCGATCGACTACGCCAACCCATTCATAGGTCTCGCCCCCATAGTCTGCCGATATCGTCACCCTAGGCTTATTCGCGACGCTAGCGTAATTGCTGTAGGCTTCAGGGAGCTCCAGATAATTCAATTGATCTATGGCCAGCGGTAGCCGAATTTCCGCTGTATCCGTTGAATATATACGAGCCAGCTGAGACTGACGAGCTCCCACCATCTGCCCGACATCCGCGAACTTTTCCTTTATCCGCCCATCGTAGGGCGCCCTCACCACAGTGCGGGCGAGATCGCGCTCGGCAATTTGGACCGCCGCTTTCGCGGACTCGAGCATTGCTGCCGCCCGTTCCAGTTGGGGCTTCCTCAGAGCAAGGTCCGTTGCCTCCCCACGCCCGAACGAATCCCAGTCCTCTTTGGCTTGATCGGCCAAAGCCTTCTCTTGCTCACAGGCCAGTCTAGCTTCCGCTAAGCGGCTTTTGGCGTTGGCGAGATTCGCTTGATAGTCTACCCGATCGATCTCGACCAAGGCATCTCCTTTCTTGAAATAGCCGCCCGCAAAAAAGGCGCTAGAGACCGACTGGATGCGCCCGGACACTTCGGCTACCAAAAGGGTTTCCGTTCGCGCTTGCACCGTACCTTGGCTTCGAGCCTCCAGCGTCAATGCTTCGGACTTCACCTCCATCACCTCAACTACAGGAAGGATAGTGGTCGGTTCCTTTTTTTCGGGAACGGGCCGATTCAGCAAAGCGAAAACGAGCAGGGCTACTACGGCGAGCAAGACCAAGACTGGGGCCACGTACTTGAGCAACCAGGTTATAATCGATTCTTTTTCGGAAGACATGCTATCTTTTTGTATTCGAAAGTTGGCTTTGACTGTATTATTCGAAATCGCCCCCGAGAGCCAAATGGAGGTTGATTCGGTTCTGCAAGCGCTGGTTCTTGACCGACACGAGTTGACTAGCGGATTCGTTTGCTCGCCGCTGGGCATCTAGCAGGGCAGTAATATCAATTAGCCCTCGTTGATATTGCTCCCAAGCTAACTCCTCAGCCTTCCGATTTTCTTCAGCGGCTACAGCTGTCTCCTCCGAAAGCCGAGCCAGATTTCCTTCGCTAGAAAGAGCGTTTTCTACCTCTTGGAATGCGGTTTGGGCAACGGATCGAAAATTGGCGATTTGAACTTCCGCAATGGCTTCCGCTTGATCACGCTCTGCTTTCTGACGTCCGCTAGAAAATAGAGCCGAACCAACATTGCCGGCGATATTCCAGACGGAAAAGTCGGAGTTCAACAGATCCGTAAGTTCGCTACTCGTGGTACCCGCGCTTCCGGTCAGGGACAAGCTGGGCAGCCAACTGCGATCGGCCACTTCTTGCCTCGATAGCGAGGCCGCCAAACGCCGTTCAGCCGCATACAGGTCTGGACGACGACCCACTAACTCGGAAGAGAGCCCCTCCGGAATCGAAGCCTCCATATCTGGCAATCCGTAATCGCTCGGCTGCTGACCACTCGGATAGCGGCCTAGTAGTGTTTCAAGGTTCCGCTTGGCATTGCCAAGCTGGGTTTTGCGTTGCTGGACCAAAGCATTGCTGGAAGCAGCCTGAGCCCGAGTGAGACGCAGGTCCAGACTGGTGACTAGGCCGCGATCATAGCGCCGATCCAGGGATGTTACTTTGTCTTCTAGAGACCGGGCGGAATCAATGGCCAGCTCGTACTGGGATTGCGATTCCAGCAAATTGTACCAGGCTCGAGCCACTTGACCAGAAATCGAGAGCTTGAGGGCCTCGACATCCGCCGCCGCCGCTTCCAGCTCAGCAATTCCAGCCGCATGCGACGCTCGCAAACGCCCCCAAAGATCCACCTCCCATTGGGAACCGAGAGAAAGAGCGTGGGACTCGATCTCTATCTTTTGGAAATTCAAAAAGGAAAATCGGCTCTGCTGCTTCGCCGAATTCAATCCAAGGGTCAGATTGGGCCCTTTCAAGGCCCCCGAAATCCGAGCAGCAGCCTCCACGGCTTTGGCATTGGCCTTGGCTGCATCGAGTCCGATATTTGACTCCAGAGCCTCTGCTATCAGCTCGTCAAGCGTTTCGTCTCCAAACCTAGACGCCCATTTGGCAGCGGCCGATGAGGCATCGGGCCTAGGCTCCTCAATACGGAAAGCCTCACCCGTTTGGAGATGAGAAATCGACTGGGACTCTTTAGAGGTGGTCGCGCAACCGACCAACAAGCTGACGCCAGCTAATAGCCAATAGCTCTCAGCTCGGGGCCTTTTCACGATCCCACTCCTCTCATCTCCACCTCTGAAACGGCCCTGAGACCACCGGAAATATAGGCCACCAAGTGTTGGCACAAGCCGTCCACATCATTTAAGTCGATCCGGCCTGCTGACACAAGCTCGAGGCGGGTATGCTGCATCATGGAACCCAGAATCGTGCAGGACAATAGGTGCATACCGTAGGCAACTTTCTCGAATCCAGGATTTTGGAGCGAATCGGAAATCGCCGCTGTATACTTGGCCACGATCTCTTGCAATAACTCCCTGTGGAAGTCTCTCATAAAAGCCTGTCCCTCTGACAACCCCCTTCCAATCACCCGCAAGAAACGGAAATCATTCCCATCATCAGTCATCAGTTCGGCAAGAATAGGGCGCACCAAGAATTCGACCACTTGCTCCAAGGGGAGGGGAAAGTGGTCATTGGACTCCAGTGCCTTCTCAAGCATGTCTATTCGCTTGCGATTGAGCGGCTCGATACGATTGCGAAC
>Ga0181579_10002496_pt1 | contig 14859 bp, 20 predicted proteins | sample 071ome_24_FD_132996 | JGI IMG/M metagenome (GOLD analysis project Ga0181579, IMG submission 132996) | Coastal salt marsh microbial communities from the Groves Creek Marsh, Skidaway Island, Georgia - 071402CT metaG (megahit assembly) | ecosystem: Environmental > Aquatic > Marine > Intertidal... | reverse complement strand
TGATGGCTGAGATGCTCGGCCCCAGAGAGGCGGTGATCGCGCGTGAATTGACCAAGCTGCATGAAGAGCTGCATCGCGGCACCCTCTGCGATCTGGCCGATCATTATGAGGCCAGCGGCCCGCCCAAAGGCGAGCTTGTCTTGCTGGTCGGGCCGACGGGCCCGGCGCGACCCGCCAAGGCTGAGCTGATCGCCATGCTAAAAAAGGCGCGCACCACTGAATCACTGAAAGACAGCGTAGCGGCGGTTGCTGAGGCGACCGGCATAGCCCGCCGGGAAATCTATCAGCTGGCCCTGACGCTGGATCAGCCGGGTGAGCATGGCTGAGGCACAGCGCCAGCAGGCCGAATTGCAGGGCCGCCGCGCCGAGCTGGCAACGCTCTGGCTCTACCGGCTGGCTGGATGGCGGCTTTTGGCCCGCCGCCATCGCACCCGCTATGGGGAAATTGACCTGATGATGAGCCGCTTTCGAACGCTGCTTTTCATTGAGGTAAAATGGCGCGCCAGACAGCTGACAGCAGAGGAAATGCTGCCCGGTCCGGCCCAGCAACAACGCCTCTTGCGGGCCATGACAGCAGAGCTGGCGCGACTTTCAGCGCGGCGCGGCGGGGCGTTGCAAGGGCGGTTTGATCTTATCTGTTGGGCAGGCTGGCGACCGGTTCTTTGGCTGCGGCAAGTGGCGCTGTAGGGCCGCGGCTGGCAAATCGGGACTTGACCCGATTCAGCAAAAAAGGTTTTAGTGAGAGAGGCACACCAACGCCGGGAAGCCTGCGGCTTTTTTTGCTTCTTTTTTACCCAACTTCCAGGATGGATATGATGAACCGAACAAGACCCCTTATCACCTTGCTGTTTTTACTGCTGGCTGCCGGGTTGGGTCTGGGGGGCTGTGCACCGGCACTGGTGGGCGTTGGCACAGCAGCGGTTGCTGCATCCTCAACCGAAAAGGGCTTTTCTACCTCAGTCAGCGATACCGTTATCAAGGCCAAAATCGCTGATAAATATCTGCAAAAAGATATTGATTTGACCGAAGGGGTAGATGTGACAGTCAATGACGGGTCGGTGCTGCTGACCGGTAAAATCGAAACGGCCGAGAAAAAGATAGAAGCCACCCGCCTGGCCTGGAAGATAAAAGGCGTGCGCGAGGTGATCAATGAGGTGCAGGTCACCGAAACATCCAATTTGAAGGATATTGCCAAGGATCTGGCCGCCGCTGCACAGCTGCGGGCCAAGTTGATTGGTGATGCGGACATCTCCTCGCTGAATTATTCCATTGATGTGGTCAATGGCATTGTCTATCTGTCCGGCGTGGCTGAGACAGAGGCCGAGCGCGAACGGGTCATCGCCCATGCGCGTGAATTGCGCTTTGCCAAAAAGGTCTTCAATTATATCCTTTTATCCAGCGACAAGCGGGACTGATTTTTCTGTTATGACCGCTTCTGCCTTACGGGTTGCTATTCAGATGGATCCCATAGAGGGGGTCGATATTGCCGGTGATACCAGCTTCCGGCTGGCCTTGGAGGCGCAGAGCCGCGGCCATATCCTGTTTGTTTATCAACCAGATAGCCTATCCTGGCAGCAAGGCAGGCTGCGCGCCAGAGCCAGCCAGGTGCAGCTGCGCGATGAGCCGGGCAACCATGTCACCGCTGCGCCGCCGGAATTGCTGGATTTGGCCAGCATGGATGTGCTGCTGATGCGCCAAGACCCGCCCTTTGATATGAGCTATATTACCGCCACGCATCTGCTGGAACAGCTCAGCGGCCAGGTGCTGGTGGTCAATGATCCGGTCTCGGTGCGGAATGCGCCGGAAAAGCTGCTGGTCACGCAATTTTCTGATCTGATGCCGCCGACCCTTATCAGCCGTGATGCTGAACAGATAAAAGCCTTTCGGGCTGAATATAAGGATATCATCATCAAACCCCTGTTCGGCAATGGTGGGGCCGGTGTGTTCCGGCTGCGGGATGGGGATGAGAATATTCATTCGCTGATGGAAATGTTTTTTGCCCAATCGCGCGAGCCGGTGATGGTGCAGGCCTATTTGCCAGAAGTCCGGCAAGGCGATAAGCGTATCATTCTGATTGAGGGCGAGGCGGCCGGGGCGATTAACCGGGTGCCAGCTGAGGGCGAGGCGCGATCCAATATGCATGTTGGCGGTCGCGCTGAAGCCTGTGAAATGACCGCGCGGGATCTGGAAATCTGCGCGGCGATTGGCCCGCTGCTAAGAGAACAGGGGCTGATTTTTGTCGGCATTGATGTGATCGGCAACTGGCTGACTGAGATTAATGTGACCTCGCCGACCGGCATCCGCGAGATTGAGAATTTCACCGGTGTGAATCTGGCAGCCGCCACCTGGCAGGCGATAGAAAAACGGCTGGCGGGTCACGCCTGAAGCGGGCGCAAGCGATAGGAAATCGCCTCTGCCATATGGAGTGTGTCTATTTCCTCTGCCACGGCGAGATCGCGGATGCTGGCAGCGACCCGCAGGATTTTGTGATAGGCGCGGGCTGAGAGTTTTTGCTGATCCAGCGCCTTTTTCAATAGCTCCAGCGCGGCGGCTGAAATGGCCATCTGCCGATCCAGCTGGTCCGGGCTGAGGCGGGCATTCACCAACGGCATATCGGGGCTGATGCGACGGCCAGCCATTTTTTCCCGTGCTGCCAGAATCCGGCCCTGAATAGGGGCGGATGGCTCTGCCCGGCTGTTATCGAGCAGCTGGTCTGCGCTCAGCTCTTCTATATCCAGAATGATATCAAAGCGATCCAGCATCGGCCCGGAAACGCGTGACATATAATTGCGCCCGCAATCCGGGGCCCGGCTGCAGGCCCGCGCCGGGTCCGACAGATAGCCACAGCGACACGGATTCATCGCAGCAATCAGCTGAAACTGGGCTGGATAGCGGATATGGTTATTGGCTCTGGCAATGACCACCTCTCCTGTTTCCATGGGCTGGCGCAGCGAATCAAGGGCCGGACGGGCAAATTCGGCCAGCTCATCGAGAAAGAGAACGCCGCGATGCGAGAGCGAGATTTCCCCCGGACGCGCTTTCTGGCCACCGCCGACCAAAGCCGCCATAGAGGCGGAATGATGCGGTTCACGAAAAGGCCGCTCAGTTACCAACCCTTCATCGGGCGGCGCTTCGCCAACCAGCGAATGAATCATGGTGACTTCCAGCGATTCCTCTGCCGTCAGCGGCGGCAACAGCCCGGGCAGCCTGGCTGCCAGCATGGATTTTCCAGCTCCAGGCGGGCCAATCATCAACAGATTATGACCACCCGCCGCCGCGATTTCCAAAGCCCGTCTGGCGGTTTCCTGGCCTTTCAGCTCAGCCATATCGCGCACCCGCCGCGTCTGGGTGACCGGCTTTTGCACCGGCGCAGGCAGCAGCTGATGGCCGCGCAGATGATTGATCAGGGCCGGCAGGTTGGGGGCCGCGATGATCTCCCGCCCCTCTGCCCAAACCGCTTCTGGCCCATTGGCAGCCGGACAGATCAGACGCAGATTTTCCGCCGCCGCCGCGATAGCCGCAGGCAAGACCCCGGCTACCTGCAAAATAGACCCATCCAGCGACAGCTCTCCCATCACCAACGCATCTTCTGTCAGATCAGTGGGCAAAGCTCCCATCGCGACCAAAATGGCCAGCGCAATAGGCAGGTCAAAATGCGCGCCCTCCTTGGCCACATCTGCTGGCGAGAGATTGACCGCGATCCGCTTGGGCGGCAGGGCCAGCCCCATAGAGGACAGGGCAGCCCGCACCCGTTCACGCGATTCCGTCACCGCCTTGTCAGCCAGCCCGACAATCTGCATGGAGGGAAGGCCGGAGGCCATATGCACCTGAACTGATACAGAAAGGGTCTCAATGCCACGAAAGGCAACCGTGTGAAGATTGGCCTGCATAAAAATCAGTTTCCGGTTGTGAATTTGGTCAAGACTTATGACCTGCCATTCTTGTCACATAGCGGATAAGGGACAGCCAGACCAGAGGTTTTTTCTCTGATATTTTCTGTGGGTGTTTTTTGTGGGTTATTTTCTCCGGGGTATTTTCGCTGGCCAATTTTTTACCAGTGATTTTTTTATCGGGCAGTTGCCTGCTCAGCGGGCGCGCAGCGGGCCGATAGGCTCCCCGCCCAGAATATGCACATGCAGATGCGGGACTTCCTGATGGCCATGCGCCCCGATATTGGACAAAAGCCGCCAGCCGCTGGCATCCACCCCGGCCAGCTTGGCAGCCCGGCCAACCGCCCGCACAAAGGCAGCCTGTTCGGTTGCGCTGGCATGGGCGGCAAAATCATCCCAATCCACAAAAGCGCCTTTCGGGATTACCAGCAGATGCACCGGAGCTTGCGGGTTAATATCGCGAAAGCAGAGCGTATGCTCACATTCATCCAGCTTGTCACAGGGAATTTCCCCACGCAGGATACGGGCAAAAATATTATCCTCATCATAGGTTTTTGCGGACATGGCTCCCTGTCTCCTGTCAGTCTAGCGCGGTTTGCGGGCGGCTTTTTCAGCATGGCCGGATTGGCCCATACGCTTGGCAAGCTCGGCCCAGACCTGTTGCGGGGTCACCCCGGCAGCAGCCCAGAGGATCAGCAAATGATAGAGCAGGTCGGCTGATTCGCGGCTGATGCCCGCCTTGTCGCCTTTCAGCGCCTCAATGATGGTCTCGGTTGTTTCCTCAGCCAGCTTGCGCGCCGGCTTTTCCGGGGCCGCCGCCAGCAGCGCAGCCGAATAGCTTTCCTGCGGGTCAGCATTTTTACGCGCTTCAATGATTTGCCAGAGCTCATCCAGAATATGGGTGCTCATTCCTGTCTCTCCCCGTTCAGCCAAGCCGCCGCACCGGCACACCGGCATCCTGCATGGCTTTTTTTGCCTGATCAATGGTGAATTGGCCAAAATGGAAAACCGAAGCGGCCAGCACAGCAGAGGCATGACCCTTTGTAACAGCCGCGGCGAAATCTTCCGGCTTGCCAGCCCCGCCAGAGGCGATCACCGGAATCGGCACCGCATCGGCCACTGCCCGGGTCAGTGCCAGATCAAACCCGTCCTTAGTGCCATCGCCATCCATTGAGGTCAGCAATATCTCGCCAGCTCCCAGCGCCGCCGCCAGCTCAGCCCAGACAACCGCATCCATTCCAGTCGGCCGCCGCCCGCCATGGGTGAAAACCTCAAACCAGCCAGCGTCATTGCGCCGTGCGTCTATCGCCAGCACCACACATTGGCTGCCAAACCGATCAGCCGCGCGGGCCAGCAAATCCGGGTCCGCCACGGCAGCGGAATTGACCGATACCTTATCCGCCCCAACCAGCAACATACGCCGAAAATCCTCAACCGCGCGGACACCGCCGCCAACCGTTAACGGCATGAAACATTGCTCAGCCGTGCGGGCGATCACATCATAGATGGATTCGCGCCCTTCATGGCTGGCGGTAATATCCAGAAAGCACAGCTCATCTGCACCTGCCGCATCATAGAGCCGGGCCTGTTCAACCGGATCGCCGGCATCGACCAGATCAACGAAATTCACCCCTTTGACCACTCGGCCGGCATGCACATCCAGACAGGGGATAACACGCGCGCAGAGCATTACACAGACCCAGTCTTTTGCCCGGCCACTTGTCCAGCCACTTGCAGGGCGCGGGCCAGATCCAGCCGCCCGTCATAAATCGCCCGGCCGGTTATCACCCCGTCCAGCCCCTTATGGGCCAGCGCGGCACAGGCTTCAATATCGGCCAGGCTGGCCACCCCGCCAGAGGCGATCACCGGAATATCCAGCTGCTCGGCCAGCGCCGCGCTCGCCTCAGCATTGACACCGGTCAGCGCGCCATCGCGGGAAATATCTGTGAAAATCAGGGCGGCCACCCCGCAATCCTCAAAGCGGCGGGCCAGTTCCAGAACCGGCACGGTGGATTCTTCCAGCCAGCCTTCGGCGGCGATCATGCCGCCACGCGCATCGGCCCCGACCGCGATCCGGCCGGGAAAGCCGCGCGCCGCCTCTCTGACCAGCTCTGGATCTTTCAAGGCGGCGGTGCCCAGAATAACCCGCTCAACCCCACCAGACAGCCAATCCTCTATCGCCTGCAGCGAGCGTAGGCCGCCCCCCAGCTGAATTTTTGCACCAGTTTTGACAATCTCGGCAACCGCCTCATTATTGGCGGATTTGCCCTGCAAGGCGCCATCCAGATCCACCACATGAATCCAGCTGCAGCCAATGGCTACAAATTCGGCGGCCGTGGCGGCCGGGTCCGGAGCATAAACCGTCATCTGGTCAAAATCGCCATATTTCAGGCGCACCCCCTGACCATCTTTCAAATCAATCGCTGGATAAATCTGCATGACGCGCTTCCCTAAAGCAATTTGGTAAAATAATAGCCGGCCACAAACTCCCCATCAATCAGCGCATAATGGGGATGTGTGCCGAATTTCTGAAAGCCGCGCGCTTCAAAGGACTGAATCGCACGATCCTGCGAAGCGCGCACATCCAGATTAATCACCTTGAACCCTTCGGAACGGGCAAAATCCTCAGCCTCAGCAACCAGCTTTGCCGCCAGCCCGTGCCCGCGTGCCCAAGGTGCCAGAAAAAAGGTCGTCAACTGGCACGATAGCCCCTGTGCCTCATTGCTGCGATGCGGGCGGATAATCTGGCAAGACCCGGCAATCACCATATCCAGCTTGCCGATAATCAGGCTGCGTTCCGGGATCAGCAGCACGCCGCGCCAATAATCTTCCAGCACATTGCGGGGCGGCGGGGCCAGCCAGCCAAAGCCGCCGCCAGCCTCTATCGCCTCTTCGGTCGCATCACATAATTCAGACAGATCATTGGCAGACAGATCGGTTGCTGTTTCCAATGTGATTCGCGGGCCTTTTTGCTGTTTTTGCGGGCTCATGGCCTAGGGCCTCCAATTCAGAAATCCGGTCAGCAAAGCCTGTCCGGCCTGCTGGCTTTTTTCCGGGTGAAATTGCGTGCCCAGCATAGTATCACGCCCGGCCATGGCGGTGACCGGCTGGCCATAATCGGCGCTGGCCAGCAAATCAGAACTGTTTGCCAGCTGCAGATGCCAGGAATGGACAAAATAGACCATGTCATGTTTCTGCATCGCCTGACAAACCGGGTGGTCAGGCTGTTGAAGCTGCAACCTGTTCCAGCCCATATGCGGAATCTTGAGCGGCTGGCCCTGCGAATCCGTGCCGCCCACCAGCGCCCGCACCTCACCCGGCAGCCAGCCAAAACCAGGGGTTGGTTGGCCCTCATAGCCGATATCTGCCATCAGCTGCAGCCCAACACAAATGCCCAAAAAAGGCACGCCGCGCTGACGCACCGCTTCCTGCAGCGCCTCTATCAAGCCCGGCGCCCGGTCGAGCCCGGCGCGGCAATCTGCAAAATGGCCGACCCCGGGCAGGATGATGTAATCTGCCTGCCGGACAGCCTCAGCATCCGAGACCACCGACACCGCTACCGGATCGGCCAGCGCCCCGGCCGCCCGCCGCACCGATTGCTCAACCGAGCGCAAATTGCCGGAACCATAATCAAGGATTGCCAGCTTCATTGCCTACTCACAAGCTGCCGCCCAGCGTCCCCTTGGTTGAGGGAATCTGGTCCGGCATACGCGGGTCGATTTCCGCTGCATCCCGCAGGGCACGGGCCAGCGCCTTGAAACAGCTCTCAACAATATGATGCGTGTTCACGCCGTAGAAATTTTCCACATGCAAGGTAATGCCAGCCCCCATGGCAAAGGCCTGAAACCATTCGCGGAACAATTCGGTCTCCATCGTGCCGAGCTTTTCGGCAGGCAGGCTGACCCGCCAGATCAGAAAGGGCCGCCCGGACAAATCCAGAGCCACCTGCGAGAGACATTCATCCATCGGCAGCAGACAGGACGCGTAGCGTTTGATGCCCTTGCGGTCCCCCAGCGCTTCTTTCAGTGCCTGACCAATCGCCCAGCCGCAATCTTCGGTGGTGTGGTGATCATCAATATGCCGGTCGCCCACTGCTGTCAGGGTCAGATCCATCAGGCTGTGACGGGCCAGCTGCTCCAGCATGTGATCCAGAAAGCCGATGCCTGACTGGATGGTGCGCTGGCCGGTGCCATCAAGAGTAAGGGAGACAGAAATATCTGTCTCATTTGTCTTGCGCGTAACGCTGGCTGTGCGTGTCATTTTTTCCGATGCCTCATGCTTTTTGGACAATCTGCCTTTCGGCCACAGCTGACCATTTGACGACCCGATTTAACAGTTTGCACGCCATTTGACCAGACTTTCAAACAGCCTGGCTTTCTGTGGCAGTCGAGGCGGCTTTTTTGCCGCTTTTACTTTTCTGTTATTTTTCCTCTATTTCTTGTGGCAAATTATCGGCAATCGAGCCGCCTTCCAGCTCGGCCCGCAAAGCCTTATCCAGACGCTGGCAGGCAGTGTCATCAAGCCGGTCAATATTCTGCGCCAGCCGGTTAGCCAGCAAGATAGCAGGCGGGGCCAGCCGGCCGGATCGGATGCGCGGAGCCGGATGCGACAGCCCAGCCAGCATTTTCAGCTCTTCTGCCTGATCCCAAATCAGCCCCAGCCAGGCACATATCTGATCCACCAGGGCCGGTGAGGGCCGCCCCTTGCGGCCTCTCTCCAGAGCGGAAAGATAGGCCGGTGTCACGCCCAGAAAATCAGCCTGCTGTTGCATGGTGCGTTTCTTCGCAGCACGCAATTCACGCATTTTCACACCAAACGGGGTCATTTTTCCACCCGCTCACGGCGACGCCGCAAGCGCACATAAAGCGCGCCATCCCCGCCATCCTGTCCGGTTGCCTGTTCCAGCGCCAGAATCCGGTCAGCCAGAGGCGGTTGTTTCAGCCATGCCGGCACCTCACGGCGCAACACCCCTTCACCAGACCGCCCCTTGCCAGTGATGATCAGCAAGGTGCGAAACTGTCTGGCTTCTGCCTGTTCAATAAAGCGCAGCAAACGGTCATGGGCTCTGGCCACCGTCATGCCATGCAGATCAAGGCTGGCATCAATTTCAAAGCCGCCGCGCTTCATCAGGCGGCGCGAGCGGTTATCGAGACCGGCCTGCTGGCCGAGGCGCAAATCAGCTGGCTGGCGTGTTGGCGGCGTGTCTGCCACTTGCCGGCTGACAGATTGCATCGCTTGCTTGCGGGCTGGTTTTTGCTCTGTATCTGGAGCGGTTTTTGCTTTTGGCGCGGGCCGCGGCGGTATCTTGCGTTTTTTTAGCGGCCGCACCCCGGCGGCCAGTTTTTGCCAAGCCTGATCATCTGTCAGGGCCGATGGCGATGCGGGTTTGAGGGCTGATTTTTGCCGATCAGTCATCGTCTCCGGCTCTGGTTTCAACCAGTTTCCAATTCGGATCAGATAATTGAGTGTCGCGTTCAAACACCCAGATATCCGTCATTTTTTCCTGCTCAATGCTTTCCTCATCGATCAGCTTGCCAGCCGAATCGGTCAGCCGGCGGGTCTGCACTGAGACAAAACGCACGGTAACCGTGGCAATGCCATTCACCACCTCACCATCCAGCAAGGTGACCTCTTGCAGATCATCCACGCTGATCACAAGCTGTTCATCATTTTTGTTGCGCGCGCGAATCGACTCGGAAAACTCTTCCATCAAATCAAAGCTGAGCAGGCGGCGCAGCTGCGCCAAATCGCCCTCGGCAAAGGCCTGCAAAATCATCTGGAAGGCGGCTTTTGCGCCCTCGCCAAAGCTGTCCTCAGAAAAGCCGGCATCATATTTGCGCACCGCAGCCAGCCCGCTGCCCGATGGCAGCTCCGCCTCGGCATTGGTGGGATCCCGCAGCGGCACAACATTATCCTGAGCCGCGCCTTCCTGTGCCTCATCCTGGTCACGCTTTATGCGAGAGCGCTGCGGCTGTTCAAAACCGTCGCGGCTACCCAGAATGGAGCGCAAGCGTGTGATCAAAAAAATCGCGATGATCGCGAAGATCAGAATATCGACAAAGGGCATCTGGCTCCCCATATAAGTTTAGTTAGCGCCCTGACGGCTGGTTTTTGCCCATCAGCACTGGCGGTCTGCTCTTATTAGAGATAGGGTGTGACGAGCAAAAGGGCAAGAAAGGACTGAAAAAATGCCCGCCATAAATTTTCTGCCAACGCCGCTGCTGGCTCTGCTTGTCTTCATTTTGTACGGCTGGATAGAATTTGAAGCCTTTTTCCTGATCGGTGATATGCTGGGCGGCCTGCTGACCTTTGTCGGTATTTTTGTGACTGCTTTTTTCGGTCTCTGGCTGTTGCGCCGCCTGTTTGCCTTTATTCTGGCCGATCTTCAGGCCAGCTTGCTGTCTGGACAGGCGGGCACCGGCGCATTGCTGGATGGGGTTGGATTGCTGGCTGGCGCATTTTTGATGCTGCTGCCCGGCTATGTGACCGATTTTCTGGGCCTGCTCTGTTTTCTTCCCGGGATCAGGCGGCTGGTCGGCCAGTTTCTGTTTTCCCGCTTTGCCAAGGGCCGGATGGCCAGCTTTATGGCCAGCCGTATGCAGGGCGGATCAGCCCGAAGCACCCCGGATGATCAGGCCAGCCAGCGCCCGGCAGCCAGGCAGGTCATTGAAGGGGATTGGCAGGAAAAGGACTGAGCCTTGCGGCATCAAAACTGTCCTTTAACATTTTTATTCAATTATTAACTGTGTTAATTTTCCGGGTTTTGAATAACGGATGAACAGCCCATAAACGGCAAAACTGAAGGAATCTGAACAACCTTTTATTACTTGCAAGGAGACTGGCATGGCCAAGAAACCCGCCAAAAAATCGGCACCAAAAGCAGCCCCGGCAACCGATCAAACAACTGATCAAACAACCGATCAAACAGCCGGACAGACAAGCGAACAGGCTGGTGCTGAAAACAGCCAGAGCGGCGCACAACAGGTGCCACGCCAGCTGGTCATGCACGCCCAATATGTCAAGGATCTGTCCTTTGAAAATCCCAACGCAGCAGAGGTGCTGGCCCAGAATGCCGGCCAGCCCAATGTCGATGTCGGGGTCAATGTCAATGCGGTCAAGCTGAATGATGAGCAATTTGAAGTATCCTTGCGGTTGACTGCTGATGCCAAGGCTGAGGAGACGCAGCTGTTTCTGGTAGAGCTGACCTATGCCGGGGTGGTCTCGGTGCAAGGTGCCAATGAGCAGGAAATCAACCCGATGGTGATGATTGAGGGGCCGCGCCTGCTGTTTCCCTTCGCCCGCGCGGTGATTGCCAATATCACGCGGGAAGGCGGCTTTTTGCCGCTGAATATTCAGCCGATTGATTTTGTGGCTGTCTATCGGGCCAATATCGCCGCCCAGCAGCAACAGGCCGCGCAGAACGGTCAAACCCAGCAATAGCCCGGTAATGGCCCAGCAATAGCCCGGCAATAGCCCGGCACCCAACCTTTTGATCTGCCTGATATGGCTGGCCTTATTTATCCAGCCATACTCTATTCATCCAGCCATATCGGGTCGGTCACTTTGGCCAGGAAGGCTTCCCAGGCGCGTTTTTCCTCTGGCTTTTCAGGATGCGGGCGCAGCGGGCGCAGCGGCCTGTCCCGGGCCAGCAGTCGAGCTAGCGCATCCGGCCCGTCTGAAGGGGTCTGTGCGGGATTGGCTATCGCCGTATCCGAAGCAAGTGGGCTGGCGGTTTTTTCGCTGTTTGTCTCTGCCCCCAGCAGATTGGGTTGCCGACCGCCTTTCAGCTCTATATAGACCTCGGCCAGCAAATCTGCATCTACCAACGCGCCATGCAAATCCCGGTGGCTGTTATCAATACCAAAGCGGCGGCAAAGCGCATCAAGAGAGGCTGGTGCGCCGGGATATTTGCGCCGGGCGATGATCAGCGTATCCACCAGCCGACTGTGATCCAGCGCGGGCAGGCTGAGGCGGGCCAGCTCGGCATTCAGAAAACCAGCATCGAACGGGGCATTGTGAATCACCAGCGGATCCTCGCCAATAAAATCCAGAAATTCGCCGGATATGGCCTCAAAAACAGGCTTGCCGGACAAAAATTCATCTGACAGCCCATGCACTTTTTCGGCCTCTGGATCGACCGGCCTTTCCGGGTTGATATAGAGATGCAGCCGGCGCCCTGTAGCCACCATATTGACCAGCTCCAGCGCGCCGATTTCCACAATCCGGTGCCCCTCTTCAGCTGACAGGCCGGTGGTTTCTGTATCCAGAACAATTTCCCGCATTATGCCTGCCTGTCCTCGCTGTTTTCGGGCCGCCTGAGCCTTGCCAGCCAACGGCGCAAGCGGCGGTTGGTTTCAGCATAGCCAAGCGCCGAGGGCAGGGCCAGATCCGCCAGTCTTTTTTTTGTCTCCTGCGGCATCTGTGCCCGCATGATGCCTGCCAGCTTTTCCGCATTCATCGCCGGGCGGGACAGGGCGCGTTTTTTTTGCACGCGCAACGGTGCCCAGACACAGATAACAAAATCACAAAACGCATCGCCGCCAGTTTCAAACAAAAGCGGCACATCCAGCACGACAAAACGGGCGCGGCGGCGGCGATGGCGGGCAAGAAAGCTATCCCGGTCGGCACTCACCAGCGGGTGCAGTATCGCTTCCAGCCGTCGGCGGGCGGGCGGGTCCTGAAACACCTTCTTGCCCAGTGCCGCCCGGTCAATCGCACCGGCCGCATCCGGCTGCAAGCCGAATTCAGCAGCGACAAGAGAGACTGCTGCCCCGCCCGGACCCAGCAGGCGATGCACACAGCCATCTGCATCATGCACAGGCAGGCGCAAGCGCCGACACATATCGGCCACTGTGGTCTTGCCGGTCGCAATGGACCCTGTCAGCCCAATAATCTGCATCACTCAGCCTGCCAAGCTTGCGGGGCCAGACCATATTCGCGCAGCTGGGCCAGCAATTCCAGCAGCGGCAAGCCCAATATGGCAAACCAGTCACCTGAAACCTGTTGCATCAGCTGGGCCCCCGGCCCCTCAATCTGATAGCAGCCCGGACTGTCCAAAACCGCGGCGCCCGCCAGGTCCAGATAGGTTTCTATGAGCTGCGGGTCAAGCGCACGCATGGTCAGGTGCGGACGGGCCAGATGGTGCCAGAGCCGCTTGCCCTGTTTGAGCAGAACCACCGCAGTGGCCAGCTCATGCGGGCGGCCGGAAAGCCGCGCCAGCTGGCGGGCGGCTGCGGCCCGGTCCGCCGGTTTGGCGAATAATTCCCCCGCACAAATCAGCAGCTGATCACAGCCAATGACCAGCGCGTCCGGGTGCCGGGCAGAAACGACCTCGGCCTTCAGCTCAGCCAGCAGAACCGCAATTTCCGGCAGTGGTAACCCCTCCGCCACAGCCCCGCCGCGCACTGCCTCTTCATCAATATTGGCAGGCTGGGCAGCAAAGCGCAGCCCGGCATTGGCCAGCATCTGCTGGCGTGTCTGGCTGGCCGAGGCAAGCAGAAGCGGAGTATCTGGCAGACCCCATTCTGCCTCAGGAGGCATGATTTTCCTCCCGCCAGATATTGTAATGGTGGATGATGGCAGCAGCGGTTTCTTCTACCGAGCGGCGCGTCACATCCAGGACCGGCCAGCCATTGGCATTGAACAGGCGGCGCGCCTCCTGCATCTCGCGGGTGACCTGGTCGAGATCAGCATAAATATCATTGCCTTCATCAGAGAGGTGCGCCAGCCGGTTGCGCCGAATCTGGGTCAGCCGTTTCGGGTCTGAAGCCAGCCCGACGACAAAAATCTGCAACCCGTTCAGATGCTCAATCGGGAAAGGCACCCCCGGAACCAGCGCGTAATTGGCCACCCGGAAACCTCGATTGGCCAGATACATCGAAGTCGGGGTCTTGGAGGTGCGGGAGACGCCGATCAGCAGCATATCTGCGCCTTGCAGATTGGCCATATTCAGACCATCATCGTGGGTGACCGCAAATTCCACCGCTGCCATGCGCTCAAAATAGGCCTTATCCATGCGATGCTGCGCGCCGGGCCGGTTCATCTCTTGCGCGCCAAAAAGCGACCCGAGCAAGGCAACCACCGGGTCCAAGACAGAGAGATGCGGGATAGATTGCGCGCGGCAGACGGCTTCCAGTTCCTTGCGGATGGCTTGATCGACAACCGAGAACAACACCACCCCCTTGTCGCGTTCCAGCGATTTGGCCAGAACCTGCACATGTTCCGGGGTGCGCACCAAGGTCCAGATATGTTCACTGACCTGAACCTTGGGAAACTGTGCCAGGGCGGCACGGGCATATTGATGCACCGTCTCACCGGTGGAATCAGAAACCAGATGCAGATGAATAGTCTGTTCAGTCATGCTCTCTGACATAACAGGGACGGCCCGAATTGTCATCTATTGCTCCGATAAAAGCCTGCCAGAAAACAGTCGGGGAAATAGTGGGGAAAAAACTGTGGGGAAAACTGTTGGAAAAATGGGTCATAAGGGGACAGAATCCGTCCGGGCTGAAAATTATCCAGTTTATGCACAGCTGGCGGCCTGTTAAGACACAAGCGGGATAATACGGCGCAAGCGGGTCGTTAAAAACGGGGATAAGCAGGATAATCACCGGACAAGCAGGCTGGACAGGCTGGCCAGAATTGGGGATAAGTCTGTGAAGAAAAACCGAATAGGCTGGTTTCAGACGGTTTCTGCCATACAAACCACAAAATCTAATTTTATATAAATAAAGATATTAATATTTAAGGGACCGCACCCGATGCGACTGGTCAATCTGCTAAAAGGTGACAAAAACGCAGGACGCGCTCTATGGTTCATGCGTCAGGCCGGGCGCTATTTGCCTGAATACCGATCTGTGCGCGCTGAAATGCCGGATTTTATTTCTTTTTGCCTAAATCCGGAAAAAGCCTGTGAGGTTACCCTGCAGCCAATAGAGCGTTTTGATCTGGATGCGGCCATTATTTTCTC
>Ga0181579_10002495_pt1 | contig 14859 bp, 13 predicted proteins | sample 071ome_24_FD_132996 | JGI IMG/M metagenome (GOLD analysis project Ga0181579, IMG submission 132996) | Coastal salt marsh microbial communities from the Groves Creek Marsh, Skidaway Island, Georgia - 071402CT metaG (megahit assembly) | ecosystem: Environmental > Aquatic > Marine > Intertidal... | reverse complement strand
GGCGCGTTGTCGGAAAGCTTGAGCCAGCCCTTGATGGTCCGGTAGCCGAACCAGAGCCATGTCACCCCCGTCAGCAGACCGGCGAAGGGGATCAGGATTATGGTCGCCGCCAAGGCCGCCGAGATGATCGAGGCAATCAACATGATGCAAAAGGTACGGATCTGCCAGGTCGCGTGACTCTCCAGCCAGGTGCCACGAATATCCTCGCGCTTGAGAAAGGCCAGAACCGCGCCGAGCAGAGATGGAAACGCCGTCACCAGCGATAGGGCGTAGAGGCCGTAGACGATGTGAAAGGCGAGCCGGTCGTTTTCGGCGAGGCCGAGCTTGAACGGTAGCGCGCGTCGATGGGCGATGTCTTGGCCGGTGGTCATCGGTTCCCTGGACATTGTTCTCTCCAGCTCCTAGGTGGGTATACTCACGCCGCCGTTCAATCCTTCGTGTTCCCGCAAATCATCAGGGCGATCATCATGGTAAGCAACCCCGCCACGCCGGCGATCCCGAAAATCGACTTCTACAGCGATACGATCACCCGCCCGACCAAGGCGATGCGCCAGGCCATGGCCGAGGCCGAGGTCGGCAACGAGCAGGCCGGCGAGGATCCGACGGTCAACCGGCTCTGCGCCATGACGGCGGAACTTTTGGGCAAGGAAGCGGCGGTGTTTCTGCCTTCCGGCACCATGTGCAATCAGATCGCCTATCGTGTCTGGTGCGCGCCGGGACAGGAGATCCTGCTCGAGAAATCTTCCCACGCGCTACATTTCGAGGTCGGTGGGCTGGCGGCGAACGCGGGCGCGATGACCCGGACGATCGAGGGCAGGCGCGGTCTGTTTACCGCCGATCAGGTGCGCGAGGGTATCCGGGCGCCACACGGCCACCATACCCAACGCACCGCGCTGGTGAGCGTCGAGAATACCGCGAACATGGGTGGCGGCACGGTCTGGCCGATCGATCAGCTGCGGGAGGTCGCGGCGGCGGCGCGCGAACAGGGCATTCCCGTGCACATGGACGGCGCGCGCCTGCCTAACGCGGTGGTCGCGTCGAGCACCTCGGCGGCGGAATACGCCGCCGAGGTCGACAGCGTCTGGATCGATCTCTCCAAGGGGCTCGGCTGTCCCATCGGCGCGGTGCTGGCGGGAACCGAAGCCTTTATCGACAAGGTCTGGAGCTTCAAACACATGTATGGCGGCGCCATGCGCCAGGCGGGCATCATCGCCGCCGCCGGGGTTTATGCCTTCGAGCACCATGTCGATCGTCTCGCGGAGGACCACGCCAATGCCCGGCGGTTGGCCCAAGGTCTCGCCGAGATCGAGGGGATCGCGGTCAATGCCAACGAGATCGATACCAACATGGTGTTCTTCGATGTCGCGGGCCTCGGCGCGACGGCGGCGGAATTCGCGGGACGGATGGCGCGCGACCACGACATCCGGATCGGTCCGATGGGGCCGACCTTGATCCGCGCGGTCACCCATCTCGACGTGGACGCGGCCGGGGTCGAGGAAACCATCGCCGCCGCGAAAACCGTCGCGAGCTCGCTGAAGGCCTAGCCGGGCGGAAGCCTCGCTTCGTGCCGTCGTCCTGGCGCAAGGCAGGACTTCTGGACGGTTACGCTAGCCTGGACAAACTCAGGCACGTGGCCGGTATCAAGGCCCTGCCGTTCACCAGGGCGACGCTCGGGGACCATGTATTGGAAGGCGATGCATTGGGTGGCTGGGTGGCATGATCGCGCCTTGCCTAGACCGGCTTGTCGCCCTTGATTGTGACCCGATAACCGCGGCGGACCTCGGGATAGTAGTCCCACATGGCGTGATGCAAGGCGCATCGGTTGTCCCAGAACGCGACGGAATGCTTTTCCCACTTGAACCGGCACTGAAAGTTCGGCTTGGCGATGTGCTGGAACAGGAAGTCGAGGATCGCCCGGCTTTCATCCTTGGGCAGGCCGACAATGTTCTGGGTGAAGATCTTGTTGACGTAGATCGCCTTCTTCCCAGTTTCGGGATGGGTGCGGATCACCGGATGCTCGTTGGCCGGAAACACCTTGGTCGGATCATAGATACCGGCCCGCTTGGCCCGGTCGATATAGTTCGGGCCGCCGTCATGCACCGCCGTCAGGCCGCCCAGGAAGGCCTTCATCGGCTCGGACAAGGCGTCATAGGCCGCGTACATGCTGGCGAAAAGCGTATCGCCGCCGCCGCTCGGCGGGATCTCGAACAGGCGTAGGATACTGCCCATCGGCGGTTCGGCGTCGCAGGAGACATCGCTGTGCCACTCGTCGCCGTTGACCCGCGAGGAATGCGGCCCGTTATTGATGTAGAGAATCTCGGGATGCCCCTCCAAGCCGTTGCGATCACGCGCCGGGTGGATGTGCAGGTCGCCGAACTGGCGCCCGAAATCCTTTTGCTGGTCGACCGTCATGTCCTGATCGCGGAAGAAGATCACGAGATGATCGCGCAGCGCCTGCTTGACCACGCCGAGCTCGTTATCCGATAGCGGCTTCGAGAGATCGACACCGGAGATTTCGGCGCCGATCAGTGGCGTAACGGGTTTGATATCCAGGGCGGTGGCCATCAAGAATGTCCTCGGGTCTAGCTACGATCGGGGAAGTTTAGGCGGCTTGGATGGATTTGTCAGGCTTCGCCGACTGGATAGCCGTGAATGCCGAGGATATGCTCGGTCCCCGACCGAACACTCTATGTCTCACTCCAAGGGGAACCACGGATCATGCGCCTCACGCCCGAACAATTGGATGGTTTCAACCGGGATGGTTTCCTGTTCCTGCCCGGATTGTTCCGCGGCGACGAGATCGCCGTCCTCAAGGAGCATATGAAGGCCGTGGTCGCCGGCGACGGGCCGGAGATCCTACGGGAACGCGGCAGCGACGCGGTGCGATCGGCGATCGCCCCGCATCTTCGGGACGAGATTTATCGGCGTCTCAGCCTGCATCCGAGATTGGTCGAACCGGCGCGTCAAATTCTCGGCGGCGAGGTCTATCTGCATCAATTCAAGATCAACGCCAAGGAAGCCCAGGACGGAGAGATCTGGCATTGGCATCAGGACTATCGCACCTGGTACGAGGATGACGGCATGCCGGAACCGGATGTGATCAACGCCACCGTGTTCCTCGACGACGTGACGGAGTTCAACGGGCCGATGATGTTCATACCCGGCTCTCATGCCGGCGGGCGGATCGACTCGGACGTGGAATTCGAGCGCGTGCCCGGCTATGGACGACTCTCCGCCGACGCGGTGGGCAGCCCCTATTCCAAGCAAACCATCAACGCCATGATCGAAAAGCAGGGCATCGTCGCGCCGAAGGGACCGGCGGGCTCGACGATCTTTTTTCACGGCTGCACGGTGCACGGCTCGGCGCCCAACATGTCGCCCTGGGGGCGGGCGATGGTGTTCTCCAGTCTCAATCGCGTGGAAAACCATATCCGGCGCCCGACCCGCCCGGATTTCCTGGCTCTCCAGGATTTCACGCCCCTGGTGTCGATCGCCGATGACTGTCTGATCGCGCCCTGAAGGAGGCGTGATCAACCCATGGCCGAGGGGGTCGGCGCGCGGTTCGCTTGCGCCGGACGGCGGAGGCATCAATACTGTTTTTTCATGAAACGGATGGCATCGCGTGGAGGTCATCGCCAGGAGGTTATCAGATGAGCACGCGGGAAAATCAAACGGGCTTCACCCTCGAGGGCCTCAAGGTTCTGGTCATTGGCGCGCGCCAGGGGATCGGGCGGGCGGTCGCCGAAACCTGCGCCGCCCAGGGCGCGTCCCTTATCCTCGCGGATATCGAGGAGCCCTCCGGTCCGGCGCGGATCATCGAGAGCAAGCATGGCGGCACGATCGTCACCAAGGCTTGCGATATCGCCGATCGGGCGGCGGTGGATGCCCTGGCGGCGGAACTCGACGCCGAGGGCCTCGCCCCAAACGCGGTCGCGCTGACCGCCGGGATTACCCGATACAACGACTGGATCGACGCCGATCCCGAATCCTGGGACGCGGATACCGACGCGATCTTCAACGTCAACATGCGCGGGCCGATCAATATCGCCCGCGCCTTCCTGCCGAGAATGCAGGCCCAGGGATGGGGCCGGCTGGTTCTGGTCGGCTCGATCGCGGGTCGCATGGGCGGGGTGACCTCCCAGCCGCACTACGTCGCCAGCAAGGGCGGTGTGCACGCGATGACCCGTCTTCTGGCGGCGAAATACGCCAGGTCCGGCGTTTTGGTGAACGCCGTGGCGCCGGGGCCGACGCGGACCCAGATGACCGAGGGGCGTGATATCGACGCCGAGGGTTTTCCGCTCGGACGCCTGCTGGAGCCGGACGATATCGCCTGGCCGATTACCTTTCTTCTATCACCGACCTGTTCCGGCATGGTCGGGACGGTGCTGGATGTGAACGGCGGCATTGTATTTTCCTAACTTCTGATCAAAGGCCTGACATGAGCAAACTTTTCGACCTGACCGGGCGCGCCATTCTGGTGACCGGGGCGTCCCGCGGGATCGGCTTCGCGATGGCGGAGACCTTGGCCCAGCACGGTGCGGCGGTAGTCTTGAACGCCCGCGACCCGGAGGCCCTGGAAGCCAAGGCCGAAGCAATCCGCGCGCAAGGCCTAAAGGCCGAGATCGCGACCTTCGACGTCACCGACGCCGACGCCTCGCGCGAGGCGCTGGAGCGGATCGACCGGGATCACGGGCGGCTCTACGGCTTGATCAATAACGCCGGCGTACAGCATCGCAGCCCGATCCTGGAGTTCACCACCGCCGATTTCGAGCGGGTGGTGTCGATCAACCTCACCTCCTGCTTCACCAATAGCCGCGAGGCCATCCGCCTGATGACCCCGCATGGCGGCGGGCGGATCATCAACACCGTCTCGATGCTCGGGCCCCAGGCGCGCCCGACCGTGCCGGCCTATATCGCCGCCAAGGAAGGGCTGCGCGCCATGACCCGGGCCTTGGCGGTCGAGGTCGGCGCGCAAGGCATTCTGGTGAACGCCATCGCGCCGGGCTATATCGCGACTGAGTTGAACCAGGCGCTGCTCGACAACAAGGAGTTCTCGGACTGGGTCGTCTCCAAGACCCCGGCGGGCCGTTGGGGCCAACCGAGCGAGCTTGGCGGCGGCGCGGTCTTCCTGATGTCCGAGGCCGGCGCCTTCGTTAACGGACAGATCCTGTCCATCGACGGCGGCATGAGCGTTCAGGTCTAGGATGGAAATCAGGGGTAGCGTGTGATGACGGACGAGATTTACGGTTTCATCGGGCTCGGCAACATGGGCCGGCCGATGGCGCGCAACGCCAAGGCCAAGGGGCTCGCGATGATCGTGCATGATCTCGCCGGCACCGCCGACCGGGCGCCGGAGGGAGCGGAGATCGCGCAATCGAATGGCGAGGTAGCGCGCCGGGCCGGGGTGATCGCGCTCTCCCTGCCGACGGTGGAGGCGAACCGCGCGGTGGTCAACGAGATCGCCGAGGCGGGCAACGCGGGCTCGGTCGTTATTGATACCTGCACCATCGGTCCAGAAGCAGCGGCGGAGAACGCGGCGATCCTGAAGGCCGCCAGTATCGACTATGTGGACAGTCCGATCTCCGGCCTCAAGTTCCGGGCCGAGGAAGGCACCTTGGCCAGCATGACGGCCGGAAGCATCGAGGCGGTGGAACGCGCGCGGCCCCTGATCGAGGGCTATTCCCGTGTCCTCTATCACGTTGGCCACGACGCGGGGCAGGGTCAGCGGATGAAGGTGGTGAACAACGCGCTATGCATCTCCGCCTATGTCACGACCTCGGAAGCGCTGGCCTATGGCGAGAACGGCGGCCTCGACATCGACACCATGCTGGAGGTGGTGAACGCCAGTTCAGGCATGAATTTCGCGACCTCGACGATCTTCCCCAAATACGTCGCGACCGGTGACTATGACGGCTCCGGCGCCGAGGCGCATATCGTCAAGAAGGATATTGGCCTGTTCGTCTCCGGTTCCGAGACCGAGGGCACCCCGAACGCCGCGATCAAGCGCGCCTTCGAGGTCGTCGCCGACTTCGCCGCCGCCGATCCGCTTCAGGACCAGATGCGGATCTATCCCTTCGTGCGCGACCGCAAGGGGTGAGGCGCGAAACCGCTCCCTTGGGGGGAATCACATCGCCTTCGCGCCGTCGGCGCCCTGGGCGGTGAAGATCGAGCCGTAGCCGATTTCCTCCCAGTTCGGCGGCACCGGGCAGGGTCGGGGGTCGACATGGGAGAAGCGCGCCGGGGCGCCGCGAACGATCTCTCCGGTTCTTGTCGTCGGCGAGGGCGGCGGCATCCAGGCGAAGGCATCGGCGGAACTGTAGACATAGAGCGCCATGGGCCGGACCTCGGTCGAGCTGTTGGCGCGCGAGCCGTGCAGGGTCCGGCAGTTGATCGCCACCAGGCTTCCGGGCCCGCCCAGCGCCTCGACGCCGGCGGCGGTATCCACGGTCTCGAGATCCGCGTCGGACACCGTTCCGGTCCAGGTGCCGTTGCCGTCGGTATGAAAGAAGAGCGGTCCGTCATGACTGCCCGGCACACAGATCAACGGGCCATGCGCCGAGGTCACTTCGCCCAGATGCACGCCCAGGGTGACCGGGCTGTAATTGGTGTGCGGCCAGGCCGGGATGTCCTGATGCCATTTCACGATCTCGCCGGCGCCAGGCCATTTGTAGTTCAGCTTGGCGCTGTGAAATTTCACATCCGGGCCGACCAGATCGGCGGCGATATCAGGCAAGGGTGAGGTTTCCGAAGACGCGAACTCCCAGAACACCGGGTCGCGGTCGACAAGCTTTCTCAAGCGACGGACATGGGGCCGGTCCGGGCTGTGTTCGGGGCCGATGTCGAAAGCGTCGTTGGAGGCCGAGACGCCGCGGCTCTCGTCGAGCAGCCGCTCGGAGGTCGCTTGCAGCCGTTCCAGCCAATCCGCCGGGATCACGCCCTCGACGGTTACGAATCCGTCCCGGAAATAGGCCTCGCGCTGGTCCGTGGTAAGCACCCGCGCGGGATGCGAGAGAATGTTTTCGGGTGTCATGTTCGCCTGCTCCGCCAAGCACGGGTCACGGGCAAATGCCGTGTCCCATCCGAGCCCATGGTATCGCGGATTTACCGACGACGAGGAATTGGGCGACCGCCAAGCCTCGTATATCAGCCCGCTGATTGCACGGATCGGCGGATTGGAACACCATTGGCGCGATAAGAGTGGCTTGAACACGGGCGTTTCGCGCCGCCGGCTCTCGGCGGATCGGAACCACCCAGGCGCCAGGGAGGCAGGCGGATGCAAAAGCTTACCGAAAGACAACGCACGGATTGGGCCATCGACGGCTATATCGTGGTGGAAAACGCGCTTTCGCCGGACGAGGTGGCGATGTTCTCGGAAGAGATCGATCGGATGCGCGCCCGGCCCGGCTGGGAGCCGGTGTCCGGGATGCTGCCGCGCGGGCATTACGGGTGGGTCGACAAGTGTCCGGACCAGAACCCCGACGCCTTCATGGATCGCCGGGATATACTGCCCTATCACCAATGCTTTATCGATCTAATCGACAGGCCGAACGTGTTCGATCTGATCGTCGACATCATGGGGCCGAACATCCTGTTCAGCATGTCCCAGGCGATTGTTCGAGGCTCGGGCGACGGGTTTCCGGGCTACACCCATACCGATGGCGGCGAGGGCCAGCGCGAGGTTCGGGTGACCGAAACCAGCCGCCCGATCGCGGTCAAGGCGATGTATCTGCTCTCGGACGTGGAAGGGCCGGACAGCGGCAATTTCACGGTCTTTCCGGGAAGCCACATGCGACCGATCCAGTTTGACCGCGATCCCCCGGTGGGGCCGCACACGCCGGGGGCGGTGCAGCTGAACGGCAAGGCGGGCGACTGTTACATCTTCTCGCACGCGCTGTGGCACGGGCCGGCGCCGAACAACTCCGGCAACGGGCGCAAGACGCTGCTCTATAACTACTGTCAGATGTTCATGCGCTGTTACGATTTCGACAAGACACCCGACGTCGCCCAGCGCGCGACACCTCGGCAACGCCGGTTGTTGGGTGATCTCGGGTATGATTTCCGGCCCGGCTCTTATTTCTACGTGCCGGACGATCAAACCGAAGTGATCACGGGGGCCGGAGCCTAGTCATACGAGGGTTCCGCGTGGTTGACGGCGGCGCCGGTACCCCCACCGCGCTGTGCCGTCCCACCCTCCCATAACCGTCGCCCAGGCGAAGGCCAGACGACGGAGAGATTGGGTCGCGCGCCTATTCCGCAACCGTGTCCAAGGGCTCGGTCGGCAGTCCCATGGCGCACCAGGCGGAAATTCCACCCTCCAGATTACGGGCGTCCAAACCCTTGCCGCGGAGAGCCGCGGCGGTGTCCTGGCTGACCCAAGCCCCATGCATGCAATAGACCACGATCCGGCGGTCCCGCGGCAAGTGGTCGGCCCAATCATCGACCTCCCTCATGTTTCGCCACGCCGCGCCGGGCAGCCGATCGCGGAGCCGATCCGCGGGTAGGCGAACATCGAGTACCATGGGCGCGGTTTCGGGATGGTTCAGGGCCTCGTTCAGCCTGTCGACGCTTAGTGCCGGAAGGGCTTGCATCTCGCGCGCTGGGGACTCCCGAGGCGCTTTTCCAAGCACGCCATGAAATCGCGCCGCGACGGCAGTCCAATTAATATTCCTCATGAAGGCATCGATATAGGAACCGGCATCCGCGCCGAAATCCATGTGGTAGGCGTGCTCGTACATGTCCAGGACAAGGATGGGCACCGCGCCGGCGAGAGCTTGGGCGTGATCCCCCACCGATTGATTCACAAGCCGGCCAAGCCGCGCGGACCAGCACAGCAGCACCCAGCCGGATCCGCCGCCCAGCGCCCCGGCCATGGCGACGAATTCCCCGCGCCACGCCTCAAGCGAGCCGAAGTTCCGGATCAGGGCGGCGGCGAGGACTTCGTCTTCCGGGTCGCCGCCCGGTCCGCCGAGGCTATCAAAGCAGATTTCGTGCAGAATCACGGAGCCTGCGGTGATCAACTGTTCGCGTTTGAGGCCGTTGATGTCGAACCCTGATGCTTTCGCGAAGTCCATGGTCTTCAAGCGGGCATCGATCGCGTTCAACCGGCGAACCGCGCCGCCGTAATTGTTCTCGTAGTGGCTCTCCATCAGAGGCACGCTGAACCCGTCAAGGCGCGGCGGCTTCATGGTAAGCGGCGCGGCGGTGATGGCCATGTCTGGTCCCCTTCGTTCGTGGCTTTCGGTTGGCCGATAGTTGGCTCGGACCCGCCGCCGGTCAAACGAAGTGATTTCATCTAGCCATTAAGTAATTTAATGTCTTAATTTCCTTCTAAAGCCAAGTCCAACAGCGATTCCGCGTCTCGCGAGGCACCATCAGGCGCGCGACACCCTGCGGATCCGGTGGTTCTCGGTATCGCCGATATAGAATGCCCCATCCGGGCCGATCGCCACGCCATGAGGCCTACCGAGCGTGGCCTGGCTCGCGGGAATTCCGTCGCCGTTAAACCCGCTGGCGCCGGTCCCGGCGATGGTTGTCACGCGGTCGGCGGACCAGTCGATCAGACGGATCGCGTGGTTCTCGGTATCAACCACCAGAACGTCGCCGTCACCATCGACGGTCATTTCCTTGGGGCGGTCATAGATCGCCGTCGCGATCCCCTCACCGTCACCGCCGTATCCGGTCTCGCCGGTGCTGGAGATGGTGGTGATCACGCCGGTTCCAGCATCGACCAGCCGCAGGCAACTTCCCTGACGCTCCATCACATAGACCGATCCGTCGGTCGGCCTGACACCGACCGCGCGGGCGCCGAACACACCGGCCTGGGTGGCGGGACCGCCGTCGCCGTCATGCGCGGCGGCGCCGGTGCCGGCGAAAGTGGAGATGACACCGCTGGCCATATCCACGACCCGGACCCTGTTGTCGGCGACATCGGCGATGTAAAGGCATGAAAAATCCTGGGAAAAAACCAGTCCGTTCGGCTCCACCAGCAAAGCCCTATCCGCCGCTCCGCCATCCCCGCCGAAGGCCTTCTCGCCAGTGCCCGCGAATGTCGTGATGATCCCCGACGCCATGTCGACGCGCCGGACCACGGCGTTCAACCGATCGGCGACATAAAGCGCGCCCGAACCGTCGATCGCCATCCCGTAGGGTTCATTAAAACACGCCGCCGTGGCCGCGCCACCGTCTCCCGAATAGCCGAGCTCCGTGGTGCCGGCGATCGTCGTGATAACGCCGGTCACCGCGTCGACCCGGCGAATACAGTGGCTGAATGTGTCGGTGAAAATCAGATTTCCAGCGGCATCGAAAACCACGTCGAACGGGTTGTTCAAGCAGGCATCAACCGCTGGCCCGTGATCGCCTGAAAATCCCCTTTCGCCGTTTCCCGCGACGGTGCTGATCACCCAACCGGCATATTTGCCTCGCGTATCCGTCATGGCGTCCTCCCCAATCATCGCTTCCGAGCCTGGCGACTATAGCCGCATCGTCAGCGCGATCGACACAAATAGGGCGGAGAGGCCGTCGCCGGGGCGCGTCCCGACATGACGCACCACCTCACGCCGCGCAACGCGCATGACACGCGATCACGTCGAGAGGCAAGTTATTCCGCCGCGATCACCTTCGCGGCGGCTCGGCATCCTCATAACCTGTAAGTCGTGGTTACCAACTCGTCGGAGTGTTGGTCCGTCGACCTCGCGGTCTTCCGGTTTGAGGATGTCGGTCCCGATCAATTCGACGCGAGTCCCTTGAATCGTACCCGCCACCGACAAATCGGTGTGGATGTTTGCATCGTATTGGGTCTAGACTTTTCCCGAGCCACCAATGCCGCGCCACGCGGCGGATGACGGATGACGATGCGTTCTGTCTCGACCACCGGCCCGAAAATCCTTGAAGTGACCGATCTGAAGACGGTCTTCGGCACCCGCGACGGCGCCGTTCACGCGGTGAACGGAGTAAGCTTCCACCTCCGCGAGGGCGAGCTGTTGGGGATCGTCGGAGAGAGCGGATCGGGCAAGAGCGTGACCATGATGTCGCTGCTCAAGCTGGTGCCGATGCCGCCGGCGGAAATCACCTCGGGCCGGGTGATGTTCTCGGCGCGGGATCTTCTGAGCCTGTCGCCCGGCGAGCTCCGCAAGGTCCGGGGCGGCGAGATCGGGTTCATCTTTCAAGATCCCATGACCTCCCTGAACCCGGTTTTTACCGTCGGGTTTCAACTGATGGAGCCGCTGCGCAAGCATATGGGCCTGTCCAAGGCCGAGGCGCGGGAGAAGGCGGCGTCGCTTCTGGCCCTGGTCGGCATCCCGTCGCCGGCGGACCGTCTCGATGATTTCCCGCATCAATTCTCCGGCGGGATGCGGCAACGGGTGATGATCGCCATCGCGCTGGCCTGCGATCCCAAGCTGTTGATCGCGGACGAGCCGACCACCGCGCTGGATGTCACCATTCAGGCTCAGATCCTGGAATTGGTGCGCGACCTGCGCCGCGAGCTTGGCATGTCGATGATCTGGATCACCCATGATCTCGGCGTTGTCGCCGGCATCGCCGACCGGGTCGCGGTCATGTATGGCGGCCTGATCGTCGAGCACGCGGCGGTGGAGGATCTCTACGCCAACCCCAAGCATCCCTATACCCATGCCTTGCTGCAAACCCTGCCCAGCCTGGACAGCGAACGGGCCGAGAAACTGCAAAGCATTTCCGGACAGCCGCCGAGCCTCGATGCCGAGCCGACATCCTGTCCCTTCGCGCCGCGCTGTGAGTTCGCCTTCGAGCGGTGCTTTCGCGAGAACCCGGCGATCCGCTCCACCAATGGCGGCTGGGCGGAGGATCGGGTAAGCCACGATGTCGCGTGCTGGTGGGATATCGAGAAGGGGGCGCCGCGCGATGACGACTGACACCCTGAACCAGCCCGGCGCGCGAGACGAGACCACGCCGCTGATGCGGGTCGAGAATCTGAAAATGCATTTCCCGATCCACGCCGGGATCTTTCGCCGCCAGGTCGGGACCATCAAGGCGGTGGACGGCATCACTTTCGACATCAAGCGGGGCGAAACACTCGGACTGGTCGGGGAGAGCGGTTGCGGCAAGTCCACCGCCGGGCGGGTGATGCTTCGGCTATATGAGGCGACCGAGGGCAGGATCCTGCTGGACGGGGTAGATATCGCTCGGCTCAAGGGAGAACCTCTGCGTAAGATCCGTCCGCGCATGCAGATGGTCTTCCAAGACCCGCATGCCAGTCTCAACCCGCGCATGACCGTCGGCTCGATTATCGCGGAACCGCTCGATGAGCATGGCCTGCTCAAAGGCGCGGAGCGCGAGGAAAGGGTCGAGGAGCTTTTGGACGCGGTCGGCCTCAACCCGGCCTTCACCAATCGCTATCCGCATGAGTTTTCCGGTGGCCAGAGACAGCGGATCGGAATCGCCCGGGCCTTCGCGCTGAACCCCGAATTCATTGTCTGCGACGAGCCGATCGCGGCGCTTGACGTGTCGATCCAGGCCCAGGTGGTGAACCTGCTGGAGGATCTCCAGGCGCGGTTCGGCCTGACCTATCTCTTTATCAGCCATGATCTGTCGATGGTCCGGCATATCGCCGACCGGGTCGCGGTCATGTATCTCGGCAAGATCGTCGAGCTGGCGTCGCGCCAGGACCTCTACGGCGCGCCCAAGCATCCCTATACCCAGGCGCTTCTCTCTGCGGTACCGATTCCGAACCCCGCCGTCGAGGCGACGCGGGAACATATCGTGCTGAAGGGGGATCTTCCCAGCCCGGCCAATCCTCCGGCGGGCTGCAACTTCTGCACCCGTTGTCCAATCGCGACCGATCTGTGTCGGGTCGAAGACCCGGAATGGCGCGAGATCGAACCCGGGCGTCACGTCGCCTGCCACTACGCGGAGTAGGGCGGCATGACGACCGGACCCGATGCATGGGAGGAGAAACCATCCGGTCGGGAAACACACGCGGGGAAAGTCGGGGGAATCCGAAACGCCGCGTTCAACAGAGGGAGCTTTTCAACATGTTGAAGGCACGAAGTTTAATACTGGCCACGGCCGCCGCCGCGATGTTCGCGACCGCCGCCCATGCCGAGCGCGGCTCGGATGGCCAGCTTAAGATACTGTATTGGCAGGCGCCGTCGATCCTGAACCCGTTCCTGTCGGGCGGCACCAAGGACATCCACGCCTCCTCGCTGATCATCGAGCCGCTGGCGCATTACGACACCGAGGGCAACATGGTGCCGGCGCTGGCCGAGGAAGTCCCGACCGTTGCCAATGGCGGCGTATCGTCGGATCTGAAGTCGATCACCTGGAAACTGCTCAAGGGCGTCAAATGGTCGGACGGCACGCCGTTTACCGCGCATGACGTGGAATTCACCGCCGCCTATTGCCTTGATCCGGCCGGCGGCTGTAACGCGGCCGAACGCTTCCAGGACGTCACCTCGGTGAAGGCCGTGGATGACCACACCGTGCGGATCGAGTTCAAGGTGCCGAAGCCGTTCCCCTATGGTCCCTTCGTCGGCTCGGAAGCGCCGATCATCCAGAAGGCGCAGTTCCAGAACTGCATGGGCGCCAAGGCCCCGACCTGCACCGATCAGAATTTCGGCACCATCGGCACCGGCCCGTTCAAGGTCGTGGAATTCAAGCCGAACGACGTTGTGCTCTATGAAGCGAACGAGAACTATCGGATCGCCGACAAGCCGGCCTTCGCCTCGGTGCTTCTGAAGGGTGGTGGAGATGCCGTTTCCGCCGCGCGCGCGGTGTTGGAAACCGGTGCGTTCGACTATGCCTGGAACCTCCAGGTCGAGCCGGAAATCCTCACCACCATGGAAAAAAAGGGCAAGGGCGAGGTGATCTCGGCCTTCGGAACCTCGGTCGAGCGGCTGATGGTTCAGTTGACTAACCCGGACCCGGCATTGGGTGACAAACGGGCGACATATCAGGACGGCAAGAACCCGCATCCATTCCTGTCCGATCCGGCGGTGCGCCGGGCCTTGTCCATGGCGATTGATCGTCAGATCCTGGTCGACGCGGGTTACGGTCAAGCCGGTCGGGTGACCTGTAACGTGCTTCCGGCCCCGGCGATCTATGCCTCGACCGCCAATGACTGGTGCAAGACCCAGGACATCGCCGGCGCCAACAAGCTGTTGGACGACGCGGGTTGGAAACGCGGCTCCGACGGCGTGCGCGAGAAGGACGGCGTGCGGCTTTCGATCCTGTATCAAACCTCGACCAACTCGGTCCGTCAGGGCACCCAGGCCTTCATCAAGCAGATGTGGCAGGAAATCGGCGTCGAGACCGAGCTGAAAAACATCAGCGCCTCGGTCTTCTTCGGCGGCGACCAGTCCAGCCCGGACACGTTCCAGAAGCACTTCTCGGATATCGAGATGTACACCAACAACTTCAACGGAACCGACCCCGAGAACTACATGCTGCGCTGGACCTGCGATAAGATGCCCAGCCCGGATACCCAGTGGATCGGCCAGAACATGCCGCGCTACTGCGATCCGGAATACGACAAGCTGGCGGCGCAGCTGGCCGAGACCGCGGCTATCGAGGAACGCGCGATCATCGCCAAGAAGATGAACGACATGCTCATCGACTACGGCGCGATCATTCCGCTGATCCATCGCGGCGGTGTCGCGGCCCGGGCCAACACGCTCGGCGGCGGCGCGTATCCGAATGTGTGGGACGCCACGCCCTGGAACATCCAGGACTGGCACCGCAAGAAGTAGGAGCGGTCGAGTTTCGGGCGGCCCGTCAACGCGCGGGCCGCCCACCGTTCCTCCATTCATCCACCGCCTTTAGCACCAACAACGAACCGGGGTAGCCATGTTTCGATATGCGATACGGCGCTTGCTATTAGCGATCCCG